>Ga0126335_1002793_pt1 | contig 10612 bp, 8 predicted proteins | sample OlaspJWI45metaG_FD_108409 | JGI IMG/M metagenome (GOLD analysis project Ga0126335, IMG submission 108409) | Marine gutless worms symbiont microbial communities from Oahu, Hawaii - Olavius sp. 1 OAHU.JWI-45 metaG | ecosystem: Host-associated > Annelida > Digestive system > Unclassified | place... | reverse complement strand
TCAGCTGATCACCCCGCGACTCCAGCGTATCCACACCAGCCAGGATCAGCAACAGCGTGTAGTTGTCGTCCTGAAAGATAACTCTCATCGCCCGCCGCTGTATTGACTCTAGCGACTTGGCCTTTGCTGTGGTGAGACTGGAGTGCCACACCGGACACGCGTACTCGAGCACCGGCCGTATTACTGTCTAGTACAATATTGATGGATTTCGCTATTTCCATAAAAACTTTTTGTAAGATGTAGTGGTATTAATCTATGATACATAAATTAAACGGCTTGTGCTAGATAAATGGCGAGAATTAAATTTATTCTGTATTTTTCTTATTCATTTCGTATTATTGTCGTTTATATTTTTGTGTCGCTTTTCTGTTGTCATTAGATCGCAGACGAGGAAAATCAAGTTATCGCAAACAATAAATAAGAATAAAACTAGAGTTTCTAGGCCTTTGCACAACTCGGCTGTCTTGCGTAAAACTACGACGCAATAGTTGTACTACACAACTTAATCAGCGGAATGCGATCTCAATTGGTTCCAGCAGCGACATCTGGAAAGTTGTCGACAAGTCACGGTCACGACAAGTCAGTCACGGGAGTAAACAACCAATTCCGGTTGAAACAGATGCGTAAATAATGACCTACAAACTTGGCACCTTCCAGTTCAAACAATCGCGCGTAACACGATTACTACACGGTTTTACTTTTAAGGTTATTTAATCAAATTTTAGTCAGCACAAAATTTTATGTCGTCTTTGAGTGCAAGCGGCGTTCACGTTACCTGATGATTTGTGGAGATTAGCCGGAAATTCTTCTGTTCCTGTCGTCAGAATGTTCGTAGCAGACATCGTCTCCATGATGACGCAATCTGTACATTCATAACGAGGAAAATGGTTAAACGAAAAATATAACCCATAAGTAAGTCTGGCTGCTGAAAACCTTGACACGTTTTATCCTTGCGATCGTCCAGCAAGTGTGACCTAGTTGTACAAAGTGCGATCGAGTGAAAGCTCCGTGAAAGATCATTTGCTGTTTCTGCACCATGTGCATGAAATCAGCTACAGACTGATTTAAATCTCGCGCATTCAACTGCTTTTTTATAAGTATAATTTTAAGCATTAAAATTATTATATTATTTTATATATTGCATGCTGCCCAAAATTGAGAAAAAACAATTAACGACTAGAATATACCCTCTGAATGTAAGGATGGCAAAACAAATTCTGGTCAATTCTGTTACTGTTAAATTTCATATTATATATATATATATGTCATATTATATTACATTTATATATTTTTCACATAAAGTAATACCTGCCATTTTTATAGACATAATCGGACTGTCTGTTTAAAAATGTCTACTGCTAGGCTTGTTCGTTTGATAATTCGTAATTTTTCATCATAAGAATAGTTAGACAACAAGCAGCAGGTCTTGTGTACCTTCCGAAATTTTCACACAATTCGTCTTTCTTAAAATAAAGATATAATCAAATAACAAAAGACCCGATTTTTGGTAGACAGCAAAGAAGCGGTAGCCTGCGGTTGGTTTAGATCAGTGTAAAACAGATAGCGTTGACGACATCGACGGAATTGTTGGAATGTTCGCCATCACCATTTATACTTCAGCAACCGCTGATAACCACAGAACAACGCATCGTGTTTATCGTACATCTTTGTCTACATCTGACAACAACGACTTCAAAAGTATTATTCATTTTTTCAAGAAGTAGAGTTACAGAGCTGTTTGGTGCATGACTCCGGTTTGTTGAAGCCAGCAAGTGACGCTACACGTAAACATAAACGCGCGTACAGCTTGTCGCCAATGAGCAGTGACGCTAGCAGCACAATTCCTATAAATGCTTTATCAACTGAGAAAAAAGTTAACGGAATGACCACCAAAGCCCGAGTTTATTTGTATTTTGTGTCGCTTTTCTGTTGTCATTAGATCGCAGACGAGGAAAATCAAGTTATCGCAAACAATAAATAAGAATAAAACTAGAGTTTCTTGTATTGTCAAAATTGTCAAAATTTCAAAATTACTATCAACCGCGAATGCAGCGTGATAATCTTTTAGGTCGCACCTGTCTGTGTGCGCTGTGCGTATTATGTTCGCGCTCCGCCTTGACCTAAGAACTTAGTTTTGGTACACAGGTGCATCTTCGTAATTGTCTAAACAATGTGTGAGTGTTAAACTCACAGATCAAAATCAAAGTCACGGCAACAGAAAAAACATGCAAGTACAGTTAGAATGTATTCTTGATTTTTTAGCCACAGGATAAGCGTAGCTCGTTTACGAGTTTTAAAAAATCTCTCACCACAAACATTCTAATTAAATATTGTGGAGTGTATTTTTGCTAACGTTATGTTCTACTGCTTTTACTTTTTTTATTTATGTATATGCATGTTTGTATTTTTTATGTATTTCTTACTATGCATTAGCACATGTAGAACTACATATGCAATGTAAGTGGCATTGGGCCTTTTTGTTCTTAATAGATTGAACTGAATTAAATTGAATACATGTGTTAACGCTGAAACTTTTTAGTCAGCCGCCACGTTCATCGGCACCCTGTAAAAAGTATACCAACGGTTACAGCCTAAATAGTAGATACTTCACAAAAATTAACACAGACATGTCAACTAGCTTTCTCCTGATGAGTCGGTGTCAAAAGTTGGCAAATTTAGCTTCGATTTTCGACTCCACTTGCCTTTCAAGCGCCCCGGTGGAGCAACATATCGGAAATTTGACAAATGCGTCTGATGCGCAGCTGATTAGCCTAAATAATGACAAACAGACATTTCCGATATATCTCCTGCAGTTTTTACAGGGGGTCAAAAAGTCCCAAATTTTCGCCCATTGGAGAATATTAGTCACTAGAAGGCATTAAATGGGTTGCTAGAGAATGAGTCTGAGGACAAGTCGTCCCTGACCTTTAGCATGGCATTTATTGTGTCTGACATCGTTGTCAGACTTCAGAGGACGTTTTATTGTGGGTTTTTTGTTGGATCTTGTGGGGTGGCCTGGCCTGTCGTATGGTTAATGTTTTACCAGAGGTGAGTGCCGGGCGGGAAAGCTCGTTGCTCGTTGCAGAGCTATCACCTGCTGCATCGTTACCAATGTTTGAGCCGGCGGCCATAAGTAGCAATACATCTTAATTGCCACATTTTAGTTTGTTTTGTACTAGTGCTGCCTATAGAGATAGAGTGACACTATTATGAATAAATTCAGTGGTTAATAGTCATTTTATATCACACTTAATTGACTGCATAGTCCATTTTTGCGGTACTCAAAAATTACAACTAGCCTATATTAGTCTTGATACCAAACGGTCGAAAGAAATGTGGTTTGCTTTATCAGCTACACGCACAAGCTAAAATATCTATCATCAGATGATGCGTTGCAGCGATGTCGGCGAATGGCTCATGCCTCCGATGGTGAATCGCTTAGCTGGAAAGCAATGTGCAGTGTCGCTGACTCTGGTCGCTCGCAAACATACGTCGAAGATTTAATACAGTAGACACGGTGAGCAGCGCGCCGGATCTACCGAGAACTGGGCCCCACTGGGCAAACTATTGTTTATATGAGATGCAAACGATACAAACGAAGATTCAGCGGCTGGCTGTGTCGGGCCGCTGTGCGACTCAGACAAGCAGTGAAGCAATGCAGTGAATGTCTGTGATACAACCTGCAATCACATCCTCGTTACACTAATTACCTGCGTGCCAGCTATTCTGATAAAGCAGTTACTCTTTTAGTAGTGTCTGTCTGTGTGCCTGTCTGTTTGTCTTCACAACCCTCACAAAAAACTACTGCATGACTACAAATTGATGTAACCTAACAGGAATATGTCTTATGGTGAACGCTAGTACTGATGGGAAATTAGTGACTTTGACATTGATCTCTGACCTTGAGAGATATTTTCGTATTTTTATCACTCCGGGCTCCTACTTTTGAAAGTTTTGATTTAGCATCGACGTAACGACGTTGCATTAATTACTTGCACGCGCCAGCTATGCCGGCAAGCAGGTTTGTTTTAGTGCATGGTGTGGTGTTCGTCTGTCATGTGTGTCTGTCCGCGCAAAAGCTCGAAAACATCGGAAAACTACTTTGCATTGATTTTTAATTTCTTTTGTCATCGATTGCGTTCTAAGTGCCTGTGTGTTGACAATTAGCATATTTTTTTATCACTTCTAATTTTTAAAGCAAATTCTTGTCTGTTCTGTTTTCTACAGAAAACACGTAGCTTTAAATAAAAAAGTTGTATTTGCAGCTTATAGGCAATGTCCTGGATTACAGACTTGCAATCAATCAAACTTGCAGTATCTGTCCAGGAAGAGTCTGAGAGTGCGATTTGGCTGATTACATGTAATATCTGTATGTATTCTGCTGCTGATGGAGCTCACACTGTGTACAGATTAAGAATACTAGGTCTGATCGCCCTGCCGTGTTGGCTAAATTCGTTCGTCCTGCCCTGGCTGCAGAAGCTGCGGTTGACTGCACTGCAGGGAAGCGTGATGCGATAGCAGAGCTAACCTGTTGTTTCTCGAGCAAGGTTCCACCTCTTTAATCGCTGCTCTAATATATCAAGTTTTTTTCACAACCGCAAGCCATCGGCGGGCTTTGCCGGTGTAGAAGATGACAAGTAACATTAACACGATAACATACTTGGCTATATGTGCGGGCGACATGGGCGTTTAAGCACTCGTACGATCTGCTGCGGAAAAAACAATAATAATTGGGTTCACAGGTTTTAGCTGGCCCGCTAAAAAGGAGAACAGCTATCGCAATGGTACGCGATGTCTGTCGCTCTGTTTCTGTGCCACACGTGTGAAACTAAGCGAAATAAGGCTATGGTTGCAATCAAAAGCGAATAGAAAATCGCGGTTCCAGATTCAGAATCTTACATCACTTTCGCGACCGAAAGTACATTTCTGCCATTTTGGGCGTTTTCCGCGGAACAGCGTCTGGTTCTGTCGGGGACGATATTATTTTCGTCAAGTACTGTATTACATGTAGGCCTAAGTGAGAAAACGCTCTAACACCAAAATTTAAATGCTACCTCAAATGACTCCAAATGATCGAGTTTTTTACAATTATGCATATGCAATGCCTTGTTATTATTCTGAGAAGCAAAAACGAATTTTCTTGCATTTTCTTTGAGTGAGTAATTTATATAGATCATCGTTAGTTACTAGTTTATACGTACAGGAAGCACTTACAATATCGGATACCACTGTTTTAATTTTATTAAGCTTGCCCGGTTACACGTTACAGTTTTTGTATGATAAGCTTATGCAATACAGTATGACGTCATTCGGCAGGTGCGTTATAGGCCGTTCGTCTTCATCAGCTGCATCATAGATAACACAAGCAGCCGCTCCTATGATTCCATATGTCTGTGTCAGTTGCAACGGGCTGTCCGATTATATACCGTTTCATCATTCAACAATATGGATACGAAATTAATGCGATTTTAGAAAAACGGTTGTCTCCTCCACTTTCAACACGAGATGCTCTGTCTGCATTTTAACAGAAATTTTTAAAAATATTTTTTCATGAATAATGAAATGCCGTAACAAGCGTTTCAGTGACGGACGATGTTCAGTATCGTTGTCGTTGATTTAAGAAGTGGCGTCAGGCGCTACGTCAGACCGCAGACAAACGACAGATACACCGCTGCGCTGTATTAAGATATATAAATGAAAGATGAACGTTCAAGGCAATTTTTACTGATTTTTTTTGTATTTACCCTTGACACACAAGCAACGTTGTAAAACAGCTCAGTTGGTCCCTCCGCTGTTATGAAAAAATGCGAAGCCAAAGCGGCACGATGACAAAATGCAACATTGAAAAAGTCTTTTAATAAAAAAAGATCAAATTACTTCTGGCAAGTGACACTCTCGTTCTGAAAATAATTTTTATTTTGTTCTACAAAAATAATTTATATTTTTATTTTATTTTCGTTCAACAAATGATTTTTTATTTTCGTTTTTTCTGCACGGAAATATCATAGCTTCTGTAATTAACGACTTCAAAGCACATGTACTTCTGATGTCCGGTAGGAAATGTTACTGCTGCTGCAGTAACAAGCTAGAATTTTCACGTGTAATCAAAGACGTTTATGACTGTGCACTTGTTAGTGGGTGGTCCGAATAAGTCTTGTTGACGGCGTTTGACACCATATGATCGACGAATGTTACGAGTTATGCCGAAGAATTCCGTCACGTGACGTCACTAACACGATGACGATAAGTACAGAGCAATAACATCAGTAGCCAGCAGTGAAGTAAACTCATCCCAGTAAACACGTCTAAGCGTCTTTTCCAACGCACCACATGTACTCGCAATTACGAGAGAATCCAAGAAATGCCCGTCGTCATCGAGCTGCTGCTGCAGTAACATGCTTGTCTGGGGAAGATGGGGCGAGGTGTGCGTCAGGAGGGCTGCGTCACAGCGCCGGTCAGCGAATGATTTACATGCAAGCAGCCAGAGCGAGTGGTCGAAAGTGGTCGCTCGAGCAAATTCCAGTCTTTCGACGAGTGAGTCCGGCTACTGGGCGTCGGTGGCACCGCTGCGTGATTGACTGCGTTACATACGCAGGTGCCGCGAATGATTAGAAAAATATTTCGCCTGTGGTTGCCGCAGTAGGGTCCAGGAAAAAGCCGGGGCGAGGACGAGGGTGAGTTGGCAGAGCATCGTGGCAGCGAACGTCACACATGTCAAATCATGACGCTCCACAGGACATGCTTACCATCCAAACTATCTGTACCCGACCCATTTTGCGTGCTTCTAATAAACCAACTCGGTTGTTAGATGCGGAGTAGCGTAAACAGGACAACTCGGTCAGCTTTATCAGAATCTCGTTCGCTTGTAACTTGATAAATTATATCGCGGCAAGTAGTTTATCCTCTTGACGATGCAGATGTAGCGTCGCAAAAATTCTCTTTCCAATACATCGGACAGGCTCTCTCAAAACTGTTTAGTATTATATAAAAGTTTAGGGTCAAATTGTGTACCATACAATTTAGATTAACTGCTGTTTTAAAGCTAATCTACATCAGACACGACACGGCACTACTTGTTAGAGGCAAGTCCGCAACTTGTTGTGATTGTTGTACTTGTTCTAAGACAAGCTCCTTCGAAGTCTGTTGCAAGTTCATAACTTCCTGGCTAGAATGTTACTTGGAAGTCGTTGTAATGTAAACTGGACAGACAACTCGGAGACAAGTCCACAAAGAAGTTACGGACTTACCATGGACTTGTTGTAATCTAAACTAGGCTTTACACAACAGCTCTCGGAATTATCACGAGAGTGCGCCACACAAGCACCTGCCGGCAAACAACCGCAGATTCTCACGTAAGACGGTAAGGGCCCATTCACACACAGAACGACGTCGTCCGTCATCGTACGACATCGTCCGACATTGAACGACGTGAATGAGTCGACCGTCCTAATAACGAATTTGAGATAAGTCAACCTTTTATGATATTCTACGTGAGAAATGACAAGGAGCAAACTCGCAGTCAATGATTTAAAACAATCTGGGAGCTGGGAGCATATTTATCGAGGAGGCAGTTGTTCTGATATAAATCGGTGGGCAGGACAGGACAGATAGTTGCCGGTGGCACAGTGTGTTAGCAGTCTGATAGCTACTGGTGACTGCAAGTGCCCTAGTCTCGCAGGTCTGTTGCCAGAGATATTTGAGTGCAGCAGTTACGGACGGACGCGCCTGGTTCGCATTTGCTCTGAACGCATTCCGATCGGTCAGTATCCGTCGTTATGCGCCCACCACCACCGCCGCCAGTGATAACATGACCCGAGCGGCGCCGATCGACGCACGATGATGGCCTAAGTAGTGAGTACGGAAAAACGCCGCCGATCGCAAGGTGTCGGACATATCTGCGAAGCATTATCGACGACCTCGCCGCGCGCTAAAAAATTGGAACGCTATCTGCGTTGGCACGATCGGCATGGTAATAGCGGCGTGATAGTGAACGCGTCGGACTGGTTTTTAAGAGGTCGCGGGTTCGGCGTCGTGCGGACTCCACATAACGACTCTGGTTAAGTTGACCACACACGTGTGCCCGTGCAGTACATGCGAGAGGGAGGCGATGTTCCCTGGCTGATAATTGTATCTGTCTGTACGAAACAAACTTGGTGGTCCTACCAGAGGTGCCGATCAGGGAGGTGATTAAGAGTTTTACTAATGTTCCGAGCCACACGATAACTCGCTGTCACGTGTCTTCCCATTCGCCCATCTATGTATTTAACGTACTACCTACAGACGTATTTAAGCGTCAGCAGTAAGAGCACAGAATACAAAGTTGGAAATCAGCAATCTCCAATGTCGACGTTAATTACGGTATTGCAGTATGCATTACGCTGCCACTTGCCTGTCGTCTTTCAACGAAGCCGCATCTACTCTAGGTCTTCGTATCTCCTGCCAAAAGCAGAGGTATAGAATGTTGGTGCATGCACACAGTCACCTACTGACATCACCGTAGACGGTAACCTGGTGGAGCGTGTGGAGAGTTTTGTGTACTTGGGCACTGTCCAGCGCTCAGAAGGTCAGTGCCTATCAGACATCAAGAGACTATTGCCCGGCCTCGTCTGTGATGGCATTTTTGTTGAAGATATGCGCTTATCACTGCTCATCAAGATCCGGACATACAAAGCACTTGTTCTGTCCACCCTTCTGTACGCAGCAGAGACATGGACTGTACGTGCTGAAGATGTCAAGATCATGGGGGCTTTTACACGAAATGTCAGCGCCATATACTCGGCATCATATGGCAAGATCACGTCCGTAATGTTAAAGTTGCAAACCAGACTGGTCTACCTCCAGTCATGGATCACATCGTCTCAACTGTATTTTTGGTTACATCACCGGGATGCCACGTACTGTCCCAGTCCACCTAACTCTACGTTGTCAGGTTGGCTTGTCTCCATCTCGGTGATGGAAACGTCTCGGTCGTTCTCCGAAACGTTAGCTGGACAGAATCCGCGACGACAGCCAACGCTCCCAGCTGATGTGTGGAGAGACGCTGTCAGGCACGGTCATCGTGGAGCGACGCAACGGCCTTCGACGACTACGCGCTAACGACGACGACGACGAGTGTGCACTAAGCGCACGTGGAGAACATAGCAGGGCCTATGCTGATAGTATAGACGAATGTAGCAATTGTACCTGTTAATTTTTAGCGCATATTATACATTTGTATACATTGCATCGCGTTTTTAAGCTTGCAAATACTAATCCGTTCTATAAGGTCTATCTTCCTTTGAGCAAAATATTTTTTCGGTCTATTTTAGTGCTCAAATCATGGCATTATGAAACGTTATACGACGAATAATAAGTCTGCATCTTTAAAAAAAACAGAAAAACAGGTAATAGCTACAATCTGACTCAATTATTTTACTTCGAAAATGAAATAAAAATAAAAATTGTGTCTCCTCGAACAATTTGGATTCATTTTCGCGAACTTTGTGAAATATTTTACGCCACGAAAAGTACTTTTATTCGATTAGTAATAGCCAAAACGTTGACGTCAGTTCATGTGCGTACCACAAGTATACACATGGTTAAAATAAATCTTTATACAACTGCAATTAACAGAGATAAAGAAAAGGCCGAGTTGGGAAAAACCCGTGTGGGTTCAGGGGCTTAGTCTTAGACCTACTCCACCTCGTCTCGAAAAAGACGTTAAGCCTCAACTCACTCACTCAGTTGGGAAATATGAAGAAGACGAAGAAGAATATCGGGCAAGTACAGGGCAGCTGAGGTCTGCGTACCTGTTACAGTGGAGCAGATGAGGTGAGTGGTGCTTGCAACCCACCGACAGTCAACGAAATGCAATACTAACCACGCACTCACTCACGCACGCACGCGCGAATACTGATGCTGCCGCGCTCTCGGTCGCTGCAACGCAGACACTTGGCGCTTAAATAGCGGACCAAAGAAGATGGCGTGCGCGCGTCTAGTATGCGGCTCGAATTCAACGCATCTCGCTTACTCTACGACAGATGCCGTATATGTCAGAACAACATGGCCCAGAAAAAGGCCTACTTCATAGTCTTCTTGCAGACAAACACATCGTATATACATATATAAAACCAAGTGTTACATGTTGCTGTCCTATAGTATTTAACTTTTCGTGTACCAAAGAGATTGAGTTGATGACTGATGAGCACTGTTGGAACTTGGGCACTCGCAGTAACTCTTCAGGCATCTGCTGAAAAGGTATTTGTTTGATTAAGACTATGGCTCTTTCATTTTTACTCACTTAGCTACTTCGAGATCGAATGCGACCACTATTACCACAAGCAGCAGAGGGAAAAAACGTCACCGGAAAAAACTGTCGCTGTCTGAACCTGAAAGCAGCTGACCACCCGTGTGACTTACAGTTGACATTTTGTTTCGTGGTAGTTTTCAAAACAAACTTGCTGCTGCCTACTTTTCTGGCACTATGTAAATTGTTTGCACTGCATAGCATTTTAATAGTTTTTTTACGTTACTCATAATCATATGTGTTTATGTGTGTTTATATATTTTATGTCGTGTATTTTATACTGTGATGTAAGTGGCCGTTTGGTCCTTTCGCTTTTAATAAATTGAT
>Ga0126335_1002792_pt1 | contig 10613 bp, 9 predicted proteins | sample OlaspJWI45metaG_FD_108409 | JGI IMG/M metagenome (GOLD analysis project Ga0126335, IMG submission 108409) | Marine gutless worms symbiont microbial communities from Oahu, Hawaii - Olavius sp. 1 OAHU.JWI-45 metaG | ecosystem: Host-associated > Annelida > Digestive system > Unclassified | place... | reverse complement strand
CCCCAACCCTCCATATATATATATTTCTGGTAATTTAAAAAAACAAAATACGATTTTTTATGCCTATATAGAAAATTAAATGAACAGGTCAAGCTGCTTACTGTTACTTCTGAGCATATCCGTCTTTCACTTTTTAGTTTTTTTCTGTTTTAGACTTTTTAATTGTCTTTTTCCGTGCGGTAGATTAAGCTGACTCATGTCGGCTTTTTAGCGCACGTTAAAATAGCATCTCGTATCGTATCGTATAAAAATATTAGGGCCCCAGTCGTCAAGCCAAACTACTGCCTGAGCCGCTCCGGCGGCCCCACTGTGTCGACGACCTGGGCTTTGAGAAAAAACGCTCACAATTTGCAACGGTCAGTGGCAACATCAGCAGGAGTGTGTAAGCCATACAAACGTCACTGAAGATGGAAGACAGTGTATGTAAATTAACCATATACTGACTGCAGTTACTGGAATTATCATTATTCGACAAGTGAATTTCCAAGATGTTATGTACATTTATTCTTTCAAATTTGCTTGAATGTCTGGCAAATTTTGGGCCCCGAATGGCGCTGGGCCAGTGTGCACTGCACACCCTATTGCAACTCCACTGGTTTAGACCTATTAACTGACCAATTATTTTATTTCCGAAGTTCCGGAATTTGGATTGTAAAAGTTCCGGAATTTCAGGATTGAAAAAAGATCGGAAATTCAGAATTGCAATCACTAGTTGTAAATCACTTAATTAAAACGACAGTGAAACTGTCATTTATTACTGCAGGAGATTGCCGCTGCGCTGGAGGGCGGTTGCAACATTATTCCGGTCATGGACAACTTTCAGTGGCCTCTTCCAGAAACGCTGCCCGATGACATGCGCCCAATATGCTACTTCAACAGTATAAGGTAGGCCTACATATAGACAGCGGTGTATTGTTAAACATGGAGCTGGGTATACGCAAAAGGGCGTGGCATACGTGTATACGGTATACCCTGCTTATTTATGATCACTGAGGTGAGTATACGCTGCCAAAAAAACCCGGAGGATGGTGTACGGCGTATAACCGCGTATACCCCCAATACACCACTGCATATAGACGAAAATGTCTGACGAAAACAGATATGTTATTTTTAAGAAACGTCTCTTCTACTTCTGAGAAATTGCAGTTTTCGCTGTAGCACCCATTTCTGCACGTCTGAGGTAGATGCAACAATTCAGAATTTCAAGTTGGGAGGTTCAATCATGTAATCCGTATCTCAATCAGACATGGACGTCAGTTAAACAATCAAGCGACTTGTTCCATAACAATTTACTTTCTGTGTTAGTTAACATAATCTCTTGGAAAGCCAAGCTGCCATTTGTAGTTCCATATAACTGGAAAATTCTCTCTCAATTCTGCTTTTTTACTTATGGCAGCTTTCAGTATTATAACAAGTTTGGTGGACAAAGAAAGCTATGCCAGCAGTGTGATATTACTCAATCACCGTCAGCATTAACGTGTTCTGATGGTCAGGTGGATACACGACTACCAGGACGCCTGCGTTGACAAGCTGGAAAACTTCATAACGGGTGGCGAGTCTTCGTCCACACGTCTGTTGTCGTCAACCAATCGACCCGACATATCCAAGGCAAGCAGCATGGCTTCGCCTCCACCAGAGCTGCATGGACCAGTGTTTCCCCTTTCACTACCGTCAGTACCCAACTGTGCCAGTAATGCTGCGGACAACAAGGGGGCCACCTGCTGCAAGCAACGAGATACAACCGCGTCCAAAGGGACAGCCGGTGTACCGCCGTTGTCCGATGCAGATAACAGTGTCAAATCCATGTCAAATAAGTCTCAATGTGAGGCAACGTGACCTTCCGTCCGAATCTGATATCACTGTTGCAAACTGATAATCTAGTGCAGTTAAGAATGCATGCCCACAATATAGCAATGAATTGTGCTTATTACTATTCCTGCTTAGTGTATCTCTAGTGGCTGTGTGAAGCCTAGAAAGACAGGACATGTGTGTTGTGACGTGTTGAACCATATCAGAATGGCAACTGAAATACGTGTTTAAAAGATATGGACTCTAACTTTATGATAATAAAGTACTGAGTAGTATTTCTTATCAGTTAATACCTTCAGACAATGGAAAGTTAGATTTGTCCCCAAAAAGACCCATTATCTGTCAAGTGGGGCAATAAACCTTGCTCAATTGCTCAGATCAGTCTTCACAAAACAAGATAACATTTCCTGATAACATTTTCCAGCTGCATATATGTTTGTGTTTTCTGTTAATAAGTGACTGATTTGATAAGCAGAGGCATTAGTAGTCAACTGTTAGTTATCTGTTCTAAATGGCATTAAAATGAAGTAAATGAAATGTTAAATGCCACGTGTTAATATATCATTCCGAACACATTTTCTCACAGTATCACTTTACATTTGAATCACAAGATCACTCACAGAAAGTCTGCAAAAATAACCTCACACTACATTTAAATCACATCATGTGTGACTCAAACATTTACAAATTAACAGGCAAGACATCAAACTAGCTGCTGCACAGCACAAATAACTGACAGTCAAAACACTTTTGTCGAGGCACTTAACACGGACAACAGAAAACTATAACGATATGCTTTGAATCTCAAGGCAACCAATTATAAAATTTCCCTTGAAAAGTACACTTGTATCCAAATTTAAGAAGTCAACTGTGATACTCTAATATGCAGAAAAATTCTTGTTAGCACAGTATCACTTAATAACTTTGCTGCATATGTTTCACTAATGCAGCTGCTACACATCAAATGTTTCCATTTTCTAAACAATATAAAAATCAATTTCAAGGAAGAGGTCATGCAGCATCTAAAGGTTTGCAGTCAACATGTCCCAAAAGCTAACCTAACCCTGGCCCTAACCCTATGCCCTAATCCTAAACTTAACATTAATCCCCTTACTCTAACTCTAGTCCTAATCCTAACCTAATGAGTTGAGTTCGGGATTAGCTGACTGCCACCCAATCTCACAGTAACTTTTGTGGGAAAAAGTGCTGCATTCTAAGTGGTGATAAGTGAATGCAACTGCTACACATACGAACCACACATACACACAAAATACTTTCGCGTGATTAAACTGAAACATATCAAAATGTTTGACAAAAAACACCGCATAGAAGTGAAAACGAAAACAACACCTACACGATAACAGAGTTTCTGCATTTCACTAAACACTGCATAAACAAGATCTATAGCTGTCTAAATGCACAATGACAAATATGTCACCTGACACTTTTCATTTTTCACTTGGACAAGTAACAACATGCATAACAGTATAACATGAAAAGTTTGATTTCAATCAAAATGCTATAACAAAACTGCAAGCTGTGATGTGTTAACAAACTGTTGCTGTTACATTTTAAGCAATCCTTACAATGCTTCTTTTTTAACTGGGCCACTTTTATCTAGATCCATAAAAATGTACAACTTATGACAACTATGAATATTTATTCTGCATCTTGTGTTCGGATTTGGCATTTTGAACTCGGTAGCAAAACATCATGTGCCTAAAACAACAGCAACCACACATATGCGACAGACAAATATACAGACAGACTGGGACTGGTAATCCATTTCTGTTACATGCACAATAAAAAACAAATATTTATACACGAGGAGTCTGACGAGTGGTGACTGCATACACGAAACACTCAACATTGAAATAATGATTTCAGATCAGCAGCACTGAACACAGGGATCAAACAAATATCATCACTGTTTAGTGTTTGCCATTATTTATGCATTACAACTACTACAATGATGTGCAATACAAGCTAACTTTGTCACCCTCATTATCGGGACCCCCCTGGTAAAATGACTAACTTCACTAACTCACCAGGTCTCTAAGAACCAACTTTCAGACACTGTGTGAATGTCACAAATATAACTTAAATACGGTTTACAGTTAAAGCTATCACAACAACCAATGACAGAGTTGTCTCACACATTGTTATTCTAAGTAAATTAACCAAAATTCTAGGAACTCATAAAATTTTCAAGTTTCAACTTCCAAGATTTGCTCATGATCCGTATAAATGCTGGTGACATGCAAACAGGAACTAAACAAATAGCACTTCTGTCAACACAGGAGATATGAAACCTTTAAAAATATCTTGTTAAGCAGTCTCAGAAGCACAGACAATGTCAGAGATCGTACTCAGCCACACTCTGCTGTAGATATTCCTGATACAGTGTTTGCTGCAATTCAAAAAACAACCATCTAATATAATAATTCTGTTTGTGTGTCTGTCTGCATGTTTGTTTGTGTATTCGCTTACAACTCTGCAACGGCTGTGACGATCGTCTCCAAATTTTCAGGGTAGCTCCAGGGCGTCCCAGGGATTGTTTTAGGCACAAAAAATTTGGGGTTTTTTCTTGTACATGCCCTGCATAATTTTCAGCACATCACTACGTCACTGCACAATGTGAATAAATACACATCTAATGATATTCAAGCCGCTCACCATTCAGATTCACTGCCGACTAACTGTGTACTATAGTAATAGCACTGTTTTAGTGTTGGATGTGTACACAGGTACCATTTGTCGCAGTAATGACATTTACATTATTCTTGGTAATACACATATGCATGTTTATAAAATTACTAGCGCTTTTTGCCTGCCCGGTCAGGCATCTCGTAGGCAGCCCTGTCTCCATCTTTCGCCCATCCAACTGAAGGTCCCTGCTTCCCGTATCCGTGTGCATGCATGCCAGCCCGTCAGCTCCAACACCTCGCAGGCTCAGCCTGCCAGCACACATCTGCGCCTGTGCATGCGCCTACAGTGCCCAGTCCCGCCTGCAGTGGCGTGTGGACGGCTGTTGCTGCAAGATACGAAAAATGCCAATGTTCCGGCGCCCTACCCATGACTCCTGAAAATTTTTGCATCTTAAACCATCCCTGGGGTGCCCTGGAGCTACCTTGACAATTTGGAGACAACAGCCCCTCCAGTTCCCAAGTTATAAGCGAACATACAAACATACACACAACATAATTCTTTAGAAACCAGACATATATCAGAAGTAGCTAAATCAAAAAATTTACTAACGCATACACTTGTACAAAAATATCATAAACTGATACATAATAATCGACTTCTGAAGAATGTTAGCATCACAGACCTTTTTCATTTTGACGAAGTTCTTAACATAGTCACGATTCTCTGTCAGTTCTCTTTTCTGCCGACGAGATAAAGTCGGTCGCTTCCTGATGACACAAACCCGTATATAATAAACAGATGCAAACTTGCATGCATTACACTTGCTAGCATTAGAATCCGAACTGTTCTTATAAACGGAAACGAAAAACAACTTGAAAATCAAATCTGTTGTTTGCCATTTATAGTGAACTGAAAATTATCATTTGATATTGTTTTCTTACTTATAGCTGCTTTCGGAAGAGGATGATTAACTTGAACAAAAAACAGTACACAAACCATGAAATAATTATACAGTACCAGATAATGAAAGCAAAAGAACAATAACTATTTATTCTTTTCCACTGCTGTATATTATTGTATTATTACAATAAGTAAGGTGACTATTGTCACAGTGTCCTCAGTGTTCCACACTGTCTGAAGTAGTGTGCGGAAAATCGACTCGCATGGTGGTGCCACATATATACACTTTTTCTGCGTACATGTAATAATAATAATAATAATAAAACGACAACTTGTATCACGCCATAACATGCCGGGGGACATTACAAGGGCCACCATGCGAGTGTTTTTGGAACACTGGCATTTCTTGCAAATTTTTGCTACAATTTATTTATCGCAAAACAAAAGGTTTGGGCATAATCACGACACCATGGGCTATGATTGTGCCAATTTCTGCATTTCTACTGAAACTGGTTTCTGAGGCTGTGTGTGGAGAATAATGTGCTCATTTTGGGCGTTTTTTGCCAATCATACCACAATTAAAAAACTTCTCCCAAAAATCTAAGTGTGCACATCATCCTCGTACTAGATGCCACCTTTGTGCCAAATTTGACATTCTTAGGCCTACGAGTCCTGAGATATCATTTGGAGAGAAAAACAGTCACTCACCCTGACACCCACCCATCCAGAGAGACACCCAGCTTATTTCGCCATCCGTGAACCTCAGTGAAAACAACTAACAAACTTACCATGGCCGAAAAACATTTTTTAAACAAATAAGCAAACTCCTTCAAAAACTAAGATCCCACAACAAATAAAATAATGTTATCCTTGTATTAACTGTTATAACACAAAGTATTTCAAAAATATTAAGTAGCATATCAAAGCATACTTTGATGACTGATGGGCGAGGAAGAACAGAAATATGGAGATGAGCAAAAATACGCCCCAAGCATAGAAATGATATGGCTTCGGCACGACTTGCCAGATCACATGCACCGGAGCCTAACAGCAGCATACAACACCACACAGCTCTCAAAGTCTGCTACTTGTCAGACATTATTGCTAGTGATGGGAACAAGAATAAAGTTACAGGACCAACACTAAGACCAAGACCGAGCTTACATGACCAATATCAAGACCAAATTCAGTTAGTCTGAGACTGGTCTTGTAACAAGACCAAGTCGCCACTGATCACTGCCATGCTCATTCTGGTGGCGTGCAAATCAATTATCTTCCTCTCTTTTATTGCAGCACACTTACATGGAATAAATTAATGCTGAGCCTCAAACGTTTGTCATAACATGCAAGGCCATCACATGCACTTCGTCAGTACCAAATTACTCTGCTTGGTGAATGAAACAAGAGTGTGAATAGCCTGCCCATCGTTGTTATGTAAACTGGAATCGCTGCAAGTCAAATTCACGACAAAGTTATATTAAGTATGATGACCCATTTATGCAATACTTCACACTAGTCTACTGATAATCCATATGCATTCTACTAAAAATGCACAAGGCAAATAGCTACTCTAAAGATTAAAAATATCAGACGCTGTACAAACAATATTTGTTGAAGTATATTACTACACAAAATTGCTACCAGAAAGTTCTTGACGTTGAAAAACTCAGAAAGAGATAACAATTATTTGTTCTCATACCAAATACAAAAGCAGTGTTTCAGTGCCAGAAGAGCCAAGAAATGAGTCAAGCACTTCCTTTGATATCGTACGAGCCAGCAAGTTCGTAAACAACAGCACGGGAAGCAACATTGCAAGAAGATAGAAAGTAACTCCCTTTACTCTCAAATGAAAATTGCTCAATCGGTCGGCACTGTACAGATGCATATAAAAACACACTTAGATACTATAAAAGCAGTGACAGTAATTAACACTATCAGACGAAAAAGCTCTCAGCAACGGCGTGGCATTCCAGCTGCTAAATTTACAAAGACAAACAACTGGTCTTGTTTCACAGAGTTTATCACATTTTATAAGCAGTGATGACAAAAGTCTCCAATATTCCACAGACTAACAGACAGATGCTATCAATCAAAAAAGCTTAATTGATTAATTGACAAGTTTTCCTCAGTCACAATATATGTTTTGACTTCGGTAGTCTTATCAAAATAACCACTACAAAATAGCTTTATCGACTTCTCGAAAAAAATTCTGGTATCTGGTATGTCTGAAAATCACTGACAAACTGCAAAGCATAATGCTAATGCAAACAGCAAACCTGTCAATAGCAAGTTTTTTGTCAATAAGATCAGCAATCTGCTCGCAGTCACGTTCCAGGGTATTCAGCGTGTTCTGGACCGTCAAGTTAATCGTTTTCTCTATGTCTTTACATACATCATCGATCTGGTTCATGCAGCGGCTTGGCTGTCAAAATCACATGGTACCACAGTGTCTAAATGAGCACATTTTAGCAGTTTCTGAAGCGTTCTGTGCTACATTATATATTCAACTATGCATAATCCTATGCACACTTATATGCGCAGTTTTCACAAGAGTACCATGGTCTAAAGGCTAAAGATTTAGACTCGAGATTATCATTAATTTTTTGCGAATGACTCCTTTTAATTAAGGCCAATATGTGTGTTCTGTCTTTTTTGCTGTACAATTCTCAGTTATTGTGATTGTTACGCAGTACTGTGCAGCTGACTGCCTGGCAAAACTAGTCTCCAAAATAGTACTCATGTTTCAATATTAAACCAACATCAGCAACAGTATAGCCAAAATACCAGTATGTACACTGTGCACAATAGATTTAGCACATATCATCGACCAGTACAACTTGTACCTTTCCAGATGGATTTGGAATGTAGATTGTCGGCATTTCAAAACCTGTCCGATTCAGACCTGGTCTTTTGCACAACTCTTGCACAATCTGCATCATCACTCGCTGAAAACAGAAAGCAGAAAATATGGCATAACTATCGAGTAAAGATTAAAATGACAGGAAACTTAATGTCAACTAACTTTATTTTAATAATTTAACAATAATTAAATAGAACATTTTTAAGCACCAGTTTAAATTTGATCTTACAAAAATAAGTCGTATGTTATAAACTCCAACACCACTAGAAAATATAAGAAGCTTTATAAATTTACTTACATTCTTACTTGTCACATAGTTCACATTCCTACAAAATGATAAGTTGGTCAATGCAGTTCCCATTTACACCCCACATCAGATAATTTCACAGTTCAAGTAGCGACTCTCAACAAGTGAAGAACCCAAGTTTGATTCCTAACAAGACTCGAATATAAATGATTCCCCAGTGGTGTCAAGAATGGCATCTGGCTACAACTGTTCAAATATGATATTACGATATGAATGAATCTCTGTGCAATGAAGAGCTGTTGAACAGCCCGATTAGTCTACCACAAACGTGAATATAAACTGTAATAATAAGTACAAATTTTAAGAAACTGGCTAGCAAAAATGCAAGCCATGTCCGCCATCCAAAAGCACGCAGTACACAATGTTATTATTGCATTATGTTACTTTGCAAATATTACACAAAGTATATGATAAACCAGCAAGTTAAAAGGTCTGAAAACACATGTGACAGAAAGTCACCTGTCTGTCTGCTTCGTGGCCTGCTTCATCAGCTTTGCTCAGGTAAAATCTCATCCTCTCAGCGTGTTTATCGTTCAACTTCTCCACCAATGTCAGTGTACGTTTGCACAGTGCTTGGCCAATTGGGTCAAAGAATACAAATATCAGATCAGCAATGTCACCTAAACATACAACAACACATGACACAGGGCAATAAAGGTATCCAGGTATCACAGGGTCAAATTCACAAAAAATGTCATGAGATTTGCCCTAAAATGCATCATATGATCATCCTACGAGTGACATAAGTTATGATGCTGTAAGATGATCATATGACATGTCATAGATCGATTCACAAAAATTGTCATATGCAGTCACAAGATTTTGTGGCGAGTTTTCCAAGAGCTACTAGTTACCATAGCAACTGTCAGCAGATAAGAAGCGGCAGCCAGCCACTAAAGCAAAACTTGCTATGGAAATTTGAAATAAATATTTAGTTGTTAAAAATTATGTAAGAAAACATAAAATAAGATGCAAGTGTTTACAATGATGAATCTATAACATGGAATCAAGCGGAGCCCATTCGTTCAGCATTAACCAACTTGGGAAGCTAAAATATGCGAGTCATTATGGCAGTAGGGTGAACAGTCTATGGCACGCACTGCCATGTGACAATTGATGCTGACAAATATTACCATATAAGTGGGCCCAAAACGTGATTAGTTGGACCATGGATCTATTGATGCAATGACGTCAGTTTCTATGCAATGACAAATTTCCATAAGGTATTTCATGTCCATAATGTTGTTTTTCTCTTGACTTACAGCACCACCAGTTGTCACAAGACATCTAACTGGTGATCACAAGGTTTTGTCAGAAGATATGTCATAAGGTTATCACAAATGTTTTGTGAATTAGCAATTTGTCATAAAATTGTCATATGATGAAAAACACTGTATGATGTGTCATAAAATCGTCTGTGAATTTGGCCCCAGGTAAACAATTTGCAGTATGGTATACCTCATGTTTGTACCATAAAATCATTACCTCAGCATAATCTGTGACAATTAGTGAAGTTTCTATCAAAATTAACAAACAATTACTGTTAGTTTTTGGAAATCTTTGGTCGTCTGCTGTTTCCAGCAGGTTTTTTGATATCATCAATTATTGAACTCAACATCACACAGAAAAGATATTGAATACTGGACATAAGCGTCTGGAATTGGCTTCCGACACATCCGCGCTCGGTCTCCATCAGTCGTGGAAAGTTCAGAGACGGCTTAAAAACCCATCTCTTCACAAAGGCCTACACTTCACTCCTCTGATCATATTTCACATTTTAATTTTCACATTCTGTTCTGTTCTTTAGTCGTCCTCGATCCGAGGGTTGGCCACACCATGGACGTACTTTCTCCATTTGTCCCTGTCCTCTGTCATTCTGATTGACTCTTCCACGGAGAGTCCTGTCCATGTCTTGATGTTCTCCATCCAGGTCGTGCGTGGCCTTCCTCGCCTGCGTGCACCTGCCATTGTTCCTTGCATTATCTCTTTCTCCAGGCAACTCCCTTGTTTCCTCATGGTGTGACCATAGTATGCTAGCTTCCTTGCTTTGATGGTGTCTAACAGTTCCCTCTTTACTCCAGCTTTGTT
>Ga0126335_1002791_pt1 | contig 10615 bp, 7 predicted proteins | sample OlaspJWI45metaG_FD_108409 | JGI IMG/M metagenome (GOLD analysis project Ga0126335, IMG submission 108409) | Marine gutless worms symbiont microbial communities from Oahu, Hawaii - Olavius sp. 1 OAHU.JWI-45 metaG | ecosystem: Host-associated > Annelida > Digestive system > Unclassified | place... | reverse complement strand
TCCGCCTGTATACGGCTGCCATTCGCCACACCCACCATCGCCATTTATTATTACTCAGCCAGAAGGCTGATACTCATTTTACCGTCCCATGGAGGGTAGAAGGCTGAGTCGACCTAGTTGGCTAGTTACATGCCTAGATGGTTTAACCACCTAAAAATGGTCACCCATCCAAGTACTAACCCGGCCCGACGTTGATTAACTTCGTTGATCCGACCAACGATGTTAACCATTACGCCAAGCTGCCAACCAAAGCAAGTGTATTGGCTCAGAAGAAAACAGACACACCATGCGATGCACTAGCCCCATATCTGTAGTCTCAGTGTAAGCTCGTGTCTGGCTGAGGGCTACTGAAAAGGAGATCAACACTGCGCAGTGGGCCATGTGGCTTTAGAAGGTCATAACTTTATAGAAGCATCACAATATCACCACTCATCAACACATACTCGTAGGATTTCACAAGTATTCTGTAAACAAAACCAAAATTGTCACTAAAACTCAAAGTTACAAGCATGCATACTATTAAACTCTCACAAAAAAAAATCTAAGCATAAATTTGGTACTCTGTGCCATATAGCCAATTACACATGGCATACCTCCAACAAGAAACATCATGTTTTGTTAATTAATCTACTCTGAAAACTCCATAAACTGAACAGTAAACCATCATTCAGATTGTTAGTATCATGGCACCCATTTTCTGAAAAGACTCGAGACAATGTTCCTAGGAGTGAAGTGGCACAAATAGCGCCATTAACTTGACCAGGCAGCAAGTGTCTATACCATCGCACACAGATTCCAGCCGACTCATTAAGCAACTTCAAAACATTATAATAACTATTACTACAGAAAGAACCAACATTTTTCAAGCTTCAATTCTATGTCAACAACAGAACAAGAAGCCAAAGTAATTTGGCAAAGGCTGCATCAAATGCATTGCACACTGTAAGCACAGGACTCTGTAGCTGCAGCCATTCTAGAGACATGTAGGCAGTCACAGAATTTAAAAGCAGATCACATGTCCCCGACCACTGAATAACCTACTTTGCACAGTTTTGGATAGGATCTGTAGCCGTGTATAATGCATGCAAAATGTCAAGTCTCTAGCTTCAGCTGTTCTGGAGATGCGAGGGGGGTCTGAAAATTAAAAAACAGGTCCGCTCCCCCTGTCTGTGGGGTGCTCGGGTCCTCCGCGTAACACTATGTCCCGTGGGCCTACAAGAGTGTTCACCCCAAACAGTATCTTGATCCGTCCAGCCGTTTTTGCACAGTGAAGCCGAGTTGAGCCGCATGACAAAACAGACTGACAGACGAACGGACGGACGGATGGACAGACTGACAGTCAGACACTGCACACATCGATAACAATAGGCTGCATCTCATACACTGCATGCATTCGATGCAGCCTAACAATACATACCCTGAAGAACAAACGATGCCAACAGTACAGCAGTATGTTCCTGGCATATGAGTGTTCCATTTGCCAAGTCGCGCTTTATTTGCAAAGCAAACAGATACCTAAGTCCAACAAACATAAAGAGACAAAATATAATTAGGAAAAAGTAAATGCTTATATGTTGACAAAGTAGATTTTGCAAACTGTCTACACAAATGCAAGAGAAAAACATTTAGGATCCAAAGCATCACTAAAATTTGCTTCACAACAAAAAATTTACTGCAACGAAATGGCGGATTCAGTGAATACCATGATTTTCGCCCCCTTGTGCCGTGATTATCACTGAACTATGCACAATGTCCCTATTCACAAAATGGCTGTGTGTAAATTTTCACAATTTTTTCCTTTAATGAGTGGCCCTTGTGCCTGTGTCGCTTAATTAATTTTGCCTACTAACTTGCAGCAGACACGTGGAAGTGACATCAGTTACTTGTCTGTACCAAGTAATTCCGTTGATGCCGAATGCAGTGTTAGCCAATATACCACATTCATCAGATGAACTGAGTGAACTCTCGCAATGACTTTAAGTAATGATGACAGCACTATAAACATTGACCTGAATTATTATTATTATTATTATTATTATTATTATACTGCAGTTAATGCTCCACATCGGCAGAGTTTCAGTGACACTAACTTGACTCTGCAAGTAATGCTAGCATTCAATGTTAGGGACTAGATCAGATTAGTCATTGGGTATACCTGACGTCTTTTTTCTTAAGTTTCTTGACATTTTGAATTTCTGACGCTTGCTATACAGATGGAGATACGACTCTATACTAGTTTACTGCTTTGCATATATAGTGGTTAATAATAATAATAATAGTGCATTCAGACAGTGACTCTGAAGGCAGTAAACATGACATTTGAATGCCGTGATTTTGCCCATTTTTCTAAAACTCAACCATGATTCTGCCAAATTTTTACCGTAATTTTCTTGCAGCGCCAGTTATACGCTACAAAATCCTGACCTTGTGAGCTCTTCCTCAAGAAGTTCTGGATCAGGTGTGTAGAACTTGACTAAGAATCGGAAGATCAGGTTATTGATGTGGACTTGTTTCACTATCAACTTCTCTGGATCTAACCAGCACTGAACAACATCACGGCAAGACAATGAAGCATGCAAACATAGATCAGTACACAGTAACTAATCAAAGATGGATGAAAATGCTTCAAGCAACTGAAAGCTGCAGTGCATACTGCATATTAACTTTTTATTTTCAGCTACTGTGTATAAACTGGTCTACTTACTAATTAATCTCCCAGAAATGTGTAGTAACCACACAACAAGGTAAAATGATAATTAAAACAATGTTTCTTTTCTTCAAAAAATGACAAAGTGATGAGCAGATGACTTACTGGTATTGATTCATCATTCGTATATTCCAGACCAAAGTAATCCGATTCGACGAGCTGCAGTTTATTTTTGACAGAGTCGAAAAGCACTTGACCGACGCTTTTACTCTGTGACAATCAACATTAATCATCATACTACAGCCAAAGCTAACCTAACCCTGGCCTTAACCCTAAACCTTACAATAACCCTTGCCCTAATCCTAACCCTGACCTAAACCCTAACAAGTTAACTTGGGGACGACGTGACTTGTGGATGAGTTGACTACCTCCCCATAAAGCAATATTAAATAGCAAAGCCTCTCAAAAGCAATTACGCACATTAACTACAACACTAGTAGAGTAGAAAATACAGGCAGTATCAAATAAGTGTAATTTATGAAATTCATGTAGCGGTGGATGATCAGACATAGAATTTCAGTAAATTACTAAATTTCATATGTGACACGCGGACGAGGGAGGCAGGCAGGCAGCAGCAACGATCAATCAACCGATGGGGCGAGGAGGGCAATCACGTTCACTAGTACACTGCATGGTTGACTACTGTCAGTATCACCCATCTCTCCATGCCACAACAGATGCAACAGCGCAGACAATGTGGGTTTACTGATGTAAACTGCAGTGATGTAATAAAATTGCTGGCATGACAGTCTGTTTTATGAACTATTTAATTAGCTTGCATCTAGCAGACTGATGATGATTAACTTGTAGGCCCACAAGTTGCCAAATGCAGGCTTTTACATGTCAAAATGGTACTGAAACTTTGCACATTTTATATATCAATCGCGCAGTGAGTGACATAAGCCAGCTGTCACTTCATAGCGCTGTCTTGCAGCCGAGGTGTGCAGATCCTTGAATGTGAATCAAAGATCCGCACATGCATCCACAGCATTGTGCGATCTTAGATCTAGTCAGTTCACATCTGCAGATGCAGTTTATTAGTGACAGGTCAAGTACTTGATACTTGTTAAATTATTAGCTATTACTTTAGAAACTATTGCAAATAACGGCCATGTGATACACTGCTACTTGCTGTCAAAACATCCAAATTAATATTAGCATTTCAGAGACTCTTAGCATTCGTTCAATGATAACACTGTCGACGAATACGTCAGTCTGTGGAACTGCAAAATTTAGCCATCCGCAGTCGACACACCTGTCCTGTAGTCACACACACTTGTGTGATGGATGCACACTGCCAGACAACTACACATGACGGATGAGGAGGAAGAAACCACCAACAAAGTTATGCCACTGTCAGCGTCGACTCGATGGCAATGACGGTGCAGCATGAATGGTCTGGGTGTACGAGTTGTTCCTTAATGAGGATGGCGTCAGACACCACAGTGGCATCCTATCACTGACTGGCTGTCATTCCATTCACACGATCAAATGACCTGATTATTGTAGCTGATCTGCACTGTTTGTTGAATGCTGTGGCAGTGTGCGAGTGCATGTTTGCTTCAATTTTTCTGTGAAGTGTGAATGCGGCCCGTGCCGGTTGTCCACGATATCATACGATATCTGTGGGTCACAATATCATAACGTAGATGCATCTGTGATCAATATCGCAATATCGCCTAATTGATATGAATGCTAATTACAAAGTGGAAAGTTTTTTGGGACATAGTGTATATAAGCAAAATACATAAAACAAAATATTATATAACTATACTAATTATTATAAAACCAGACAATATAGGGCACAAACAATAGTCAATTTCTTCATACTGACTATGATTTATCAACTGCTCTGTGTAAGGTGTCGGAAACAGTGCTGCACTAAGGGTACAATATAGAAAATGACAGGTACATTTAGAGCAGCATACATAAGCTAACTGCTAAATAATGCTCACCGGAATTTCAAACACAACATCAGTTTCATCGAGCATTGAAACACGACATTGTATATATCGTCCACGTTTGTTCACGGATGCTGTTGAACTCCGATATGTACTCATTGTTTCACAGAGGTGTATCCAGTGACAGAAAATTCACCACCTCACACTATGCTCAACTGCAAACGTACGCAACAAACCCAGACAAACGAAATGACAATTCTAATTGAAGACGCCAGTGAAACGGAAAAATGCAGATGGTGAAACGACACTGAGAATTTGGTGGGTCACTGGTAAAATGTGAATTTGCTGATGTGCAGACGTTTGAACCTAGACTTATGGCTTATGGGTGGGGTTAGAGTATGATATCTGCATCAATGTCCGCATTTTACCATTCAAATATAAATATCCAAATATGTGCATCCACATTTTACCCATGGCCGATATAAATTACCAGTTCATGATTTGCCTTTAAGTGCACCAGCTGTACCTGACCTGCTCTGAGAAATAAAGCAAGAGATTTCTTGACACTTTTAGCTACCACTTTTGCATATGCATCGTTAATGTCCCATCTGCTACTTGTGACAATGGACATCACAGGCTAACCCAGACGTCGGTCAATTTAGATGCTTGTTGCACAATCGACATATATGCATATATGTGCTCAAAACTGCACCGCCGTTTTATTTGCTGCTTATTCAGTTTACAGACGAATATGTCAAGACACTGTATAAATGGGCAACTGGCACATCGTTCCTGCTTATAAGTATATTCCAGATAATTGCATGCAGCCAAACTAAATGGCGCTGTAGTTTGCAGAGTGAAGCAGTGCGACGAGTTGTTTCACAAATCTCGCTGCATGATGCTGGACAACTACAATATGAATGTATTTTGCTGTAGCATGCTATAACTGACGTTTTACATGTGAAAACACTCCTCACTCCATATACCAAGTCGTCGGTTTGCACCAGAAGCCAGTAATACATTTGCTTAAGTTGAACGCTATCTGTACCTGAAGTTTTAACAAATAAACATAACTCCAGCAGCGTATAAATTCCATCTACAACTAATAACACGATGCATAACAAATTTCAAGCCAAAATCATAACTTTGTTCTACGAAACAAACAAAACACAAACGGAAGTAAACTTCAACAAGTTGCGTTGCAACTAAAACACGGCTTTGCTCATTCGTTGAAAAAAATGAACCGGGGACACAGTGTCTGCTAAAATAAAAGTTCTTCGATTAAAGGTTTGACACACAAAGAGAAACTGTGAAATGATAGCTTTTGATAGAAAAAAAATATTGCAAAACGTGAATTTAATGCAACTGGTAACTTGAAACTGTCATGTCACTCATGTGGATTGAACGGGCTGTTGAATTCCACATCAGTGTTTCAGTCATTCAATCTTATGAAAATGAATTGATTTTGACAAAGAATAACAATGACTGGATGAGCATTAACAACATATATACCTCAGTAGCCTACCTGTAGCTTCTCTAACTGGAAAAACGCTCGAAAAACAGTAAGCGTATATAACCGTCCCGTTGCATTTGAAATAAAGAATAAGGATCGCTGTTCGATCTGTTGTTGGCGCGTGGTTAATTCTGAAGCGAGCTAGGTGCTGCTGTTCGTAATATCCATCACAGAACGCTTTTAATACAATTTGATTTTTGCTGCCGTCGGACGCCGTCTAGCGATCGTGGCGCTGTCTCGCCTGCTCAGCATTCAATAGGTGGCGCCAAAAAACAACACCAGTCTCCCGTCGTTAACTGTAGGCCTATTGTTGTCGATAAAACACGTAAGACGGTTGAGATGTAATGTTTAAATTAAAAATCATGTGTTGGTTGCATGTTTTAAACCATAAATAATCAGTATATGTTCAATTTTGTTGTCACTGTCAGAGTCGTGCGGATTTCATCCATTTATGATTTTCATACTGCACCGTCCATTGTGCAGCTTAAATCAAGCAAATAAATAAGTAGATAGTAGACGTTAGCTCCGCTTTATAGTTTTACCGCTCCGTAGTTTCACACTTTAGTAACTGATTTTGCATGGAAAGAAACAATGCATTTAATAAACACACTCGGTTGCATATCGAAAGCATATCGGTTCAGCTATAGGCCTACTCAGGTCGGTTTGTTGATTCTGTAAAAAGTGAAGTCTTTCCCAAGCCACATGAGCCCACTGCGGAGGCGCTGATCTCCATTTCCGTAGCCCTCAGCCAGACACCAGCTTATGCTGCGAGACCATGGACACGGGGCTAGTGCATCGCACGGTGTGGCTGTTTACTTCCCAGCCGAAGGTGGTCCTCAATTTATCGACCCCCGGGGTGGAAAGCTGAGTCGACGTAGTTGGCTGGTTACATATCTAGATAATTTACCCGTCCGAAGACGGCCACCCATCCAAGTTCTAACCGGGCCCGACGTCGATTAACTTTGTTGGTCAGACCAACGTCGTCAACCGTTGCGCCACGCCGCCAGCCTTTTGATTCTGTAAAATACTGGAATTATTTGAATCTTAACTTTTCCCATGACCATGATACTCGAATTTGATCTAGATGTCAGGAAGATATAGATACCTGCTTACCGAAAATGAAGTTCCTATGTCAAAGCACTCAAAAGCACTCAAAGCAGGAGTCGATATAAAAGTTACACATACCGGACAAACACACTGACACGATCCGGAGATACACAGGCGCTCAACATAATGCCTGGTCCACATATATGCGATGTTGCGACTTGCGACGATGATTAATTTGCTCAGGATGATGGAGATAAGTAAAATTTCTTGTCAGTTGTCGTTAAAACGTTCCTGAGAGCGTTGTAAGTAAAGGTTTTACAATTTTGCATTCGCACTGTAGCATTAGTCGTGCCTTTCTTCGTGAATGATGGCTTTATTTCTGTGGGCAGTTTGTCTTACTCAGTTGTCTTTCTGCTCGAATCAAGCCAGTTACAATCCATAGATTTCAAGAACAGTACCGTTTGGCTGTAAATAATTGTTAACATTAATTGCTGAATGGTAACTGGTAAGCATGAAGTCAAAACTTGGTGAAAACTGAGTGTACACGATGAAATTTAGCTTACTACTGCAACTATGCACTATTGACATTATCAGTAAAGCGTCTTTCCACGTATACGCTGCGCTGCTCTGCGCTGCACGTTGCGAACGCTATAGAAACACCGCTACTGCAGTCTCAATATCGCTCGCAACGCGCAACGCAGCGCAGCGCAACACATTATATGTGGATACGACACTTGAGTTTTATTTTGATTTACTTCGAGCCGCATCTAATGGTAGTTCAGAGTTGCCTCCTAATGTGGGCTTATTGCCCGAAAATATTTTGAATTACCAAACCTGCTGCCTGCCACCCTGTGCAGTGCATAATTAATATTCGAACCACGACTCCCAGTCGAGTGATCACATCACGTGAAACATGTCGGAGCAAGATGGCGGGTTACTTGTATGAATGGTCGCCGCACGTCGTTATGTGCTTCTGATTTATCGTCCAGTCGCTCGCACCTGCACTGTAGGCCCATAGCAGGGGCCCACCCGGGCTGCAGCGGTTGGCGCTGTCGCCGGGCGATGTCCATCGGGGATCGTTGTCCCGCGCCCGGCCTGTCTCGTAGCTTAATCCACTCCGACCGACCAAGCACCGACGGCGGTCACTTCCTCTGTCGTCTTCAGTCTTGACCTCCGTTAATCTTTTGCAACGTCTGTTTACGTGTCTATAGCTACAGTCTGTATTTCGGTCGATTTTTATGGAATTCGATTCTGCTACGCTGTTTGCATACCTTGGATTTTCAATCTTTACAGACTTGTTGACGGCGTCACTTCTCGGTCATTGAACAACAAAGTCGTACGAAGGCCGAGGCCCGACAAACTGGCATATCTCGTTCATCAGTGCATATTGAACATTGCTTGTAAACTGATTAGTACAATTTTGTGTGATTGACACTGTTTAGTTGTTTGCCAACATAATTCATGAGCAATTTTCATCTTGAGACAGCACAGAAAAAGGACAATATTATTTTTACAAGGTAGTGTAGGAACACGCAATAGGTGATGTGGACAGTACATACATTGTTTTGTTGGGAATATATTCAGGTGTTAGTATGCCAAAAATTAAAAATTCGGTTGAGATTTCACAAAGCTATATCAATTTAACATCAAGCAAATGGAAATGTGCAGTTTTTTTGGCCCACCCTGTATTTTGCGGGCATCGGTTTGTTTGTTTGAATGCATGTACGGCCTATGCAGCACAATATAACTTTCGAAGTCCTTGACCTAAAAAGTTTATGTTGGCTTGTTGTAACATCTTCTCTGAACACACGTCGATATCGTATATCAAGGTCATGATGTTAAGGTCAAGCTCCATACCATACCTTCCGGGTGGAGCAGATGCTCAGCGCTGAGGCCACTTCATCGGACCCATAATATCAAGGTCACGGCCGTAAAAAGCAAAAAACGCGGGTGGTCTGCCTTTGATTAAAAGTCGATCTTATTTCTTGACCGTTTCCATTCCAGTGTTCTAACTACTGATAGTTGGTATCACTGACCTGTCGGCTTGCGAGGTCAAAATGGAAACTAAATGACTAAAAGAATAATATGACGTTGAAATAATAAGAAATCATATGATTTCAATAATGGTTTCAATTTAAATTGTCGTTTCGTATAGACGATTGCTTATAGCCTGTGAAGTCGTTCGGCGTTCCAGTCACGAAAAATGTTCGCAATACAGTTCTGAAGAAAACCGGAAATTGAAAGACGCGAAACGGTAGGTAGACAGCTATAGTCAAGTTGAAGGTGGTACTCATACAGAGTGTGTGACAGCTAGGCTGGTACTCGGACGTGGATCTCATTATAATGTGGAGATCAAAGGCGTTCGTGTGAAGAGGCATGGGCGCGGCTTGGCTCGGAGTATAACCCACATGACCCAGTCAGTCACGTCAGGCGACTGTGAAGGCTGAGTGTCGGCCGGCGAGGAAGCAGTGAACAATGCGGCCGTGCAAAGCGCCGCAGCCGCCGTCTCCTGTCATGTCGGACTCGCCTTGACTGCTGACTGCTGTATGACTCGCTGCTGCTTTGTAACTGGGACGCGTCGGTGTCCAACGTCGTCGTTCGCCGGTTCACTCTTCACGCAGCCCTCTACAACCACATCGGCACACTCGAGCACCTGGGACAGGGTTGTGTGGAAAAAAGTGAAAATGAAAGGAATGAAAAATGCAACAAACGGAGGGAGCGCAAAATGGAAAATATAAACTGAACGAACTGCATAAATTTAATGAATTCTGCTAGGTACTTTAGGCCGCATCGAACACATGAGATGCAGACTACTGCGATCCACTTCCCAGGGCTAACTACGGTAGCAAAACTGTCACTGTAGTGAATTTTCTCGTCATTTACTGTTGTGAATGCTTTAGATATGACATTGTAGCAGGCTTTACGCTTCAAAATATTCAATGCAATGCAATGGCTTTGGTAGTACTCGAGTAAGCAATAAAGCACCGAGCAGTCGCGTCGCACGCTTTCTTTGCGATAGCCAAGCTTCTTATTTTACGTGTGCTATAAACAAACATGTCGTTCAATAAATTAGGATTAGGCTATGTCTACAGTTCTTTCGGTAAAATTGTTGATAGTCTCTGGTCATAAATTACCAGTTCTATGTCGCCTATGTACTCTACACCTTACTCAAATCTCCTTACACACCGTGTAGCTGAAAACGTCCACACTTTTTGTTTCGCTGTAGTTTCTACAAACATTGACCGATTTCTATAATATTTGGCACACAATATACCGAAGTAATTTGCATAATGCTGCAATACTACCTTCGGAAAAGGTTGTTATCATTCTTCATTGGCTGCCTGTCACAGCAAGGATACAGTTCAAGATTGCTGCCTTGACCTTCGACTGTGTCCGAGGTACCGGTCCTGTCTACCTCAAGCAAGCCATCTGCCCGGTTTCGGAATC
>Ga0126335_1002790_pt1 | contig 10616 bp, 6 predicted proteins | sample OlaspJWI45metaG_FD_108409 | JGI IMG/M metagenome (GOLD analysis project Ga0126335, IMG submission 108409) | Marine gutless worms symbiont microbial communities from Oahu, Hawaii - Olavius sp. 1 OAHU.JWI-45 metaG | ecosystem: Host-associated > Annelida > Digestive system > Unclassified | place... | reverse complement strand
TGAAGCGTGATTGTTGATCGCCGACGACGGTGGTCGCGTCGCACTTTGTCTGGAGTGAGTTTATGGGCGGTTATGACACCGGACACTGTGTTGAAAGATAGGCGTCGAAAGTAGGGCACGCAATAAAACATTTGTTGATATTGACATTCAAATAATGTGACTTGAGGCCAAGACCAAGGCTCGAGAGACAACAACACTGAATGTAATACAGTCTTAACTCTTCACACAAAGCATCATCTAGTTCTACAGTTGTGACAGTCCAGTTTTCCACATCACACTTACTGTCAGCATCAGCAAGCGTTACATTCAGTACATCCTACCAGCATTTGCTTAGCTTGGGATTATGGCTGGCTGCTGATTTTATAGAGTAATTAATCAGTTAATCGGTTTAAAATTGCCAAGACAGAGACCGAGACGAAGGTTTCAACAATCTTATGCATACCGATACGTCTAAGCTCGGTTTCCAGCAGCCTTTTGCATTTTTGACTATATGCTTGTTGCTAAAGTCTACGATATGACGTCTCGTCCATCTATCACACTTGGTTTACATGCCACTTGAGCTGGCGCCCATCTGCGACTCTACGTCGTGTAAATTTCCTAAACCAGCTATCGTATCTCTGTACCGACATGTTGCACAGACAGCTAGCTGAACTTCGCTGCCATGCAGCCATTACCATATTCATTACATGGCAACTCGTAGCTTTCGGACAGCGCAGGCCACACAAAACTAGACCCGCAACCCAAAACACGAACATTTCAAGAATACTAAACATAAAACACAAAAATAAACATAATTGTACAACAAATACACGCGGAAATACCAAAAATAAATTAAATATTTTAACCGGACAGATAATACTGTAGCAAACTTTTTGAAGCCGATAAATAAAGGTGCACTGGTGCAGCAATTTCGTAACGTTTCCATCAGAAAAATAATATTTGATAAAACTGGATTAATCGTACAATTATTTGCTCAATGACACCAGTACCGTAAAAGCAGGAAAACGGCGAGCACGGAGCAAGACGTACAAGACTTGGAGAGCACTTGCTGGCTAACAGTACAAAACAAAGCTAGCTGCAAAACAAAATTGTAAGCAATATAATAATATAAAATAATATAATAATAAGAATAACAGATTTGGTTGCATCAAGACTGCATCTAATTAGATTGTCGAAAATCCAATTTATTACGCGTTTATGCCGCATTTGGAGTAGTTTTTGCTGATACTTCGGTGTCGAATTCTCCGACTTCAGGTGCGTAACAGTAAGTTGTAAATCACATTGGCGAGATGCTTACAGAAGTTAACGCCTGTCTTGTCAATTAAGACGAATGGGGGAAAGATATACAGGAGCTGCAGAAATTGGACCAGTTCGTGCTTGTTTGACTGACAGAGAGAATGTGTGAAAGAAATACACGGTGTCCTCCAAAAAACCGGACCACCACATCAGGGCGAAATTATCGCCACCGTCAAATCATAATTAGTTTTTAATTTTTTTACCGCCCAAGAAATATCAAATTTTTAGTGAATGCCACAAGATATTTCGACCACAAATTACGGCATGAGCTAATGGTTTGGTTTCTTTCGGGACACCGTGTAGAAATGTGTTGCACTGCAAATGTGTACCGGTACACTGTATCCCGTTGCGATGATCGACGCAGTAATTTAGGCGATACACGTGTGCTCACTGATAATTTACAACTCGTATTTTTTATCAATAACAATCAGCCTATGGGCAGTGACGCTCAGCTGGCTTAAGTAGGTAAGAGTGATTAACCCTTTTTGGTTTGTGATCAAAGTGCGCCAGTAGGTCTGCGCACGCAAGATTACAAGTCTCTGTGACCAGCGTTTACGATTTCCGACACCGTGGTTAACAGACACACATGTCGTTTGAACAGACTTTATAGTCTACAATTAGGTTGTAACCAGCCGTGCTATAAAAGCGGCCACAAACTCACGAACCTATCTTATGCCTGTGACAAACGCACAAGAAACTTGTACAAGTTAACTTGTACAAGAAACTTGCATGTCTGTCATAGCGACTTGCAGCAAGATTTTTCTTGTGCAAATTTCTTGCACGTCTGTCACCGCATTAAGCTGTTGCACAGCACAAGGCGGAATAAATTTTAACAGGGAGCTAGTTCTCCGCTTACAGGCACCCGTGTATAGAAAATAGTTAAGAATGGCCCAACACAAATTTTGACAAGAAATACAGAATACAAGAAAAACACATAAACACGTTCAATATTTCTAGCTGCAATCACTTCAAGTTGGCATATTTACCTGCGTGCAGAGATTTCTGCAATGCGATTTCCGTGATAGTTGCGGAGATTGCGGCGATAGCTCGCCATTTCTGTAGGCCTATTCACCTTGTTAGAACGACATAATTTATATGCTCGTACAACAGTCTGCGTGCTTGCTATAATCAGCCTCAGATGCGAGCCGTATGCAGGACCGCAGCCAAACTTCGAACCGACGTAAATAACTTTTCTCACGATACGCTTCCAGACAAGCAAATGCGCTACACGTTGCTGTCTATGCGAATTATTTTTTTCTTACCTCTTCTCTAAGCTACTGCTCATCTTCACAACAGCGTGAACGCATGTACGCATTTAGTGGCACCATACAGAAAAAATTATTTGTGACATAAGGCGAACTTATCATCATTTTCTGGGCATTTATTAGTCTCATAGATGGGATAGCTCGTCACTGGTGTATCTGTGATTTTTTTGAAACAAATGCCAAACAAAGAAAAGCACCAAACGACAGGATTTTTGAAAGGCGCAACGAACCCAGACACACATTCAACAAAAACTAAGAAGACCTTATTTTACGTTTAATGATAAAAAGCAGCTCCAGAAATACTGTTCTATCAAGTTCGTATTTTAGAAACGGTTCTGGCGGCAACAGGATACCTTCAATGTCCCCAAAATACCAAGTTTCGCAATGGCTCAATCGTGGTTCAACCATTTAAAAACCGCGGTAAAACCGATGACGGTACTAAGATCGAACTATGGTAAATGTACCATGGTTCGATCTTAATACCGTCATCTGTTTTATCGTGGTTTTTTATGGTTGAACCATGGTTCGATCAAGGTTTTTACTACAGTTTGGCCATTGTAGACAAACCATGGTCAAACTATGGTGCTATAAACCATGGTTTGACTATAGTGTAACCATGGTCTGACCACGGTTTAATGGTGGTAATTTTGCCATGGTTTATTTGGCCACGTCAGGCGTATGGATCAGGCTGCTCCTGCACACCAAACCCTACACCTTTTAGTCACGACACGACAGGGCTCAGGACAGTTTGACACCTGGAAGAGACAACCAGGTCGTCTGCAAAAATGCTGCGTGGAGCAGGTCACCACGAGCACAGAACTCTCTCCTTCTGAAGCTTGGAGTGTTGCGACGGATCAGTCAGCATAGAGGGCGCTACGACCCGTCGACGGTCAAGCGTAGAGAGAAAGAGAGAGTCTACCATGGTACAACTGTGGTAAAAACGTGGTAGTACTGTGGGTGTTTACCCCATGATACAGCTGTCCGCGTGAGTAACAGGGTAGATGTGTAGATGTACCTTGATGAAAAATCATGACCGAACTTTGGTTCGACCACGGTTCGTTTACCGTGGTATGACTGTTAGATGTAAAAAAAGTTCCGAGCAAAAATTTTAACAACGTTTTACACAAGAGGCCAAAGTAATTTGACGAAGACTGCATCGAATCTTCCTCGATCCCTCGCTGTCGGGGCATCAAGACCCCCGTCTAACACAATGTTCCACGAGTCCCAAGAGTGTTTATCTCAAACAGGATCTTGATCTGTTCAGCCGTTTTTGCACAGTGAAGCCGAATTGAGCCACGTCACAGACGGACTGACGGACAGACGGACAGACTGACAGACAAACATTGCGAACATCGGTAACAACAGTCTGCATCTCATGCATTCGATGCAGCCTAGAAACCTAAAATAACTTGCGACGAGTAAAATAATGGAAAAAAGTTTTACATCTATGGTATGACTATGGTAACAACGTGGTTGCACGATGTGGTACAGCTGTCAGCGTGTGTGACATGTGCACACGGTAAGACTACCGTGGTCGAACCATGGTCAAAACATGGTCAAAACACGGCAATTGAACTATGTTACATTAACCACAGTCGAATCATGGTCGGTTTCATCCCGTTTTTTATACTGGCAAAAACTGTAAAGGTGATTACTGAACAGAACCATGGTTCGACCATGGTATTTTGGGACATTGAAAGTATGATATAGCCGTTTTGGCCAACTTCGTTTTCCGATGAAAGCACAGGCGTGGTCGTCGCTTTATCCTTTGCCTCGCTAATTTAAAAAAACAATTTAAAATAATTTTGAACAATTTATGCTTAACCCAAGATTAATGACGCACTTTTATCACAAACGTAATGAATACCAGACGCCCCAAAAGTAAAAGTACGACATTCGTCGAGGAAACGAAGTGGGGTTGCCGGACTGATGAACTGGAGTAAAAGACGGAAAATTAACATAGCTGCTCTATAGTTACTATACATGTAGTACAGTGCAACACTCTTGTTGTGCTATGTTCTAGGCAGCTTATAGGTAAGGTCAAGCAGATTGGTTTTTGTCACACTGGGTGGTCGCAGTGTGACAAAAACCAATCTGCTGGACCTATAAGCTGTGATTAGTCTAGAGGCGGTTACCTACACACAGTTCATATTGTAACACAGTGGAGTGGTTCTGGTGGGATTGAAGCCTATCTCCGTGGCCAACTGGCTTCCTTCAGTGCTTTTATACTGTTGGTTGGGTCATCTGACTTGTAAAAATCGTTCCCGAAATGACCTATAAAGTTTCGAGTGGGACGTAAAGCCTCTATTCGTTACTCATCATCATTACCCGGAGCTTACCGTTACAGACTGCCAGAATATTGGCTGGACATGGCTGGATGCGCCACTATAGACTTTGTTTTTAAATTACGTCATCGCGTGCTTGACCGGAAGAAACTCTGTTAAATTATGACACGTGATCGCCTGAACAATGACATAAAAGTTTCACGACCGGAACGATAATAAAAGTGTTTTTACGACAGTCATAATCTGGAAACGTCAGCAAGCAAGCGCTGCAGAAGACGCCTAAAGCCACGGGGGAAGAAGACGACCAAGGAACACCTGGAAAAGAGATCTGGAGAAGGAAATGTGGATTGTAGACAGCTGGAGGAAGATGGCGGCGGCAGCACTGAGAGTGACAAGGCGTAAGTCAAGTAGATCATAATCTGGAAAGCGGCGTGTTTCGCACACGTGTTGCGATAATGGTATCTATGCCGCCTGCTGCTTTAGCTGTTGCCAACGCTGATGGTTATGACGCATTACTTTCCATTAAGTTAATGGCATTGCACCTCTTGTCATCATCAGCGTCGACTGTCGTCTCAGTAATAGTGACGAAATCGTTGCCATTAACAGTAGTCAGAAGTCACCAGGCAGCTCCAACGCACGATCATCGACTTACTTTCCAGAAAGCTTAGTCTCGCCCCTAGTTTCCACCATCACGCAACGCAACACAATAGAATAGAACACGCTTCTGTTTTTTCATCAGCGTCCGCAGCTTTCCGCAACGAACGACTACCAATCATAGCTGCTATTATACTGTACGCTTAGCGGCCGATACATGTGTGACCCAACTAATGGATTGCGTGCTTGCGTGCGCTGTATTTCGTTGCGTAATGGTAGAAATCAGGCTTGACTGTCTCAAACGGTGCTTAGCCGTATGCAAGTGCGTATGTGCGTGTCGGTGTTGAATAATTCGTAACACATCGCTGTCGAGCATTCGTCGTCACGCCTGCTCTACATCATCTTGATTGTGACAACCGTTGTGGAACTGCATAGAATAGAAGCGACAGTAATTCATGGTTTTATGTCCCACTCAACACGTAACAGGTTTTTTGGAGATGTGTCTTTCCGGGCAAATCGAGGTTCCAGAGCGTTTTTAGTCACTGGACCGCAAGCTTGGAACCGACCTCCTACATCGCTACGAAACACTGCTCGTTCGGCCATTTTTAAGAAACATTTAAAACATTACTTTATAAGGAGGCTTATCACTGTACTGCTACACTGGCAACCAAAAATGTAATCGACACTAGCAAAATGTTCATAACGACAGCATATGTGTCTTAACGCCATAAAGGGTTTAAGAACAAAAAAATAAGTAAGCAAGCAAATTTGTGTTCGCGCAGCTATCCTTACAGCCTAACCTGTCACGGAGGCGATATGCAAGCTCTGCAGAATAGCACAGTCTTCACGAGCGCACAGAACTGAGTCAGTGTCACTGATGGGTCACGAACAGTTAGTGGGAGTGAGTTCACAGGGTCGTTGAAACGGAAACAGCGAAACATTTGTGACCGTATCTCGTTGTTTTGGAACGAAGTAGTTTATTAAAATTAGTACTAACATGTCCAGTGATGATATTGCAAACAAGTTGACTGTTAACTGGATGCACAGTGAGTAGATTTCCCTCGAGTTGATAGTTCAATAAGTTGATCGAGAGAAAATGATCAATTCAAGACTATAAAACCAACAAAGATGAGTACTCTTTTTTCTTTGTCGTATAGATCTTTAAATGTTTTGTATACTTGTATACGTGTCTGTTTTCTGTGTTTGCCTTATGAGCCATGTTGCCTGATTTAAACAAAGACTTATTGATTGATTGATTGATTGAGATTGAATAATTTCTGTGATACAGACTGTGTTTGTACGTGTATGCATGAAGTCTCGCGTAGGCAGCGTTTTTCGTGTCTAGAAATTAGATAAGTTATGAAAAGTTTGGATTTAAACCAGGCAGAAATCATCGAATGCATGCGTGGTGTGACTGTTTGCGTCTGCGTCCTACAAAAATGGCTAAACGGATCGACGTCCTGTTTGGGCTGGAGACTCTCGGGCTCGCCGGCTCAGAGAACATTGGGGTTACCGATCATCACTTTACAGAGAGGGGAAGTTGGCGAAAATTATGCTCATTTGCCGCACAAGACTGCTCCGACTCATTCGCCAGACGACGCCACATTCGATGAGGCCTCCGCTAAATTACTTTTGCCGCTCGGTAAACGTTGTTGTGTTTAGTCTAAAATGATTGGTGTTATTAACCTTTCAATGAAAATTTATTTTATTTTCGTTTCTTATCGATGATGTAGAATAATTGCGGCCCGGTAGCAGCACGTAATAGAACTTTGATGAATCGCCAACCCAAAAGACTGGACCCACTGGCGTTTTGAATGTAATTGACAAAGTTGTTGGGTTGAATTAGTTAGAGCTGCAGACTGGCGTAAAGCAGCTAAGGAGATACAGTGCGTAACTTGACAGCAAATTGTACCACATAATTCGACGCTTTGGGAGTGAACACGACAAGCATGGGCGACTAGTCACTATGTCTTCAGAGCAAATCGGCGTTGGGAGACCCGTTATAAATGCATCATGACCGCAGCTGCGTTACAGACTCGCCGAGTAAACCCCGGTCAAACGACCTCAGACATTGCATTCTCACTCCCGCGAATAACTTTAACCCTAGCAATTTTCTTGGCAGCTTACAGGTCCATCAGATCGAGTTATGTCACACTGGAACCCTTACGCTGTGCTTGGAGGCGGTTGCCTTGCAATGTAAAATGGTGGAGTGGTACTGGTGGGATTAACGCCTGATCTCGACGACCACCTGGCTTCCTTTAGTGCTTTGACAGTGTTGATTTGATCTTCTGGCATGTCAAACCTTTCCATATACCCACATTTTGTGTCGAGTGAGATGTTAACCTTTACTCACTCACCGTATACTTTTTATATGGGGGCGGATGTCCAACATAGGGCAATTGTCCGAATCTGACATCTCGTCTCGACTGGGGCAGCTGCATTTCTTGCAAAGAGCCTACTAGCAGAATTATGACAGCTATGCCATTAAAATTAACGTCGTAGATTGGGAAACAACTATTATCGTTCATTACTCCACACAGAGATAGGACCTTTTACGAGAATAAGCAAGAGCCGGCCTGGACGTGACTGTAGAACCTAAAAGCTTGAAAAGTCGAATTTCAGTTTTTAAGTTTTTTTAAAATTATGTTATTTATTTTGTAATTTAATAAAAGTAATATCCAACTTTGCACTGTAATTTGAATTTTTATGTGGATAAACGTGGAATTTTTCTCCGGCGTAATTAACATCAATTCGTACCTTTAAAAACCTCTAAAAACATAATACCTAACAATCTTTTCTAACAGACTAAGTTTTTTCCAGCCGTCGCAGAAATAGGTTTGAGCGCGGAGCGTCAATTTTGCTTCCGTGGCTGCTCTCATTTGCAAATGTCCAAAAAGAATGAATACGTGTCAGCACGGTCGCACCGACTGCGAAAACGAATTGTGTCAAGATCACGACGACTAATACACAACACTGAGCCACCATTACCCGTTCAGATTTGTTGGCTTGTTTGACCCTCGAGTGACCAACTGACCATTGGTCAGCTCTGAGCTGCAGAGGCTACTGGGTTTTGCTGTGCATTTCTGCTTTAAGTAATGCAGCAAGAAGCCGAAGTAATCTGACGAGGGTCGCATCGTATATTTTGCAGTTGGCGAAATTTCCCCTCATTTTCCGACCCCTCGCCGTAGCAGGATCGGGATCCCCATCTAATGATACAATGTGTCTAGGTCAGCAAGACTCTCCCTATCGAACAGAACCTCGATCCGTCTAGCAGTTTCTGCACATCATAGCCGCGTGACAGACAGACAAATTGACTGACAGATAGACAACACTACGGGATTATCAATCGGAACAAGCCGCATTATGCACCTTAACAGTCGGTCGGATTTTTCACTGGAATTTATTTGCATAAAAATCAGTACTTTTGTAGAAAAAAACTAAGCCGAGTCTGTAAGTATGTAAGAAGGTGCAGTAAAAATAAGCATGTATTTAGTGTATGCAGTAGTGCAGTAGCCATTTACCGTTAATGTAATCGGCACTTCAATCTGGCCGCAGTCAATGGTCAATTTAGCTGCTTGGCGATACAGTAGGTACTGTACTTGTGAGTAAGTAAGTAAAATTGCTAAGCTCATTCACTAGACCAGCATTGTAGTTCTGTACGGTACTACGTTATAGATGTTAACCCTTTGAAACCAGCTATTGAACGAAGCCGTTCGCTGTTTACACCCTGCGGCCGATGTTCCTGTAGCGTGGTCACGTGCGTGCGTCCTATAAAAACGGCTGAACGGATCGAGATCCTATTCGGAGTGGAGTGGAAACTCCTGGGCTCAAGAACACTGTATTAATGTAGATGGGGGTACTAACCCTTAACGGCGAGGAGGCAGATAATGGGGGAAATTTTGCCAATTAAGGGTCAAAAGCGCATTGTATTGGATGGGGCTTCCTATTCCCTATACAGCGAAGGGTGTCCGATGTGGCCATTGCTAAATTACTTTGGCCTTTTTGTTTTGACGTCCATAACGCACAGACAGATTCAAAAGAGTAGCAATGGAGGAGCAATCGGATGTTTGTTTTCCTGTACTGTAGAACAGAAAATGAAAAGAATACAAAGATGAACATGACATAAAATAAAACAGTTTATTCCACACAAACTACGTTACATTAAATCGTAACTGAAGTTAAACTTGGACACACGTTATAAGTAACGCGGTAAGAATTTCATGATTTTGTATTCTTAAAATTGTAGGAAATAGGCCAAATTCTGGTAAAACGAGTGGAACGTGCAGTTTATATGACCCAGAAAGTTATTCATAATGACCAAATTACGACAAACTGCCATTGTTGACTGATGTCGGTATTGTACGAACGATATACATTATTCGTAAACCAGTCGCTGGACCGCAAGCTTGGATTCGATCACAAATTCCACTGCATTGCACCAGTTCTAGTCGCATTCCTGTCGTCTGTCAAAGGCTTAATGTTTCCCATAGATGCAATACTAAGGAAGCTATGATGTCGTAAATCGGTCCCATTTCATTACAAGATCTCCATGTGTCGTAGTCTTAAGTAACGATTCGAGGCAAATAGCGACCATAATTGTCTGTGCCCTGTAATCCTTGATGTTAGACTAAAGCCCATTTAACATCACCCGGATGAGACAGTAGATGTGTCTTCTTCTCTCCTACTAGCACTAGTCCGCATGAGCAGCCACGGGTCGTCGCTGGAGATGAGCGGAATGTCTTTTTCAATCCCATTTCCTCCAATTTCCAATTATTCTGTCCCATACCAATTGCCGTTCCCAGGTTTAGCCATTTTTCCCATTCCCATTTCAATTTCCATTGGCTATTCCCATTTTCCTCACGCTTCCAGTCCCATACTTTTGGTATCATTTCATCGCACATGAAGCAGGTGACCAGTAAGGCACACAAGATTTCTTGCAATCAAAAATGTGAAGAAATGCAAATCCACACGGTCAAAACAGTTCTCAATTTTTACGCACATTTACAGTGCTCGCAATGAGATACGTACTATAAGCTTATTAGCGTTGGCATCAATCAATCAATCAATTTATTAAAAGCGAAAGGACCAAACGGCCACTTACATCACAGTATAAAATACACGACATAAAATATATAAACACACATAAACACATATGATTATGAGCAACGTAAACTAT
>Ga0126335_1002789_pt1 | contig 10620 bp, 7 predicted proteins | sample OlaspJWI45metaG_FD_108409 | JGI IMG/M metagenome (GOLD analysis project Ga0126335, IMG submission 108409) | Marine gutless worms symbiont microbial communities from Oahu, Hawaii - Olavius sp. 1 OAHU.JWI-45 metaG | ecosystem: Host-associated > Annelida > Digestive system > Unclassified | place... | reverse complement strand
TACGAACCAAACGACCGCCTCTGATCTGTTGGTGCATAATTTCCACTGATGCTTGCTCTTCTAGAAGGCACTCCAAGAATTTCCAGATATTTGGATGGTGTTTGCCAAGGGCGTTACTGAAGCGGACATGCCACCCCCCGCAGTCGTTGTTTGTACGTATATCAGCCTTGTACATCCGCTCTTCAGACACCTCCAAAACTGACCATCGTCAGCACTACGTTTATCGAATCGGTACATGTGACCGTCGTGCACCAAAACGGGCTTTGTACGTTTGGTTGTAATCTCTGCCATGATTACCGTATAACACTGTGGCATATTGTTATACCGGTATTTACATATGAATATGTTGCTCAGGCATTAGCGCATGCATGCTTTAAAGTCTTCTCGGGTCAATACTGTATGCCTAAGTTGAGTCGACATGTTAGGAGTTTAAAGTCTATTGCAACTCTGCTCAATTCTATTTCATTGTCCAGAGATTGCTAACCCATTTTCGTAATTGCTTTGAAGTCTGCTCTGGTCTCAAACGCATCGCGCTCAAACGCCCGGCACTGAATAGGGACCCAACCGATCCGCCATAGCAAAAAACCCTATCCTACACGCAAACATCAAGGCGCTACTTTCGACAGAGCCGGAGTTATTGCCGATTGAATATTTTTATGCCAAGTTTGATGTCGATCGGTTTAGGGGTTTTCGTTCACTGGAGGTCTGAAAATCCGGGTTTTTCATTGACAAGGCCTGTCGCCCTTACAAACAGTGTCATCACTACTGATGCACTGTGACAAGAATGAACAATAATCATCGCACGCCCAGTCCATCGCCGTGCTTTCGATGTGTTATGAAGTGTAGGCCTGCTCGTGCATGACGGTCTGCAATTGATTCTTTGCTTTTGTCAATGTCAATGTCAATCAGAAATTTTTAGCGTGGCTAGAATAGCAGAGCTATTACGAAGTCCACGGAGGCGCAGTAGAGTCACGGAGCTATGCTGGGAAAGGACTGTGAAAAAGGAATGTTTTTAAACGTTGGCGGAAGACGGGCAGAGACGGGGATGATTGGATGTCAGATGGCAGCAAGTTCCAGAGAAGCGATGCAGCGACTAGAATTGTGCGTCGACAGACGGTTGTGAGCCGGAATGATGGAACAAGCAGTTGATGTGGTGATGACGAGCGAAGTCGGCGACGACCAGGCAGGTCGGCGACACGAACAAGATCGTTCAGGTATGGTGGTGCAAGACCATTTAGCACACGAAACGCCATGACAGCCACCTTGAAGTCGACTCGTTGTGGTAGACGCAGCCAATGTAGAGTTGCAAGAACGTCTGAGATATGATCGTAGCGACCTAGTCGGAACACCAGACGTGCCGCAGCGTTCAGAACGGACTGGAGGCGCCGCTGTAGCCGGAAGCCCGACCAGGACGAAGTTGCCGTAGTGGAGTCTTGAGTGCACAGCGACACCACCAGGGAACGGAAGCAGTCGTCGGTGACGTATCGACGAAGATGACAAAGCTGGCGAAGTGCAGTGAAGCAGCATGACATAGTTTGCTGAACGTGAGTGGCCGCACTTTCATCCACAGATCGCTGTGGATAAATACACCCAGGTCACGAACCGCGTTATCAGGACAAACGAGTGAACTAGCAACAGAGAACGAGCAGCTGGGTAGTCGCGACAGCTTATGAATAAACGAGCACCACATCAGCTCCGTCTTGTCCGCATTGAGTTGGAGGCGGTTCGGTTAGGTGCCATCTTCTGTTAAAGTTGATGTGTCTCCCCGATCTCTGCAAGTCTTTTAACTTTATGAAAATTTGTTTTTCTGTGTCCATTGTGGCAGATCATCAGTCCATGTTCTTAAAGGCCTATCTTTTGTTTTCTTTCCTTCAAATTTTCTTCCCAACAAAAGCAAAACACTTGAACCAATAGAATCTCTCAAAACGTGTCCAGTATGCCAGTTTATGTGTCTGACAGTGTTCTTGATGAAATGCGAAGTTCATTTTCCGTAAATATATTTTCATTTGTTATTTTGTCTCTCCAGCTGATTTCACCATACGTCATAGAAGTGATTACTTTGTTTTAAAATGTTTAGTTTATGATGCTCAATTTTAGTTTCCCTTAGTGGTCACTGGTCCAGTCACCTTAGAAGTGGCTTTTATTAGAACCATACCATTATTTGTTGCTTGGTGAGCGCTGTTGATATGGCATTATGGCAGGCGGATGTGGATAAGGCTGATAAGTCTGTGTTGGTGGATCAAGCAGCGTTCGTCACTGAGATCTATATCCGCGGCTGGAAGGTCGATGACGTCATGATGGGAATCCTGGCTGACTGCATCCCCGCCGTGACGTCACTACACACTATTGACTTCTGGAATGTGGGTCTCACTGACGTCACACTGGCTAGACTGGCTAGCGTTATACCGCGGTGTCGAACGCTACGAACTCTCGTGCTTGATGCCAACTACGTCCCTTCTCAACGCTGGAATCTCCTGCTGCAGGTAGCATTTAAACTGTAATGCATATCTAGTGACGATTTTCTAAATTTACGGTGGGCAACCTGCGAAAACAACCCATATGCTGGCGAGATCGTCTGTTATTTTTACTATGAGTCCACCGTCTGGAAGGGCGTCTTTATGCCGTTGAGAAATACATGCCTCGGATTATTGTACTGTTGTAGACACTGGCTTGCACTCAGCTCATCAAGCCTATGTGTTCAATGCAAAATGCGTTTAGAACTCTACTGCCTAGACATTTATTCTGCTGGGAGTTTGGGACATAAAAGTGACTTAGGTGTGCTGAGCAAGGGAAATGAGGTTTGACTGACAGCAGACGTCTGGGTTCTAGCAGCTGTCGATTGACCGAGGTGCCGACAAAATACCAACCGACACTACATCAACTAATGCCGGTGACACACTTACGAGAAACTTGTACAAGAACTTGTATGTGTGTCACTGGCATAAAACGCGGTCGGTTGGTATATTGTCGGTTAATATTTTGTCAGACACCGCGAATGATCCGGTCTGTTTTCTGCCCGGATGATGTAAGGCAGCAAGTCAGCTAAACAATGTTTAGTCTTTATTAGATTTCGTTTGTTGAGTATGAACTAGCGTTCCAGAAATAGAAATGTTGTTTGGGATTATTTTGTGTTTTGGATGGGTTATAAGTCTCTGTTCCGTTAAAGCTGATTTGCATACGTAGCAATACATAGATATGTAGCTACTATTGTCCGTGTACAAACAGGACGACAGCCCGTTGCTGCAGCTGTCACTGCGCTACTGTGGCATCACGTCGCTCGGAGCCAAGTACTTAGGCCAATCTCTTGGTTGCGCCACACACCAGAACACCCGGCTCGTGTCACTCGACCTGGCCGGCAACCACATCTCCGACGGCGGCGCGTCGTTCCTTGCTGACGCTCTGAGACTTAATAGGACGTTGCTGGTGCTCAACCTGGCTGGCAACGGTATCAGCGACGTCGGCGCCATCAAACTAGCACGCGTACAGTTTTCTTACTAAAATAGTTGGGTTCTGTTTAACTCACCGAGTACGAAATAATATTATGAAACTTCCACTGTTTAAATGTCATTTACTAATAGCCGACGCCTAATTAGCAGTGTAAATGGTCCACAGGTACAGTTTTATTAGTTTTAGTTTCTATTTTGAATACAAAAATGTTTGAGGAAATTTTCCCTAGAATCGGACAAAAAGCAATTTTGTTGAGTCTTTGAGTTTGCAGGACACATTTCGGCTTGACCAACAGAGTTTGTTGTCATGTATATGGTTTTTGCTCATTAAAATATAAAGATTTGTAGATATAGTCATCACAATTAAACTAAGGGATACTATGTACACTGTTTCAATAAAAAACACCCACGTTGATCTTGCATCATATTTTGGTGAATTGAAAACAGACCAAAACGAAATTTAGCAGGATTGTAGTTCTTGAAGCCATATGCAAGTTTTTATAGGGTGGCCACACGGCCTTGAAAGTCATTGAAAGTCCTTGAAACAGAATATGCCTTGAAAGTTTTGAAATTTGCTTTGGAAGGTTTTCGAAAGTCCTTGATTTTCAGTATTTCATAATCGTCGTTACCACGATTTGGGCAGTTGGGTGCTCAACTCTCCAATCCAGTACACTTGAGATTCATTTTACTTACTCATTGATGGATTATTTATTTACATTTACTTATCTATTTTCCAGTCTCTGTGTAGTTTATTCTATGATACCCTGTCACAGAATCAGTCATGCGAGCAGTTGTAGACAGTCATAAGCAACTACTCCTTTTGTCACATGGACAGGCCACAGTGGAGCGCGGTTTTCTGTCAACAAGGAGATAGAGGTTGTAAACATGACAGAATCTACATTTGCAGCTGAGAAAATGATTTGTGACCACATTCACTCAGTTGGCGGCATTAACAACCTTGACGTTAGTAACAAACAAGTACTGATGTACTGTGCAAGTGCTCGGCACAAATATTCAGCTTACTTGGATGATCAGAAAAAGAACAGATCAAAGGTTGTTGCAGGTCAATGGAGGAAAGCTCTGAGCGATGAATAAGTGAGTTAAAAGTGAAAAGGAAGGCATTGCAGACTGATGCTGATGCTCTGTCTGCTGCACCTGATAACTTCTCAGATGAAGCAAGAGAAACTGGAGCAATTAACACTTCTGGCAAAAGGAAATGGTATGTGATGAGCAGCAAGAGAGAAAGCAGAAGGAACTGAACCAGCTTATAGATGATTAGCCATTGGAACTGGAAAACTGTCCATAATTGTCAACATCAAATGCTGTGCACCTGCGCCGGCGGTTAGTGATACTAAGTTTATGCTATTACTGGTTTTATATGAAGCCGTAAACACCCTCTAACACGGAGAAACGTTGCTGGAATAGGTCTGGAAAAGGTAGTTGAAAATCCTTGAACAGTCCTTGAATTTTGCCCCCAAAATTGTGGTCCCACCCTGGTTTTAAATAAAATGCTAAAGGCAAAATTTTACTATATATTTTATTAACAGGTGCTAATAATGATAAGTACCACATGAATACTATAATACAATTACCTGAAAAATGTGAAATCTCGTTATACAGAAAAATGAAAGTGAATTCTACAGCAACGCACTGTAACATGTAGGGGCCGATACTACTGATAGAAATTGTCATAGTTTGTGCTCGAAATGTCCGCATTTCTCTGTAAAACTTGCTGCAAGCGAGTCCCAAGCCGCCATGAGCCAGCGCGCAGTCAACGATCAGCTGATCGCAGCACTGCCATGGCGTAAGAATTATGTCACTGATACCAAAGAATATTTATTTGCAAATTTAGTAACTTTCTGCAGTTTTGCGTAGCTAACATCTGTATTTACTTAGCAACATTCACAGAAATTTTCGTGCAAATTGGTCATTAATAAAAGATATAAAAGAAAACACAAGTGGGTGTTTCTTTATTGAAACACCTTGCAGACACTGCTTTAGTCGAAATTTTCGACTACTGCAAATAGCATTGAAATTGAAAGTTGAACTGCTGACACTGGACAGGTGTTGTCAACATTCGAGCTGACGCACGATGAAGTCGTTGAACGTCGTCGGCTGCACTACGCCAGTCGACTTCGCGCTGAAGCTGAGGCGCGTCGACGTCGCCGCAGCAGCATTGGCAAGCTGTCACGACGCAAGTCGTCCACTCCCACCGCCACAGGACTGCGCAGTCGCAAGCGATTAGCTAGCCCAGCCGAGCGCACTGACCACGGTAAACCTCTCAAATCTAAGGCCAGCAAGTCGCCCAGGACACCGCTTGCTGACGACGTCAAACTGAAGGAGAAGAGAAGCGGAACGAGGCTAAAGAAATCAGCGTCGTCGCAGTTGGGGCGCGGTGTCGAGAGTTCTGAGTCGTCTCAGGCGCTGGATCAGGCGCTGCCGTCTAGTGCACATCCACTGTTGTCTGCTGTTGTACTGCGTGAATCAACGGTCGCAAATCCGACCACACTCATTCGTGGTAATCGCTCTCTCATCAGCCTCAATCTATGCCGCAATGATATCGGAGAGGCGGGCTTGACGGCGCTGCTTGATGCCGTCTTGCCACTCAGTGTCGACCCCGTCCCTGACGCTACAATGCCTGGAATACTGCGGATCGCCGTTCACAACAATGGAGTTGCTCGCGGCAAGTCAGCGGCGCGGTCGTCTGTCTCTCGCCGCTCCACGACAGCTGGCGCATACCGCGAGGTCGACAACATTGCCCAATACCTGGCCGCAGTGATGTCCACGCGCGACCCACAGTTGCGCTACAATATTCCCGGCATCAGTGCTGCTCAGAAGCCTTTAGTTTCATCCTCGCAAAGCAGCGTCGTTGAAACTGAATACTCCCTAACACTGTCACAGTTCACTTCAGCCGTGAATGTCTAGCCATTCCATGTTCCCTCAGTCGTCAGACAATGTGCTTTCGCTTTGACTAGTTTTATATTCCCAATTTTCTGATAATTTGCTTGGACATTGTTATTGGCTAACTATTTTTATTCTCTGCAGTTGCAGTGCTGCGTGACATTTGCGTTATTCATGTAGATTGCTATGTTTACTTTGTGTTTTAACTTCATTTTGTGCTTTATAATGTTTAAATTTAATTCTCTTTCTGAGTTAAGTTAGAGTGTTGTGGCCAAAGCCTACGGTTTTGGACAAACTCTTCCTCATTTCATTACAAATTTATTTAGCAAGTGTAGTGGAATTAGCGTGTTAAAACGGCTGGTTTGAAGTGATGTTGCATTTCTGTTAAGTTGTTTATTTGTTCGTTTAGGACTGTTATAGCCCAGTCGATTTTGAAAATAGTTTTACTTTATGCTATAGGCTATATAGTGTTTGAAGGTGCCTTGATGTGACACGCACAGCACAGTTGTTGGCTTTCACTGTGTCATATTCTGATAAAATCATCTGCTTATTTACTGTAGAGTGTAGCTTTCTCTATGCATAATGCTTTGGTAACGATTTGACATCAGAATGGCATGTGTAGCTGCTTAGTTTTGCCAGAAACTTGTGCAACTTGTCTACCAAATTAGAACTTTCTGTGATTTTTTGTTATTGTGTTTTGAGAGCAAGCGTGACTGATCAATCGTACATAGTTATAGTTGCTTGTGTGTTTGTGCCTTTTTCTCAACTTCTCTGACACCTGAACACTTCTGTGATGAGGTTGCCTCACAAAGATGTGATAAGTGTCCTACCATCACAGTTATGCAGTTTTGTCACTTCAATAGCTGGGTGGTATTTAACTCACAGTGTACAAAATGTTTTGAAGTTTCCACTATTTAAATGTCATTTGCCAATAGTTGACGCCTCTTTAGCAGCGTGAATGGTCCACATGTATTAATATTATATCATTTTATTAGTTTTAGTTTCTACTTTAAGTACGAAATGTTTGGGAAAATTTTTCCTAGACACGGACAAAAAGCCATTTTGTCGAGTCTTTGAGTTTGCAGGACACATTTTGACTTGGCCGACATAGTTTGTTAATTGTCAACAACACTTGCAGTGCTGCTTGATGGCGTTGAATAGCTAGCTGTATAGATAGATTGGTTGGCGGCGTTGTGTAGTGGTTATGATTCTTTTTGTCTTATTACAAATATCTGATCCATTGTTCCTCTGCCTTCTCTGAACTCTGAATCCAGCTTGCTCTTTTGACACTGCCCTGTTCATTCCGGTGTACTGTTTTAGACTAGTCTCTGTTGCATCATTTTGGAGAAATACTTTTCCTGGTACACTCAGCAGGCTGATTCCTCGAGTGACCTTGACTGCAGTTTTGCAGTCTACGAACAGGCAAATCAGAAATGCTTGAAACTAGGACGATATGCACTTCAATATAATTTTGTTTTATATGGTGGCTCCAGCATATGTCCCGTCGGCCTGTCTGGCACTGCGCACTTTCTAGTTTCTATCCGAGTTTTAAGCAAACCATATTTTTTTTACGTATTCTATGTCTCGTATCATCGATTTTCTTTATTCGTGCACTAACAAAGAATACAATAAGTAATAGATAACTGAGCAGCTGTGACAATGCACTTTCGTCTGTCAGTATTGCTGGGTGTGTATTGCAAACTTATTAGACGTAAACTAGAATACAGATTTGAACTAAATGCTCCGTTAGTGGTCTTATTGTAATCTGTAGTACCTGCAGTTCGCCTATGCTGGGGCAGAAATATCGATGAACGATAATTACGTGCTCTTTTTGCAGCCAGGTGATTTTTAACGTTTTGTATTTTTATAATTTTATGCAGTATCTGAGAAGACTACTTACGGGCTCATTATTTTTCTGTGTTGTGTTTTATGGTGCTGTTTGCCATTTTTTTTATCATTTTGGCTGTGTGTAGAGTACGGAGTAATCTACTGTAATTTCGAACCTTCCGGTATGGGAAGGTCCACTACTGCGTTCGGTGATATTCACCGTGCGCACGCATGGTGAATTAGTTTAATAAAAATTTATCCACCATTCGATTGTGCACAGTGCGCTAGGGTGTGGAAAATGTTAATGACCGTGCGCGTGCACGGTGATCAAAGTCAACGGACACATTATTCACCGTGTGCACTTGTCCACCTTGTTCTCTGTGCACTTGTCAAAATGTTCAGTTCTCAGTAAAAAGTGAAGGAATTGAATCTGTTGGCACACCCACAGCATTTTGTGTGCACTATCTTGCTGTCAGTCCATGGATTCCGTGATATTCTCTAGGTTATACATTGCTGGTGTAGTGCTAAATATGGGCCCAGAAATTTTTGAATGTTGTTTTTTTTGTCTTCATTTCTGGCACTGTCACAGTGGCAACTACTCTCAGGCTCTTTGTTGGACATTATTTTGCATGGCTGACCAACATGGGTGCAGAAAATAATATGAACGTGACTATGTCATACTGTAAAATTGTGGGAACAATACACCTTGTGGAAAACTGGAACATCAAGATTGAAGTACCCCCTGTCCACGTAAATATTTTGCTTGCAGATTTTTTTGGAACAGCCTTAGTGCCACCTACAACATTCTCACACTGTAAATAAAGTTTTACTGACCTTTTACTGAACTATTATTTGCCATGCATTTACCATGCATGATTGGTAACTTTTTTTGTGCCACTGAACCGCATGATAAATTTATGCTTACAAAATGTCAGTTCTGGACATGTGCAGAAGCGTAACAGTGAATATTGAACTTTCTTGTACTTTAATTTTGGACCTTCCTGTTCGGGTTCCTGTACACTAGACACTTTACTATTATTTTATAAAACTGGTGATGTGTGTGATATCAGGTGACTTTTGTGACATTTCTGCATGACTGCTGATTGTTTGACACACCGGTGAGCTGCGAGTGTTGCAGTTTCCTATCAAACAAGCAATCATGCAAGAAGTTACATGGTAAGGTTGCCAACATTGGATCTGCTTTGTGTTTGTTCAGTGTGGTGTGCGTAAGATAGTTTCGTTTTCATGTTAACATTATTTTTTTGTCTGAGTGAGTGAGTAGAGCTTTATGTGTCAGTTGACAGACAGTGCAGTAAGTTGATTTGCAGTGAAGTCTAACCTGGCATCATTTGTGTAGGTATAGATGTTTAAACCCACAGTATCAAAAAACGTAGTACGTTAACCACACAACGAATCAACCGAAACATAAATAACAGTTTATAAAAAGGCTACTGATTTATATGAAACTAAACCAAGTGAAACTGAAACCTGGTTATGCCATTATACTATGTGGCCAGGAAAATGAGCAAGTCTGTTTTACATCTCACGTAGTTGACATGGGTCTTTTTTATTTGTGATTAAGCTGATGCCACTTTTGAAAGCTTGTTGTATTTGACAAACTTAGAAGTTAGAAGTAGAAAACATGCAATAGTGCATGAAGGAGGTATATAAAGGTCTGTTTGTGTGACACCAGGGCATACTCCATTGTTGATTCATCTCGTGTCTCGACATTCATCGTGTCCATCTTGTTGGTTGTCTATGGCAGCTTTAGGCAAGTTTTTCTGATGTTCTACGTGCTGTGTAATGCTGTGTTTAGTTTTATACCCTACTTGTTAAAGTCAGAACTTCATAGTAGTGTGATAATGTACATATTCTGCCTAAATTATTACATAAGTTTGTGTCTACTTTGTGTAATATTCATGTGTTTTTGTATCTTTGTTAAAGCAGCTCTCAGTCTGCCATGCTGTAATAAATGAGTGATTGATTGAAATTATGTAAGTGCACTTCAAACTTGTCTACATGTGACTTAGTATCTGTTGCTGACAGAAATGCATGTTATAAGTTTATTTTGTATAAATGTCCAAGTGTTCAAGGTCACTGTACCATATGTAGTCAAAGTTGGAGTTTTAATTGTCTTAACTGAGAGTCAGTCAGAGTCACAGATGATACTGTTGTCTGTACAGGGCGCTGAACATGGAGCAGGAACAGAAGGAAAAAGAGAAAGAAAAGGACTCAGTCTCTCTGCTTCCCACTGTAGCACCAAATACTTCGGATATCGACAGTGGTATGAGCGAGAAATTGTTTTTTACGTTGGTTATTTAAATAGCAATCGTTTGTTATTCATTGTTACAACAACCAAGTCATAGCTGAGGTTCTTTGGCATTGCTAATTGGATAATTGATTGGATGATCACATGGGTGATAATGCTGTTTTTGTTGACAGAGTT
>Ga0126335_1002788_pt1 | contig 10623 bp, 7 predicted proteins | sample OlaspJWI45metaG_FD_108409 | JGI IMG/M metagenome (GOLD analysis project Ga0126335, IMG submission 108409) | Marine gutless worms symbiont microbial communities from Oahu, Hawaii - Olavius sp. 1 OAHU.JWI-45 metaG | ecosystem: Host-associated > Annelida > Digestive system > Unclassified | place... | reverse complement strand
GACGGCCATCAAACATCATGTAAATCAGCGGTTATCGGTCGCCGTTTAGCGGTAGTCCAACACAAGCCATCCATTCCGTTGACACCGACAAATTTCGCTGCTGCGGCATCACCAGAGCAGAGACATTCACTCACAATCACAAAGCGAAATATTCGGTTTACAAACGATCAACCATCCGTTTTTATTTGTAGAGGAAAATTGTCGAACATATATCCATATAGATGTCGATACGCTAGGCGATGTGAAGATAGCATATTAGTCTTTTAATAGTCTTGGCTAAGTTGTAAATATGTCTGCGAACATCAAAACTGCACGCGTGTGAAAGCAACATGTTGCCGCACTCCACGGGAGGCAGGCGCTATTGACCATTGACGAAACCGTTTGTCTCTCTCTGTAATTGCGAAATTCCATTAAAACAGCAAATAGAACGGTTGCCTTTCGTTCAGGTTGTATATAAGGTTATATTTACGATTTGGTTCTGATGCTGGCGGGATGATGTTGTAAGTTACAGTATCATCCCGTCAGAATCAGAACCAAATCGTAAAAATATAGAAATTAGATTAGATTTAAACCGAACCGTCTTTTCCTATTATTGGTATCTCCATCTCAGCTAAAACCAAGAAATGAAACATAGGCAAAATAGTCTAAATAGATCAATGAGTGCGATAAGATTTTAAAACTTGAGAAATCCACTCGAACTTCAACGGATGTCTGCGGTTTCATAATGTTAACTTGCATGGTGATCGCGAAAAGCCGGACGCACAAAAAAGAGATCCGTTTTACGAAATTCTGCAATCTGTCTTTTAGCATCATAATTATCCTGACTGTTTCAACTAAAGCTCATATTTGTGTTAAATTTTATGACATTTTAGGGCGTACTTGTTTCTCAACATGCAGTGACATCACGGATGACGTTAGCAAGTATACCATCATGTCAGAAACTGCAGCTCGTGACTGTAATTTGTAAAAATATGAAAATTGTTTCAGCGAAGCGATGAATTCCTGTGAAATTTTGACTAAACAGTTCAAATAAATGTTGCTTTAAGTACGTAAAATTTCCGGCGCAGGTTGCTGTTGTTATTGCAGACTGTTTAGGAGCCACTCCTTTGTGGACACTGGACACGGCGTAGGCCTAAGTGTGATTCTGTGATTACGCGCGCTACATCATCACGTGATTGATGGATACGTTGCGCGATTGGCTGCAGCAGCAGCTCGCGGAACGATCGGTCAATAAGCATTGCGATGGAGTGAACACGCATCGCCAGTTGAACAACGCATCTTTCATACCCCAACGTTAAGCACACAAAACATGCAACCACACAGACGCCGCTGTTGCCCGTGCGTCGTCAGCAGCTCAGCTCATCAACTATGTCATGTACGGTATGTATAACTATGTAACCAGAGAGCACCTGTTGCAGGCGCCGTGCAAAATAACTTAGTAAGAAAGTAAACTTTATTGAAGCGTGACAAACGCATACCCAGTATAGCAAATAAAGGACAGGATAAATCAATCACGGATGGCGAAATATGCTGGGTGTCTGGGTGTGTGATTGTTTTTTCTCCAAACGATATCTCATGACTGAGAATGCCCAAGAACGTCAAATTTGGCATACAGGTGGCATTTAGCGTACTTATATATAATGGAAAAAAGTTTTTAATTGTGGCAAAATTTGCGGAAAAACGCCAAAAATAGGCCGAGAACGGCAAACAGTGCGGAGCACTAAGGACATGTGACGTAGTCACCTTACTTAAGACATAATATACACGATAAACAAACACACAACACGAAAAGCTAAAAAATGCTAAATGGAATGATACAACACACGAACCAAAAAGGAATTTCCAAGTACTCTGGCAGCTGATATATATGGCCTCGGTGGCGTAGGTTATAAAGACAGCGAGTAGGGGAGAGTAGATACTGTAGACAGTAGTTGGGTAAGGAGACCTGTTTAAAAAGCTTATCGTCAGACTTGTTGACCAAGTCAGTGATTGTAGGCCTAGCAATGCGACCAAGATAACCCAAACGTTCCAGGAGCTTAAAAATGCATCAGTCTCAGCAGCAAGCTGTCTTAGTGGACAGTAAAACACATGCTTTACGTTTACTCATATTACCTGTTGGAGATGTGGGGTCAGTGCGGCCGCATTTAGGTCACATTATGTCTGAACAACCTGCAGCTTTATCCTCGTTTACACATTACGCGATGTTGCCAAGACGAGGGCGCGATTTCTTAGCGCGTCTAACTCGATAGACGCCGCTATTACCATCGCAATTCCGTCTGTCTCTCTCTCTATCCGTGCTTCACACTTGTGGACCACGCTTAAAAGGTTCAAGATATCGAAATGCAGTGTGCACCATACAATAACCTGATGTTTTTGGATCCTTCACGCCAAATTTTATCGCCGTAAGTTAAGAGGTTTACCCTAAATAAATACGTTAAACAACGGTACACATCTACAGCGACAATATGACCAACAATTTGCGATATCTTGGAAACGGTGCAAGATACGATGTAACTCGTGTAAAAGATTAATATTTCGGGAAAAGAGCTACTACTGTGAGCAATTAAGCATGTGACAATACGCGCAGTTAGCCGGTGTACTACATTCTACAATATACATCATCGTATGTCGTCAACACTCAACACTAGCCAGTGGCTACATACAACGGCCAATGAGAACTTCACGCTTGCACGAATTTCAACAGATGCTGGGCACTCGCCACCAGCCACTGAAAATAATTACTTTCATACACGCGAAGATTTATTCAGATAAAACCGAGAAGCTGATTAGAAGTAGGCTAAAGAAGAACAAGAGAGAGAACACAGCGGCCGCCATCCACGCTCAGATCTGTACAGTGCGCCGGAAAAGTAATTAGCTGTTTGTGAAACCAAGGCTGTTGACTACTGCCGACTATGCACTATGTTTCACACCTCTGTGTGGACTGCTGTCCGCACGTGTTATACAAATCTACTTATTTAGCCGCCAGCAGACGAAATTGCAGAAGGTTCTTTGTTCTATCTCTGAGTCATCTTTTTCTTTTTTAGTCAACCGCACGCAATGTGACGAAACCGCCGATGGCCGACGGCTAAAAAGTATACCAGTGCTTAGAACCGAGGTGTGGCACGAATAATTCCCACAGACATCTCCACCAACCCCACCCTATTTTACAGGGAACCAAAAAGTGCAAAATTTTGCCCCGATTATCGACCCCACTAGCATTTCGAGCGCTCCGGTTCCGAAACAGCGTAATATCAAAAATCTCAAACAAATTTATATAGCATGTCTGGCCTGACTGCCACAGATCACGTGCAGGTATAGGGCTCCAAGTCTGAGATCCGTTGCCTTCAAATTGCCCCTTAGGAGCGACAATTTGAAAAACAGTTACATCGCTGTAACTTAGCGCCACGTGTACAGAATGTGTTCAAATTTCACAAATGGCCCTACTGCGATTTAGGATGTCGGACGTTTTGGAGCGCCCCGAGCCGGCCTGCGGCTATACTTGGCAATACATCATAGGCGTAAGTGCCACATTTTCTAGTCTAAAATCTAAATCTGCTACGCATAGATGTGAAACGATGAGGAAGTGGTAATTCTTTGATCCAGATCTTCCAGTCGACAGATTAACACACAATGTTATCTTATAAGAAGCAAACTTAAGACTCGACGTTCTTCTTTTATGATTATAAAATTCACTAAAAGTTACAATTTGCTAAATTTTGGTGCCGAAGCGTTTTGATTTACAACAACATCCAAATAAAATTCCAATATCTTCTCTAGTTTATCAGGAATTATTGTACTAACACAACAAAGAATCGATGGCTTACAATGACCGTCTGACGTACAACTTGTTGCTAAAATATAAACACATTGTAAACGCCTTTTCTACCGACATGTTTTGCAAGTATTCTGTTGATATTGCCTTTACACACGAAAACTGTAAGCATTTCTGTTTGTGGCCGCGGCACACTGTGACTGTTTGTTGTTTCTTATGCGTCTTAGAAATATTCTTACTTACTTATTTAATTACTTGCGCTGTAACAGTATACGCAGCGGATTCATGTGCTTCAGTACTGAGATGAGTTGTATACTGTATGTACTCGGTGCTATAGCTAATTAGCTAGTGGGAGTCTGGACATCCGGAATTGAGGTGTCAAATCACGCCATGCACGCTGTCGTGTTACTCGGCAGCCATCACCACTGTTGCTGCTGCTGCTGCTGCCGCTGCTGTCGCCGCTGCAGCTGCCTGATGATGTAGTGACGCCGCCGCTGGCAGAAATTGCTATCGAGTGTCTTCGTCCCGCGGTCGTCGTCGTCGTCGTCGTCGTCGCGTCATACCGCGTCACGACGACTTCACGCCGACCACTTGATGACGAAGCAGGGGTCACTAGCCTCTCTCATACAATGAAGTTTTGTTATTATTTCTTTATTAGTAATCTGCATACCATCGAATCATAATGACACGACACTAAGGCGGCAGAAAAACAAGGCGTTCCAACAGCTGAGGATAGCTAACAAAACTCTTTTTTAAAAAGTTTCGGCTTTTTGACTGGCACATATACGCTGCATTTACAAATGAGCAGTGCCTCTAATAACATCAAGTTCTTCCTGGCTAATCACATCATTATCACCATAATCGTCATCATCATAGGCCAGTCTTCGTTTATTGTAGCGTTGACAAGCGCAAATCATGGGCACTCATAATCAGTGTCGACTGTGTGATATAAAGTAGGCATATGCTAACAACCGTTATTAACGCTATCACCCTGACTCCCAACCCAAGGAGAAGGACGTATGTACAGTAGCGACACAGTACCATTCCATCACATCTCAAGCATTAACGCTCATCCCCAAACCTTCACACGGGCCCTTGCCGTCACGGCACCTTCATTCTTATCACTAATCTGTAATTGCCAATTGGCGCGGTCAGCTCTCAAATGTCGGTCGGTCGCTCGTTGCCGGCGGTCACGTGGCCGACATGGGTGGTCGACACTATCAAAGGTCGTCCCGGCCGTCCTTCAGCCGCATCAAAGACGCGTCATTATTCCAATGAGTCGCCGAATGTCACTGTCGCCGTCGCGTAAAGTATTATGTATGAGCATAGCTATCAAACAGCTTGATCGTACGTATGTTTCATCATGTACGATCGCGGTTGGTTTTAGTATGACGATATACGTGGTTTCGATTCGTGAAGAAAAACGTTCAATATTTTACCGCCTCTAATCGGTCACGTGAATGTTGTAATAATTGTGAGTCGCACTTCGTGATGACGTTCATGTTTTCATAATCTGCACTGGTTCTTCTTCTACAGCATTTTGCTTTTACTTGTATATCGTAAAAGTATAAATCAAGTAAGTAAAGAAAATTGAAAGCTAAGAAAAAACTCGACAATAAAGCAACAAGTAACTAATGGAGAGGATTAGACTTGCGACTTAGAACCGAAAGACAGTAATCGCTTTAGAACAGATACCGAATAGTAAAAATTTCCATCGTTCTCTGTCAAGAGGAAATCCCCAAAATCCCAACCTGAACCGTAACCGTAAGCTAATCCAGGCGGCGCTTAAGACAGTTGTTCTATTAGAAAGAAGAAGGCTTCGTTCTAATAGGATTTCGTTGTGAGCGAGTCAGTAAGTATACTGTCGTCCCAGTTGACACATCATAGGTCATTGCGGAAACAGATGAGTCTTCTCCAGCCGATCAGTCACACTAGTACTGACAAACGAAATCAACCGCAAAACAAAAATAACTCGACAACAAACTGACCGTTTAATCAAAAGAAGAAACGAGGTAAAATACACAAGAAACAGAATTAAAATCTACTACTCCACAGTTCACGCGTGAGAACTTTCTACGAGTGTGGTTACGAATTTACGATTGTGGGCAGTAGGTGTTGCGGCGGTAGGCCTATTGGTATACAATACAGCACAGAACAATTATTCAAGATTAATTTTTCCTCTGATTCTCAGCGTTCAGACAATCATCACAGTATATTCAGTTTAGGTCACAGTTATTGACCACGACTGCTCACGGCTAATCGTTGGCAGTTTATCGTAGATTGGCTCAATGCAGAGAAGATTGGCGTCGTTGGAGTTCTGACCTGCCCTGTGGCAGAGCACCTGACGATGTTTTAATGTTTTTTTGTTCGAGAAGTACAACAAATAAGCAGTCATCACCGATTGGAACAGCCTGAAAACTTGGATGTGTGATGACACAGTAGGGGAGGAGAGAAGATGGAGCGACGACGACATCTTAGTTAACGGTTGTTGAAGCTGAGACGACGGCGACTTAGCGACCGGAGGGTGGTCTTTGCGACACAGAATAAGAGCCTTGTGGACTGAATGTGCTAGAAGGACAGTAGATAACGGATTTGCGTCATCGTCGTTAAGTCTGACTGACTACAGAGAGGCTGTGAACTTCACCTCTATATATCACGATGACACTGCGTCGTAATGGCCAGTCGCCCTCACCTATCATCACTTCTGGACACCCACTCTCCTGTCTGCCTGCTTGCAGCTTGCTCCATAATTTAGCTCCGTGAAGCTGCACTCTCTGCCACAGACAGGAAGAGCCAGCGACGTCTTCTGCGTTTTTGCACAGTTCGCAAAGCAGCACGGCAGACCGAGTTCGGACGAACTCCCAGTCTCTCCATCCCGCCGACGTCAACCACGGGTTTTTGTGTGCTCATAATTTTTTTTTAGTTTTTAGCTGACAGACAAATACACACATACACACAGAGAGATGCTTAGTTTCTTCGTTGGGTGTCCGGTGCGAAAATGACGGGATTAAAGGGCCGACGAACCCAACGAAGTGAAGAAGCAACTCCCGTTGTCCACAGAGAACATACTTCGAATTTCGTGGCATGAGAGCTATTAAAAGATCTGTTTGTGCGAGCGCTTGCCAACTGTCAAAAATTCGGAGGAAAACGAATTGTCATGCAGTCACTTCGGACTTAATAGCGAATAAGGTTACACGAAAGCATTTGACATACGACAAAACAAAACGCTTTTGTTTTTAGGCGGCATCTAATGCATGAAATGCAGACTATTGTTACCGATGTGTGCGGTGTCTGTCTGTCAGTCTGTCAGTCCGTCAGTTTGTCTGTCTGTCACGCGGGGTCATTCGGTGCAGCCTTTGCTAAATTATTCTGGTCACTCGTTGCAATGACTCTGCGAAAAAATGTTTCGTATCGAAATAATTTTGGCAGACGTGTACCTCAATAAATTTCGAGCAAAACGACACAGTAAGTCCATTGCTGTCCAGGTCAACTCCTTCGACTGCAAAATACATTTAACGAGAACGTCACCATATCGGGGCCAGAGCGCCAGATAATTCAGATCGACTCCGTCAGCTCCGTTGCTCGTCTGCCTTGCCCCAGCCCACCCACGATGCACTGACTGTCTTGCGCCGTTCTGCGAGCAAAGCACTTTGATGAAGCGTCATTGCCGCCTGCCTTCAACAGCTGCCGTGAACGTCAGAATTCGCCGCCATATGTACAGTAGTGTACCATTAGCTGCTGCCACCACTAGGACCACTTGTGAGATCGCTGAGCACTGCGGTATAGTGGTTACGAGACGCGAAAATTCTGATTAAGAGTTCTGTATCTTCCTTTAGACAAATAATGGTAGTGACAACCTCGCGCCTTTCAGGCCCCTCTCTTAAATATAAAAAAAAACGTAAAAAGACACCAGCAGCTAGTAGGCCTAAACGTATCCATACACGTTTCGACATCGGAACTATTTGATCTGATTTAAATTTTTTTCTAAACCGGAGTTTTGAATGTGGCCTGAACAGAAATCAGTAAACCGAACAACAGTCAGTACGGTACGATCCAAGAAATCGTGGCTGACCTAATGAGCCATTCTGAGCTTCACGATGTAAAACTTTGTGCTTAGACGTGGCTGACTCGGTGGCTCAGTGGTCAACGTCGCGATTTGCGGCCCGACAGGTCGTGTGTTCGACGCTCAGCCCCTGCACCCCAGTTGCCCAGTGAGGCGTGACGGTTTGAACAGCTAACGACGGTGATACCTGTCACGTAGCGGTCATGGGCAGACTGTTTACTCACCATGGTGGTGCCTAGGGCAACTCAGCCTTCCATCTCTCCGGGGTCTGTAAATGAGGACCATCTTCGGCTGAGAAGGCAAAGGCAGGTATGGTTCATTCCATTCGTGGATAAACGAGTGAATGTGCAAGTAAAACTGTGTGATCCCTTGACAACGCGTGCCATACTTGAGGGCTTCTGTGGCGAGGTTCCCTCACGAAGAGGCGTTATGTCAAGTTTACTTTACCTATTACATTACATAGTAAACTCAAAACCGAACTTTCCACGGAAACCTGCTAAATACAGCCTGCAATTCGATGCCAACATCGACGTAATGACTCGTCACAGGCTCACAGCTCGACTACTTAGCACTTACTTACTTACTTACTTAGTATCCTACAACGAACCAAATTTTCATACAACGAATAAAGAAAAGCCGTATCGTTCGAGTCTCAACAGTTGTGTTTTTGTACGATATTAATCACAGTTGTCATAGTTGACCGCACGGCTGCCCGGTGAATCGGGGCTGCCTTGTGTGATTTCCCTGCAGGATAAATACGGCCGGTAATCTGTAGTGTCTGGCCTGGTCGCGACGCCACGGCCGTGAAATAGAACTCTCAATCAGACCTCGGAGTCCGACTCGGCCACTATTCCTGATCCTTCTCCGTGCTCCATCGACCGCAGAGAAGCGCCGCATACCGAAATCGAGCAAAAACCGCGGTTTCATACGTATCGGTGTTGCTAGTTCGCTAAATACCGTAACTCTTTTGTTGTCGTTGTCGGTTTACTTTGTTCAAAGAAAATTACCTAGACAACACATCAGTAGAACAAGCAAAACAGGACATCAAACATGAAGTTTACGTAAACTTAACATTTTTTCCTAGTTTTCTATGACATTTGAACACACACGCGCACACACAAATAATAGACAGTTCAATCCCGTATCGAAAGTAAATTATCGCTTTGCAGTTCCATGACAGTTTAGGCACCGCTGCTCGATACAACAAATTCGTCTTTGTGCGCCCAAGCGACTTGCTTTCTACACGTATGCAAACATTTGTGTTGACAAATAACATTGACCTTCTCTGGTGAACTGAACTGTTTTGTAAGCTATTAACTCTAAAAATTCCCATTGTTTTCACACACTGTGCTCGTATATGATCAATGTCTATGCCATGTTGTATATTTTCTATAGTTGTATATTTTTGTATATTGTTTTTGGTTTGTTTGTATTGTTTTCTTTATTATGTATGCTTCTACTTACGGGTGAATAAAGATGAATATATATAAATTCACTTGTAGTTACGTTTTACTTTACTGCGTCGCGGTATATCGGGTAACGGTATAGCGGAGTACTTTCTGATATCGTGCACCACTACGAAAACCCACGACGACTGCTAGTATAGAGGATCATTCTAAACACGATAAGTAAGTCGGGTTAGTAAGTAATTAGTTTACGGTTTGGTTGCTCCCGGGTCGTCTCGAGGCGGCAATTTAGAGCCACGAACTTAACTCAGACTGGGAAGCCGCACCGCACCGCACTCGCGATCAAGCTGGAGTTTTTTTGCCGAGTCTTGTCACATATCTGAACGTATCAACCACCGGTTACTGTCGACAGAAATACAACGTCAGGCCTGTTAGATTGGCCTAATTTTCGAACCGCTATGGCCTGGCTGCTCAAGTAACATTGACATCGTACCGTCACATATTTCTACTTATTCCAGATCACGTGCCAACTCGGTTGAGTAGTATCGCACCTCAGGTAATATTTGCCCGAAATTATATGTATAAACTTTCATTGTTTAGCCTTATTTATTTAAGCATTTGTTCGATAAAATTGCACACAAAGTAAACCTACAATGAGCAGAAAAAAATAAAATAGACGACATGGTCCACATGGTTTAGTTAATGCATGCATCCCTCGGGAGACCGGGGAGGGGGGAAGAATAAACTTATTCGTCATAATACGTTCTGAAAAATGAATGCAATTAACCGGTTACTGTCAGAAGTAGAACTAGATTTGCTTATTTGAGTTGAAATACATTGCCAAAAACAATAATGCCTCTTCATTATCTTTCTATTTGTATCTTCTTTCTTAGATAAGTGAACTCAATGACGACGATAAGAGGCCAAAGTAATGTGGGGAAGGCCGCATCGAATGCAGACAGTTACATTACACTGCGCAAATTCCCTCATCCTCAGCCCCTCGCCATAATGAGATCAGGACCCCTTTCTAATATAGTAAGTTTCAATCACGAACAGGACCGCGATCCGTTCAGCCATTTTTGCATAGCCAAGCTATTCGTCGCACGTTTCAGCGGCATCGCCGGTTCATTCATAAAAGTCCCCGAAGGTCTACCTTCCAGGTCAAGGTCGTTTGGCCCGCTTGGCTTCGCTGCTATGGCATCGTGCTATCTCTAGCGTAGAATATATAACTCAATGGCTCTAACAAACGCATGGGGCTTAAGCCCATGACAGACGACCCAAGTTCTCCGTCCAAGAAACTCGTACGAGAAACTCGCACGAAAAACTCCGTTCGTATGTCATGCATTTTCGCACGAGTTTTTTCTCGTGCGAGAAACTTGTTC
>Ga0126335_1002787_pt1 | contig 10625 bp, 3 predicted proteins | sample OlaspJWI45metaG_FD_108409 | JGI IMG/M metagenome (GOLD analysis project Ga0126335, IMG submission 108409) | Marine gutless worms symbiont microbial communities from Oahu, Hawaii - Olavius sp. 1 OAHU.JWI-45 metaG | ecosystem: Host-associated > Annelida > Digestive system > Unclassified | place... | reverse complement strand
TAGAATATTAGATAAGTTACACATCTTTAGTAATATATTATGTACCTGTAGCATTTTTATTAAAATGTAAGCACAGATCTAATCTTTAGGCACATGTTACAGCGTATTTGTTATATATCTACCTAAAACACTCGAATAAAGTATTTTTTGCCATTATAACAAATGTCGACAATCGGTACTTTCGTTACGGGTCACTCGGTACTTCGTTACGGTCAAAATCTACACACTAGTCAGTAGAGCCAACCACATACAATACAAATAGTACGCGCGCACACGCGCGATCTTACTATGGCCGCAGCCGGCCAGGCCTACGGCCTGGCACCGGTCTGCGACCGGTATTAATATCATTTTAGTCATATGACATGAAATGTCACATAAGTGATATATTTTGTAACGATTGACAAATTTAAACTTTATAATTTTTCAAGGTAGTGTAACAACATACTTAAGGTGCGGTGGTAAGTACGATATGGCTTTTATTGAAAATTTCATGACTTTTTGACGTTGATTTTTTTTTGAAAATCGGTTAAGGCTGGGCAGAGTTAAGGCTGATTATAATCGAAAAAGTTTTTAGGGGGCTACTTTTTGACCCATTAGTATATATTTTTCTGTTTCTTATTACTGTTTCGACTGCCAGTATGTTTAAAATTCAGAGAATTGAAGTCAACCTATTGCAAGCTACAAAATCATCTAATTAATGGTCAGGACTCGGTAACAGTTGTCTGTCACAAAGTGTCAGTCGGCGGAAAAACAATGGACGGAAGTATTCTGTGCGGTCAGGTCACGTGGTAAATGGTCTCGACAAGCACCTGTCTACAACGATGATGGACTGCACATCAAACTCGGCTGTCGGGCATTCTCTGTCGCCGGACCCACTGTCCGCAACTCGCTTCCAGAGCTCAGAGATACGGGCTGTACGGTACTCACGAAACGTTCAGACAATCATTTCTAGTCAGATAGTGTTAGTGTTCCCAGCACATTACAGGTGTATACAGTAACTATGCGCTATAGAAATTCATAATTGTCAGGCCACTAAATCGAACGTACTTAAAACCAACAACGTGTATCATGAACCCTATTGCGAACGATGATCCCGTAGCGTGGTATGTCAGTCAGTCAGTCATTCTGTCGGTCTGTCTGTCTCGCGGCTGCGCTGTGCAAAAACGGCTAAACGGATCGAAGCTCTGGTCGAGGTGGAGACTGGAGTGGAGACTCTTCCAAATCAAGGCATATTAAATTAGATGGGGGTCCCGAACTCCCGATCCCCCGACGGCGAGACAGCCGCGGTCAGTTGAGTATGCTGGTCGGATTCTATGCGGCCTTTGCTAAATTACTTTGGCTTCTTGTTATCATAACATTACGTCGTCCCCCGCACCAACCGTCGGTTCGGTGACAGAGCATTTTCTGTCGCTGCTCCCAAAGCCTGGAACAGTCTACCCACAGACCTTAAGACTGCTACCTGTTCAACGGACGCTTTCAAACGTCACTTGAAGACTTGGTTTTTCAAAAGGGCCTACGACTAACATTGAGTCTACTATTATTACTATTATTTTATTAATGTTTTTATTCTTTTTATTGTCAACTTCGTTATCATTATAGTTGTCATCATTGCCATCATCACCATTTGATGTTATGCGCCATCGGTCTTTACAGATATTGTAGGAGGCGCAATATTTATACTATTACATTACATTACTACAAGCTAGCAATGAAAGACTTGGAGAGGGTCAGGATCAGATGGGAGGAAGTTGAAAATGCCACAACAGACTGGTCAAGATGGCGACAAGCTGCTGCCCGATGTGCCGAGTTGCACGGGAGGAACTATTACGTTGACGGCTCACGGTAGCAAGCAAGGCCAAACGTTTGATCGCGGAACGGGCATTTATACAACAATTTTTCAGACGTCTTTTAAAGAAAAAGAGGAACACGAGAGTTTGGAGTTAGTTGGCAGCCGGTTCCAACTATGAAATACAGCAGCAAAACTATTAATCTTCCGTCTCATTCTCTTTATAACTTCGTCACGAGGCGGAACGATCGAAAAACGTCTGGGGAGGTGTATCAAAACCGACGCCAACAAATTTTTGAGGTAGTCGGTTATTCGACAAAATGTCAGAAGGAGGTGCATGAAAAGAGTGCCAACAAACGGCTAACGAGCATAGCAGTGGACCACTAGGCTCAGGAATAACTTTAAATCCAACGTGAATCGCTCCACGTTGTACCCCTGGCTACCATGACGTCCCACAATCGTCATCGGCGCGTGACCCCGTGACCCGTCGCCTTCTTCACCCGACCGGAAGTCACCCGACTGACCGACGTCACGTGACCCTGGCCTAGCGCTAGGCGGAAGTGACGTAAATCAGGCGTAATGATAGCGGGTACTTGTCGGTCTGTTGTAATGACGTTTTCAGCTTTGCGCGCAGCGCGGCCGGCGACACCGGCGCACGCCTGTTAACACTTTCCGATTATTTTTCATTTTCATTCATTCTCGCTTAATATCCCGTCACGCTGAGTCACAGACTGCTCAGTTTTGGCCGCCAGCAACTTGCTAACGTCATGAACCGGTTGCGTTCTGATACGTCATTGATCCTCCATGCTTTGTTTATATAAGAAGAAGAAGAAAAAGAAGAGTCCCACCATCTTCAGAGACCATCGCATTTCTTTGACCTTTGAGCCGACGTGGGCTATTACCCTATTAAGCTATATAGTATTCGTGAGTAGAGCCGGAGCACTTGCAGTCCTATAGACATAAGGCCTACATCTCGTAGAATACGTCTTTTCCCCTAGTAATGGATGTGACCACCAATAGTAAACCGGTACTCATTTTACCGTCCTACGGAGGGTGGAAGGCTGAGTCGACCTAGCTGGCTGCAGTGATGGGTAATTAATCAATTAGCAACTAATTGATTAGTTAATCGATTAGATTGACAGCTAATTCTAATTCTAATCAATTATGTTGGAATTTCTATTTAATCTTAATTTTAATTCTAATCGATGTTCGGCTAATTCTGATTAAAGTTTATAATTAGATGCATAATTAGAAGTCTCGGCTGCTTGACCAGTTAGCACGTCGGTCAAACAGCATGAATGAAACATTTAGGGTTCTGGAATGTGAAGACCCAGTTCTCAGTCCTGTATCAGCTCCATCTCAGACATTATGCGTCATTACCGCCTCATCAGCTGCAGTGGAAAGGGTATAAAATACAGTGCTGCTGGCTTAATAAGCAGATTGACAGATCATGCAATAAGCTGGATAGCACTTACATGTAGAACGCAAGCTTGTCACAATCACAAAGTGAAGTTGATTTACTTTTGAGTCTTTACTATGACACACGGCACATAAACTCAACGGTAAGTTCAGTTGCAATAGCGTTCAAGAACGATCTGCATTGACACTTTGTACTAAATCTGTTGCTTGCAACATTTTGGTGCCATATGTGTCCAGTTTTCAGTACGGTGCTGCTGCTAAAAATTGCAATGACTAGTTTGTGAGACTAATTTTGTTTAATTAAAGTTTCACTGAAATAGTGCGCGTTTTGCTGTCATTGACAACTAATTTTAATTCTCATTGATTACTTTGCATCTAATTCTAAATATGATTAATTAGCTAGCCAAAAATTGCTAATTATAATTGTAATTCTAGTCAAGTTTTATGTCTTAATTCTAATTCTAATTTTAATTGATTAGCTTAAAATTTTTAGTTATCCATTATTGGTTGGCTGGTTATATATCTAGATGGTTTACCCGCCCGAAGACGGTCACCCATCCAAGTACTAACCGGGCTCGACGTTGATTAACATTGTTGATACGACCAACGTTGTTAACCACTGCGCCACGCCGCCAACCAGCTTATATACAAGTCTTATATTCTACGTTTAACTTTAATCGCTAACAAAAATATATTTGAAAACCGCCAAGTCAAACTCAAGTAACAATTATGCTCACCATTTGATTGTATAAACTTTTCCAACCTGTTGTTGATTAGATGGCAATTTAAGGTTCCATGAGCAGAAGTATGTACTTTTAATGACACAATTTAGCACATGAGAGGCCATAATTGTCATAATACCGGTCGCAGACCGGTGCCATGACGTAGGCATGGCCGGCTGCGGCCATAGTAAAATCGCGCGCGTGCGCGCGTACTATTTGTATTGTATTGTATTGTATGTCGTTGGCCGTGCTTACTAGTGTGTAGATTTTGACCGTAACGAAAATCTGCCTTTCGCGGCTGTCACGAAGTGATGAGTAGAGGTTTAACGTCCCACTCGACACTTTATACATGCACACCTTACATAACGATGATGAGTGATGAGTAGAGGCTTATAGCCGCATCGTATACGCTCTGCAATGAGGCGCTTCTAATGAGCTTTGCTCACGGTCTGCGACCGGAGTTTAGGTTTCCTAATGGGTTATGGTACGAATAATACGATTCTAGCACGTCGCAGCCAGCATGTAGTAAAAACTCTTCATCTTGGCCCAAACTGCAATTTCTCTAAAACATCGAAATATTTTTGCGTTACGACTATAGATGCGAGTGTCATTTCAATTAAATTTGCGTCTGACTAAGATAAAAGTTTCCAACAAATTTTAAAAAGTTGACTCTTAAAACATGACTGCTGACTCACATCCGACAAAGTGATTTTCACGGAACAATTAAAGGAAAACGAAAGCTGAATAGAATGGCAAGTATTACTTGTTTTACCATACAGCTATTTCGGCCAAAATAGTAGAAGATGGCGAATTTTTTCTTACAATGCGATAATTCCAACTGTTCACGCATAAACAAATACGAGAGACTTGGATTGCCGGCGCAAATGCCGCATAATCAGCGTTCATTATACGCACTGTCGATTATTCCGCCAGTTCGCGCATACAGTAGCGATGATGCATGCTGGAAAGATTCAGTTGCGGAGACAGATGACTGGACCCATGGTGATGCACGTACTGTAAATCGGGTTTCGACTCGACCGCATGTGACTGTATACGCGGAATACGCGCCGCCTATACTGAAATTCCGAATACATTCCGGTCGCATTGCGCACAGTTGGTCAATTTAGCGGACGGCAACTGTGACTGATCTGCTGGAAACTTAATAAAAGCTGCAGCACACTACACTTTTCAATTTTCTGCGATCATATTCATATAGCATCGGCAGTCTGTTGGTGCCGACTTCACGACCGGCGGATTTTCGAACAGTCACTTGGCTATAGTAGAAGACAAGATAAACAAATAAAAAGAATTATACAGAATGTTTCAAGGACTGACTCGAGCAAATTTTTTGTTATTTGCACAATCAGAATTTTCAAAGAAAAACTCCAAGTCACTACATTGAAGCAAAAGTTAAAGCACACTTTCTTCAACAATGTCAGTCGCGAACGCTCTTCCGTGCCAGCGTCGCATTCTGGTGACTTCGCGAAGTTTCAAAATTACTTGTTTAAGCTTATGTAATTGTTTTTATTATGAAACTATTTTAAGTTAAGCAAGAGCATCGGCCTTAAAAACAACAAAGACTATAGTGCCGCTGCTACAGTGCTTCGATCAGTCATATGTCCATGGCATCTAGTAGGTTTATTGGATACATTGTATTTTTTGCTTATACTGTAGCCTAAAGCTACTTGACGGGCACTTCGGTATGAAGTTGACGTCCTGGATGAGTCGTAGTAATAGTATTCGAGATGGAGTAAAGTGGCGGCGGACAATGGCGCTGTGAGATGCGGTTTGACGCAGCAACTGGCAAAGCGAGACGTGACCGATATCCGCTGTACGTGTCGTCGGAACCCAGTCGAAGATTTAGCCGATTGCTGTAGCACGCTCACGTCGAGCGCATTTGCATTGCGAGCAACAATGCGAGAAACCGACGACAATAACAGCGCCAAAATACTTATTCGTTATCGCACGTCTTTCACCTTTAACTACGCACTCTGTACTACTGCAACAGACAGCGGCCAAGATGATTGTCTGAACGATAACTAAGAAGATTATCAGAACTATTTCGTGCATTGTGAGCACACTTATTTATCAATTTATTAATCGTGTTTTTGCTCTGTGTCAGGTTTTTATGTTCTTTGTGTGCTTTGGTAAATCTGAATTTCATGTGTTCATTGGACTTTGTTTTAGTTGTTTTTTCTACATGGTAGCCCATAAACGGAGCATCTGCTTTTTGGGTTCTACCCGTCGCACCACATAATTAACTACACCGTGTACGTTTTCGCTTTTGCACATTGTGTGTGTGACGAATCAATTGCACGAATTTTTGTGTCCAACGAAAAATTGACAGACAGACGCACAGACAGAATCATAGACGGCACAGGCCAATTGAATTTGCATAATATGCCTCTTACGCCTGTAGGCGGGCAGAAGTATAAAAAGATATACATAGCTTATGGCAGAAAAAAACTTAAAAAGGGCATTCTTGTGTAACTTCTTTCCTACTGTGTTTTTGTTTTAAATAACTATTTGTTATTTTGCTACCTATAATAGTGAATAAAAATGAATAATAATGTCGTATGAAAAATGTCTTCATAACTCGATGTTCGTCACAGAATAGGCGCAATTTAATAACGCTGAGTGTGTATATCACTATGACTTGTATGTAAAATACTTTGTCAGGCCTCAATATAGAATACTAGCACAATATCACCAGAACTGAATGGCAACTCTTCGATATATCACGCATTGTGTGGTTATCGAAGTACTGGCAGTAGTAAGTAAGTAAGCAACAGAAACGAATAATGAAAATATCACTATGTCAGGCACAACAATGAGAAAAACGGCTGACCGGTGGTTGGAATATGAGAAAATGTCAATGGTATCCATTGGATGCAACTGTCAACTGGCCCTAACAATCATCAATAGTGCATCAGTTGCGTCAGTCGAATCACCAATGCACAAACACCAAAGTGCAGCAGGACAAATCGCTCCTTCAAATGTTTTAAGACTCAAGCGCTCTGATGGTGTACTGAATTAAACAGCTTTGTTGATGGAACAAATCAGCAAAAATGGTCCAAAAACTAAAAATTAATATTTCCCAAGGTAGTGTAGCAAAAGTAAGCAGGTGAGGTGTAGATGTCAATAATTGTTGTGTTGCAAATTACTCTAGTACATGTATATTGTGTGCCAAATGTTATGGAAATCGGTTAACATTTGTAGAAACTACAGTAAAATAAAAAAGGGGAACGTTTTTTGGAACACGGTGTACTACATGTAGTATCTAATCAGATGGTCATAATTTTATAAACTGACATTCTGCTAAGATGGAAATGAATGGACTGGCATATGCCTGAAATGCTTTTTATACTTGAACAAAATTTACGTTAAAATAGAGTATCTTGAGAGACTTCATCACTAAATAATCAATTATTATAATCATTTATTCGTACACATGGTACACATAAAATGATAATAAACGATAAAAACGAAAAAAGACCAACTCTATACTCAATACAATATTACAATGATTTAATAATGGCCTATGTAGACATTTATAGCGTCAGATGGCCCTTGTTACTAGTAAAAGGTGGGGATGACTTAAATGCAAGTATCTTCACACTTTCTTGATGTTACTGTCACACCGAATGATGTATCAGGTGTTTTAACGTCTAAGGTATCGTTTTAGACGTTGCATGATGAGTTTCTTGTCTTTAGTATAGGCCTACTGCCTACTACTCGCTATATACGTGTTTATTATTACGCTGCAACGAATGCACAGCCTACATCATGCGACCTATTGCGACCGATGATCCCGTAGCGTGATGTGTCAGTCAGTCTCTCTGACTAGCGGCTGAGCTGCGCAAAAACGGCTGAACGGATAAACTCCTGTTCCGGGTGGATACTTTAGCAGATCCAAAGCACATTGTATTAGATAGTGATCTCGATCTCCTCGTGGACTTCATATTTTCGGACTTTTTAGATTTCCGGGCGTTTGCTTGTTTTAACGTTTATCCAATTAGTCCTACTGATTATCAGGCCTACTTCGACTTCCTGTGGTAGACCAAGCAGACGACTCATTTTGCTGTTGATTGCACGTTGCATATTATATCGTATCGTAAAGCACATCTCATTTAGAATCTCTCATGCATACAGCGCTTTCGTCACGCGGCGAGAAAAGTAACGTCATCGAATTATGCGCCAGCGATCCGTGAGCGCGCAATGCATTCACTGATTACCGGAAGGTACTCTATCCATTATTTACCGATCAACAGGCGCGCCGAGCGAGCGATCTCCCGCCGAGTTGCGCACTCGGATTCCCGGTTGTTCCTGGCGACAAATTTACACTCCGTGCAGCGCTAAATGCAGACGCATAATCGACTCGACTGTCTGATGATGGTACGACAGAGTACAGGAGTTTTGTCACAACTTCCAATGTTCATCTAAACGTATCTAGCTCATATTCGTAGCCATGGCGTAGCTAATTACAGCAAAAGGAAACGCGTGTTTGTAGCCTAATATACGGATAGAAAACACCGAGGACAATGACATTGACAACAAGTGGCTACAGTAATGTCATAACGGCCGCATCGAAATGGCGCCATCTGGGAAATAAGTATAAGAACAGTCGCCTGCGTGACAACCACAGACAGAGAGACGGACAGACGCCCACGCTGCGTGATCATCGATCGCAGTAGTCCGCATCGCATGCATTTGATGCGGCTTAAAATACTCAAAAGCCTACACTTGTAGTGCGTTTTCTACGGCAAGACCGAACGTGCAATTTTATCGACGTTACACAGACTGCAACTGAAAGCTTCTTTTAGCTCAGTTGGCTACAGCTCAGCCAAGCTAGTCATACACACTTCGAACCGCGTCTGTGTGTGTCTGTTAACCAGGGTGTTGGAAGTCGTAACCGTTGGACATAGAGACAAATAATTTTGCAAGCAGAGACACATTGACCAACTATGAACACAAACCAAAAACTGGGTCACCCCTCTCACTTAAGCCATCTGAGCGTCACTGCCCGTGGGCAGTTTGTTATTCTGTGTTGTTTATAATAAGTCAGAGTTTATTAGGCCTATCACTGGTAGCAGAATGTGCTCTTATTCGTATCGTGAGGTGGTACTGGCTCATAGTCGCTACAAGTGTATGCCTGTTTGATACAGCTAATATTCACAAGCAGCCTACACATTCTATGAAGCGAGATGGCTACTCACAAGAACACGGCTCTATTCAGTAACCAAAACCGATCGAGCTTAATATTGCTCGTGAGTGTACGAAGAAGTAGATAGCCGTATTTTTCGAGCGAAAAACCGCGCTTTTAACTGTATTATGCAACTCGTTCAGTTGAAGATTGTAATACTTGACAACGTCGAGACTAGACAACATCAAAATCATGCCGACAGTGATACAACAGTAAAAAGCTGACCACGTGATATCTGCAGTATGAGAATATTCGTAAAGCAAAACGTGCACAAATTTCGGGATGCATTTCCAGTGTTCATTTGATTTAAAAGTACAACCTGTAGCCAACGTGAGCCTGCTGTGACTTATATTTACATTGTAGGCCTATGCTTACTCCTCCTGAATTGAAAAGGCTTTCTTCAGCCTACACTAAATCAATAAGTTTGACGGTAGAAAAGAGAAATTTATCCATGTCCACAAACTCCCATACTGTTTAACCCTTTTAACCCTACCCTGCATAGAAACTTCGCTTATGAATACTCTCATTAGCCTCTAACGGTAACTGTCACTAGCCTACGACAACAACGCATAAACACAATGACTCAAATTTTTAAAAAATCAAAATTAAATAAAATTTTAAAATTTCTTTTACTTACCTGTCAGTATAGCGCAGGCCAAAACGAATGTCGACAGCAGCGACCTTTCAGGACGAAATTTCGCCATCCTCCGACTGCAAGAGAGCGTCGCAAGTCGCAACTGCAGCATTTGTTCTCGTAAACTTTCGTTTCTAGGTTTATCATTGTCCACCAGAAACCGGAGTTATCAGTCCGGAAGAAATTTGGATTTGTTAGCGTTCCTGTCTTTTGCAGCCAAGATTTAAAAAAACTTATTTACTTTATTCATAAAATTGTACAATATGTGGCCACTTGAACTGCAAAAATTCAAGGCGTTATCTGCAAATTTTACGCTACAGCTGCATTGCAGACGCTCCAGCGTTAACTTATTACGTAGGCTGCAAGTTGTGTGTCTTTACTCTTGATGCACAATGTCGCATTCGGATAGGCGCCAACTCACCTTCAACACGCTGTCGTACCACTCTAGACACTTCTAGGCTGAGCACGTCTGGGCTCAGCAGACTGTGGACAGTACGATATCCCACGTATGTCATCATCGATCGGTTCCAGAGCGTTTTTAGTCGCAGGACCGCAAGCCTGTATCTGACTTTCCACATCACTCTGGAACACTGTTTGTGCGGCTAGTTTTAAGAAACATTTAAAAACTATACTTCTTATAGAGGCTTGCCACCAGTTCCATTTTTCAGTCAGTACCCATTTTATATTTTATTGTTCAGCGCCGCTGTTCGTTTAGCTGTAAGCGGCGTTATAGAAATTGTCTGATTGATTGATTGATTGATTGATTGATTGATTGATTGATTGATTGATTGATTGATTGATTGATTGATTGATTGATTGATTGATTGATTGATTGATTGATTGATTGATTGATTGATTGAT
>Ga0126335_1002786_pt1 | contig 10626 bp, 5 predicted proteins | sample OlaspJWI45metaG_FD_108409 | JGI IMG/M metagenome (GOLD analysis project Ga0126335, IMG submission 108409) | Marine gutless worms symbiont microbial communities from Oahu, Hawaii - Olavius sp. 1 OAHU.JWI-45 metaG | ecosystem: Host-associated > Annelida > Digestive system > Unclassified | place... | reverse complement strand
CCGTATTACTGTCGTGTAGAAACATAGTAGGTCGTCACGCCCGGCGCCGGCGCGTTTCAGTTGCTTGAGGAAATGCAGCCGTGACGCAGCTTTCGAGGTGATAGCGTCGACGTGCTGGCCCCATACTTGAGACGTAAACTGTTATACTGTAGCGTACAGTGCAGACAAGAAGCTAGACGCACGCCGACAGTGAATTATGCTGCACGTCATGCAGAATTATTATTTTGCTGCGCCGTCGTTGTCGCAGTCGACAACGACATCGACGAAAGCAGCTAATAACAGAATCGAACCCAAATTATGGCCGAAACCGTATCTTGGTCATCTATCGGCAATTCGGCACGACAGACGTCACTAATCGGCGAACGACGACTGCGACTCCGCGAGTTTAACGGCTTGTTCGCACGCATCGACCTTGCCATTCGTCTAATTTTATTTTCATCCCTACCGATTTGCATTTTACTGTAGGCCTACTCATTCCATTTGTTACAATTGCGTTCTGTCAATTGTTTTAATAAAGATCTATCTATCTATCTAATTTACTTATCCGTTTCGTTCTAAAATCCAAACGCTTCAGGCTACGGAACAAGAAGGCTGAAGCTGGCAGGTCATTGTGCCAGACACCCTAAAGAAGCTGCTTCCAACCTTGTGCTATGGGTACCAGATAAGGGGTAGCAGAGGAAGGGGACGCCCGACTGGCACCTTCATCGACACTCTAATGAGGGACACAGGACTACAGCTGGAGGAAATGCATGCCTGCATGCAAGACAAAAGACCGTGGAGGACCGTTGTAGCTCGAGCTGGAACGAGCTCGACATAGTAGTAGTAGTAGTAGTACAGCTTATAACTTCTGCTGTGTTAGAGTCTCATTCGCATTGTCGATGTTTTCTGTCATAATTTAACGTTAACATTTATCTTTTACTGCATGCGTCGTACAATACGGTGCAGAATGCTTCACTAGCATATTCGTTCTGCGATTCGATTACTGCCCCAGCACTATTGTAGATTACATGTATTTTTTCAAAAATCGAACACTATTGTAAGACCGAAGAAATATTACTGATAGCGCCCAAAAAAACGACATGCGCTGCACGCATGGTCTCGACCTACCGCACGCGCGCTGAGCGATGTTCTACATTTATTGAGACGCTGTTCTGCCAATGTGATTACTGGTCGCCTCAATCAGACACGCGATCACGAGCTAAAGCATCGCCATTGCAATACCGATATACCGTATGGACCATTCTTCTTGATTCGCAACACAACTACGCCGTGTCCAAAAATTGTATTTGTGACTTTCCAAGGTAATGCAGCAGCGAACGTAAAGTGTGGTGGAAAAATATGCGTTTTGTTGGTAATTTCATGCGCTTTCCGGTAGTGAAAATTTTTGGAAAATCGGTTAGGATTTGACAAAGTTAACGCTAATTGCAAAACGGTACATTTTGTACCGACAGGGTGTGGACTAGTCCATACTGTCGAAATGTTACGAAACAGTGTTCATTAAACTAATCTTCTCACTGGAACCAGTGTTACGTCTGTGTTGTCTCAACAAAACTCCCCGCAGTCACAGAGCAACCGCGCGACACCTACTGATTACTCACCTCTGTTGTCGCGTGTGATACCTCCCACTGGACGCACCTGCTATGGCCATGGAATAGAAACCACAGCTTTCCGCATATCGCAAAAATTTCGGAGCCAGTCGCACAATGTGCACTTTGCCGAAAAATTTCGCGGATTGTTTTAAAATTCGGCTAAAGCGTTTATTAACGAAAAACTGCGGTTTCTATTCATGTCGCTCTCCGCGTTACGTAAACTAGCGTTCTGGTGCAGTTTCATAAGCGGAATAGAAGCGATTCGATTTCCTCCCAGGCATACATGGCGTTTCGACCGCACGCGCCATTCATACACAGGTGTTAGATAACGACTGAGCGCTGAGCAATGTCATATTATGTTACATGTGCCAAGACGACCCGATGCCAAGTACTGCTTCAGAGGCTGATCGAACTGATTGCCAGCTGATCAGAGAATTGTCTATATGACGATTGATGCCTATTCAAGGTCTTGCAACAGCTCACTTCAACCGCCACACAAAATATTCATTAGCCGATTTTTGCAACGAAAATTTGTGTCATTTATTTTTTCATACATAAGTCCAAATGCACTTTGTTGTAGATTTCCTTATTACCTTCTGAATCGATACTATTTTATTCTCATGATTTTTGTGTAACATTTTCTATATTTGTCAACGTGATGCAGTGTCAAACGATTCACTTGGTATGCGTTTGAATTTGAAACCGCGACCACGTCACGAATTAGGAGCATAGCTCGATCGACCACCCATGGCGATCAGTCACTTTGCTCGGGGTTAATGGCTGATGGAGACAACAACTGTCCATAAAGAGCAACGTTATTTGTAGAGCGAGGTTACGCGCTAAATGATGGATTTGTTATGGCACATTATCGAGGCAGCTTTCCTGTTTGTGGCTATGATAAACGTAGCGATCGTTGACGTATGGCCGAGCGACGGAAACAGAATAAGCACACTTTTTACGCTTAGAAGTTACGTGTTATACTGTCACCCACGCACAGTTGTGAACGTTTTAATGCATCATTTCGATTTTGATTCGAATTTCGTGAACTATTTGGAGACAATTTCACAATTTGGTGTGCTTATTTGTATCTTTTACACTATCATTATTTTTGTCAGTCATTTTGCAGTGTATAGCTATTTAGCCTTATGTCTAAATTTTTGTGTTCTTGAATTTTAGCGCAGCCATAGATGAGAAAAAGTGAGAAATGAAAATAAGCACGAAAAAAATTGTCACACAGTCGGGAAAAGATTTTGAGCTTATAATTTAAGATCCGTTGAATACTTACAAAGACTAACGTGTTCGGTGTCGCTTATGATGAGAAACAAATCTGTAAAATTACTGCTCGAACTTCATGCAACTGTGCTAGTGCCTCGGTGGGCCTAACATTGGCGACATAAATGTAACCGTCATTTATTGTCGAGTGCGACTCTTGGTTAGTCGATGTCGAAGTTATGGCATTGTAAAGTTATTATTATCTAGTTCTAGCCCGCCACTACGAGTGCGGCAGATTAAGCTGGCTAGGTCAGCTTTATGGCGCACTATAATATAGTTTTACTTACTTACTTACTTACTTACTTACAGAACGGGAGTCAGCTATGTATAGCAACGATGGGCCTACAGGTTGTCCACCTATCCTTTTGTGTGTTACACGCGAATATTTCCGAAACTAAGCGAGCTAGAGCTGTGGCTGCTGTGGTGTAGTGGTTAACGTCGTTTGTCTGATCGACGAAATTAATCAACATCGGGCCCGGTTAGTGTTTGGATGGGTGACCGTCTCAGGACAAGTAAACCATCTAAGTATGTAACCAGCCAGCTATGTCGACTCAGCCTTCCATCCCTTTGGGGTCGTTAAAATGAGGACCAGCTTTGGCTATGAAGGCAAAGGCATGGTTCATACTGTTCGTGGATAAACGCGTGGGTGGCAGGTAACACTGTGAGATCCCTTACAACGCGTGCTATACCTCAGCACTTCTGTGATAATGAGGTTGTCTCATAAAAAACGCTATATCAAATGTCTTTTGCTTTTACTTTTTTATCTTTACTATTAAATACAATAAAAAATCGGACTCTCTCATCTGTCATCAGATTTGCGACCGGAAGTACGTGTACATTTTTTCCATTTTCGGCGTTTCTCACGGCGGGCAGGCTATCGTTCAGTCCCCATCTGGGACGATACCTTGTTTGTTTTCATGTATGGACAAGCAATTGTCTTATGATGGGTCACAACACCCCAAACACTCTCCTCTAGCTCAACCTTGACCGGAGTATACAGGGCTGCGGTAATTTCACGCAGAGACAGCGTTATCGGTCCTACAAGCGGACGGTCAATCAGGTGCTGGAGCTGGGATCAGCGTCTCAGTATAGGTGATAAGGCAGACGAGCGGCGGCATCGTGGCATTGTATACGCGGAGATGTATGATACGACCAACAGACATTCATACACCAACTCAGTGCTGCTACGGCTGTCGCGAAAGAAGACAGAAAAAATGGCGCCGACTTGGACACGGTGCGACTGCGACGTCCCAAAACAAGTGACGAGTCGACGAACGATGCGGAAACCTCGTAAATCTGCGTTGACGTGACAGACGCGACGCGTGCGACAACGAGAAACAGACGCTCACCACCACGTGTTTGCACGTCTTCAACGTGCGCAGACGCTCGCAAGAATCAACAGCGAAAACGACGATTGGACTCGGGTGCCACTAGGCTCCTGAATGATAATCCGTACCGGCACGATATGATTCATACCGTCGTGGTCAAGCAGATATGACGTTTGCAATCGTTTTGCTCAGACAGGCTGGTTACCGCATGCTGCAGATATTGCCCAGAAAAAGAGGGCCAGTTACAGTAGCGATATGTGTCGTCTGTCCGTCCATTTGTGTGTCACACTCGAATATCTCCGAAACAAAGCGAGATGGAGCTATGGTTACTATCAAAGGCAAATATGAAATCGTAATTTCTGATTTAGAATTTGCCATCAGATTCACGACCGGAAGTACCGTTCCGTCATCTGGAGCATTTCCGATTCGAAATTTCGTCGCGGGCCAGCTGTCATTTCGTTTCTGTCTGGAAAGAGATTTTGCTCTTTCTTTTTCGAGGATTTTTTCAGTTTTCACTCAGTTTATTTTGTCAAAAGTTGTCTTGTTTTGTAGTAAATAAGTACGTTTTAGCAATCTGTATGACTAAACTAGTTTGCGTTAATATTCTACTCTATTGGCGAAAACTTTAATGAATCACATATATAGCACCAATTTTCGCATGAATCCAGTTTCGCCGCTATAGTGAAGTACAGTGCAACGTTCAGATAAATCAATTTAATGTCTGTAGTGTTTTTATATTTTGTTTAGTTATCCGCGTTTTACCGTTCCAGTAGTTTGCTTTTGTCTTCCAAACTGCTAAAACCATTCTTAAACGCACGTGCAGTGCTCCGGCTTCTGGAGAGAGAAACAGTTAAATAATGCAGAAGATAGCCACGTAGCACTGGCCGTCGCTGGCCAACTCTGCTCGTAAATAAGCGCAATATTTGGTTCTCTCGCCACTCACTCTTTCTACTGTCTGCACGTAGCCAAAGTCTACGTACTGTGCATCATTATTTGTTTAAAAGTTCTCTCGGAAGCCACTCAAAGGCGTTATGCTATTGATTCGCCGGCGATCTGCGGTGGATCCGTGGGGAAATCAGAACTCCTAACACACTGTGTCTTAGGTGTACAAGAGTCTCCACCTTAAGTAGGATCTCGATTTGTTCGGACGTGTTTGCACAGCGAAGTCGCGTGAAGCCCAGACGGACTTACAGTCTGAGGGACGCCTGGGATGATCAATTGAAATAGTTTGCATGTTATACATTCGATGTGGCCGGAATAATAATACGCGACGTCACGAAACATCTTTGTGAGAGAGTTGAACTGGCTTGTTTACAAAGTCATTGAGTTTTACTGTGCTTTTTTGTACTGACTACTAACATCACTGACTTATACCAGATACATCGTGCGAGCGTGTACGGTAATAGATGCATAATGAAGCCGACGACGATGATGATGATGATAGTGACGATAATGATGTGTATGAGTGTGCGTAAGACAGGCAGCACCTGCCATTACAACGTCTTGTCACAAGACACGTACCGACAGCGCAGCTGCATGCCGCATAATGCACATCCACAGCTATAGCAAGACAATCAAAGGGCACCTGTTTAACGGGGACTTTAGGGCCATTTGCCTTTAAAGTATTCTGATTAGACCACAAATAAACCCAAGATAGAACCTTTGTTCATTTAACAAAGTAACAAAATTATATATTTTGGATGTTTTCTATAGGTTTTGAATTAGCAAACAAATAATTGGATAACTTTAACGGCGTTAACTTGACAAAAAATCTTTACCAGTAAACCTAGCGTATTTAGTAGAACCAAGACTTTATTTCTGACACATACTTAAATGAAATTTATTTCGAAAATCTTGAATCACATATTGGATTCCTCGAGGAGTAAACAAACTTATGAATGATGGCGGCTACAATCACAATACAAGGCTGGTGATGTTGCTTACTTTACATAACTATACAATTGCATTGGTTTAATATATGCATGTACAGTAAACTATTTTTAAATTTATAACTTGCAGTAACTTGCAGTTGTTACTTTAAAACGCCATTATGCGTAAAAAGGAAGAAACTGGCGACGCAGCATTTCTATGTAACATTTAAGATCGTCAACGCACGAACGTCGAAAGCTCGTCTCTCTTGTTACTTTTATTGGTCTAATTATTGTACTTGCCAGTGTAGCATCGCGTACGCACTTATACACAACCACCATTTGGCAGCACCAGACGTTGATGCTAATGAGCTGCTATTGCCGCTGTTGCTGCAGCTGTGATGGTGGCGAATGTGTACACGCACAAAGTATATTGTACACTGCGCAAATTAGGCTTACACGCGATTTAGGCCTACCGATTTAATGTTATAATTCTTTCGTGAACACAGCGCCGTGGCGGGTAACAACGAATGGCTTACAGTCAACTCGTTCCAAATAGTCAACTTGTCCTCAAGACTAACGTAACCCTGACCCTAACCTTAACCCTGACGAGCTCTGACGATTCATTTAGGGATGAGTTGTCTGCCACCTGAACGGATATGTCGAAATCATTTTTCTGAAGGTTCAAGTTCTATTTTATTAGCAGTAACAATAGCGGTAACGAAATATACCGTTAGCGCATTGTTGCAACGCTTAGACAAAAGTACTCCAGTACTCAGTCGTTAATTTGGCGCTTTAGGCTATATATACATGATGGAACGAAGAACGAGAAGACTCTTCAGATGACTTGAAAGCAGTGCGGAACACTCAAGTTTCAAGTCAGTCGGGAACTGGTTCTAACCACTAAGTGCAGCAGATGAAAAGTCTTTCGCGTTTTACTCTTTTGACGTCTACCGTTAGCTGGCTGGAGACTGGTGCGGCTTTGGCACAATATTGCTGAACATAGGCTATAGAAATATAGGCTTTTTCGCTTATAGGGGAAAATCGCTTACAGGCTATCACCTATCTCCATTAACACAGAATGCACATGAAACATGACCTTAATGTACTCATGGCTGTAAAGAGCTGTCGATGATCAAACTGGGCTGTGCCCTTGTGGTGCATTCGATTATTAAAAATTCTGAAAGTTTTTGAAATTGTTTGCATATTTCATACGCGAATTATTATTGTTAGCCATTATCTCTATGATTATTTTGTGTTAACAGTACGTCACATACATTTTTCACGCAAGGAAAAACTCGATATCGGTAAGCTATTGCCATACGGTGGACCTCGATGAAGCTGAGCATAATATCCGCTTTTTCGGCTATTGTAGTGGCGCTAAGACCCATCGCTAACCAATCTGTGGTCGTATGGCGACAATGGACTCACTGCAGGCGTGAATGGACGCGAAATCCGATTAGCGTGTATTCAAGCGCCATCGATGCTCACATGTCTACAAACTTCGACGCCTTCGTCTACGCTCTACACAACATTAACACTTCCATTTTTAACGACAACGAATAACCTTGAAGTTGTTGACCTTGAATATGAACCTTGTTAAATACGTTTGTTAATATATCGCGCGTTACTTACTTCCCGTTATAGTTTCATGGGTTAAGTTATATTGTGCTATTTCTAAAATTTTAACAACTTGTTATGTTTATCACCCTATTGCTACAAGAGTACTCTTACTCAGATTTTCTTTACTATAATGACAGCAAAGATATTTTGTCAATAAACCGATAATATTCGGACATAAAATGAATCAGCATTTTCTCTTGCATATGACTAAATTTTGTTGACAACAAGCTAAGTTTGATGCATTAAAAGCATGTTAGATTGTTTTTCGAAATTTAAATTTACACACTACGGCTCTGTCCAATTTTCACAGAATGTTTTCACAGTTGTAAATCTTGCAAAAAGTTTTCTCGTTGCTCTCTGAGTCCTTGGTAAAAATTTTAGGCAGGTGGGCTACTTGCAACGATCTACTGGAAAAGCTATGCTCTGTTATCTATTGTTTATGCCTTTTAACAGAAACGTCTGATGGTCACTGCTCTTCTTTCAAATACACTTAATCACCTTTCGATGAATTTAGCTTCTTGCTGATTCAGTCTTAACGTACGTGTAGGCCTATTTGTATTATTCATGGCTCTTCTCTGGACGGAGACACAGAATTAATGGACCACTTTAATATGAGCTCTGACACGCAGGTGAGCTACTGATGACGACGAAGCTCGTCTGGTTGAAAAAAAGCTCTGATACTAACAATAATTACTGATATTGCCCGGCTAGCCAGCCAAATACGGCGAATGATGACTGAAACATAATACTGGCAGTGCAGCATGGTAGTCGACGACCGTCGCTGCATATTTAAGCCGAACACTCCAGCGCTAAAGACATTTATCTGACGTAAAGATGGAGAATAAATGGGCACGCTTCTCAATGTCTCCATTCATTAGTGTGTAGTGAGCTAAAGGCCATTAGGACTCGCGGTTTTGTATTACTCTACTGGATGAATGGCGTAAAATGGGCCTATTCAGCAACGAACAAATATATTTACCTCTTAGTCTTGAGACGCAATAGCTTCAAATTTTAAAGAATATGTTTAGTTCTGATAACCGTAATTAAATCTGTGTTTACCCAAATGTTACAGTACGGAATGTTACATAGCGAAGGGTTGTCCAAGTCCATGTACTGCGCGTACGTTGCTTGCTTGCTTGTTTCTACCCCCTCTCCCGGACACCCCACGGGAGACAAGTAGGCTCGGGCGGAAGCATACGTATCAACTTCCTGTCAAATTTTATTTAGTTTTATTACTATTATAGTGTATTACTGGTAGTACAATATGTCGTAGAGGACTGGTGACTGTTGTGTGTTTGCAGTCGTGGAGTTCGCCCGTCTACTCGCTGTCGCTCACGAATCATTTGCTAACCAGTTACGACAAGCATCGCAACAACTTGTAGACGACAGGTTCGCGTACACTCGTCATTTAACTAAGTTCTCTCATGCTAGTGATCTACATAAACGCAAATATTACTTTGTATTTTTGAACTGTTTTCTAAGAATTAACAGTAAAATTGTAAGCCACCGACGAACTGATTTATTTAGTACAGATAGCGATATTGACAGAGCTACGAAAAATTTTAGAACAGTGCTATTAACATTTTGTTAAATTGATTTTATAGCTAAACTACAAAAGTAAGTAACCTGCAGAGTATCTTCTATCTTAATAGATCATGACGTATAGCTCCTGCCGGTGCTTTTTAGCTTCAAAAGAAATGAACTACAGAGATGTCGAAAGGCGATAACGACGAGGTAGAAGTAATGTATCCGAGTTGCGCAACTCATAGGGAAGCAGGTGTCGCCGAAATTCCTAAATCACCGGAGAAAGCTGCCACACTATGACGCATGCCGTACCTCGTGGCATCCTGTGCGCCAGTCAAGTGCAAGTGACTGGCGCACAGTTCAGACTGTCATTTTGTCTGCAGCGCCGTCACCGAGTCGTGCCGCACTTCAGCCTGACAAACGGCTTTCTTAATGCCTCCATTTCTCAGCCAGGAAGCTGCGCCGCGCGGGCTCCGGAGCTGTAAGCGTAGGCTAGCTTCGTGTCCTGGTTAGCTGTTGTAAAAAACGACGGAACTAGGGTATTGCATAGGTATTAGGGGTGACTCGGTGGCTTTTGGCTTGCGGCCCAAGAGGTCGGGAGTTCGACGCTCGCTTGTGCTCCAATTGCCCAGTGAGGCGTGGCGGCTTGAGCAGTTAACAGCTGTGATAGCTGTCACGTAGTGGTCTTGGGCTGTTTGCTCGCCATGGTGATGCCTAGGCCAACTCTGCCTTCCATAAATGAGGACCAGCTTTGGCTCGGAAGGCAAAGGCAGGCATTCCATTCGTGGATAACGCGTGGGTGTGCAGGTAAAACTGTGAAATCCCTCGACAACGCGTGCCATACCTGAGCGCCTCTGCAGTGCGGTTCCTCCACTAAGTTCTGACCTTTACCTTTTACTCTGTTACTTCTGTTGCAGCTTTATATTTTGTTTTGTATGTTTGTCTAGCGCAGTTATTTGTGTCAAACTTGTTGAATGGTTTAGTTTGTAAGTAAGCTTTTGTTGTCAGTATAGCACGCAAAAATCTGGATTGGTACAACAAATGACTTGTAATTGATAGAAACTGGCAAAATATTCTGTGTTAGTATTGTATTTAGGTTTGATTTGATGTCATCTGAAACGTTTCAGTAAACTCCTTGTTTGCGTGCAGAGTCGACGATGGAACTAGCAGTACGGCACACTCAGATAACGCATGGCATCTTCTTTCTACTCAGTTACTTGCCGAAGTCGAGGTAAAATAATGGGGTGGCAGTCAAGTCGTCCCCTAGTCAACTCGTTAGGGTTTAAGTTAGGGTGATAGTTAGGATTTGGGCAAGGGTTACAGTAAAAATTAAGGTTAGGTTTAGGGTTTGGGCATAGGGTTTGGGCCGGGGTTACAGGTTAGTTGACTTTAAACCAAATAATTTATATATCTACATATAAT
>Ga0126335_1002785_pt1 | contig 10627 bp, 9 predicted proteins | sample OlaspJWI45metaG_FD_108409 | JGI IMG/M metagenome (GOLD analysis project Ga0126335, IMG submission 108409) | Marine gutless worms symbiont microbial communities from Oahu, Hawaii - Olavius sp. 1 OAHU.JWI-45 metaG | ecosystem: Host-associated > Annelida > Digestive system > Unclassified | place... | reverse complement strand
TTAGCCATTTCATTATTAAGGTAGTCATTTGTAAAAGCACGACGTTGTCGACATGTGGTAAAAGTAATATCACCTCTGTGACTGACGTGCACGATTGACGAGTTCGCGTTTAGAAACTCTGTTGTTTACTTATTGTCAATTAGTGTCAAGTCTCCGTAGGACACACACACACACATGCAGCGGGCGTTATGGATGTGAAGCGGTTGCTAAGTAGTGAGAGATAGGAACATGCCTTCGGTCACGCTACGGTGGGTGTTATGGACGCAAAGGGTTACTTAGTAGTCAGAGATAGGAACACGTCTCGATCAGGTCACGGCGAACGTTATGGACGCGAAGTGGTTGCTAGGTAGAGCGGACGAGTCTGTGGTTGCTATTGGTTGCTGTGTCAAGTGGGCGTGGCTAATTATGCAAATTAATCGAGTGGGCGTGGTCTAATATGCAAGTGGCTCCGGACCGCTATTCTGCTGGAGCGGGTGGCTCAGGAGCCCTATTCTATCTCTACTCTCACCCCTTAGAAAAAAAATTGCACCTAGAACAATCCTCGGGGCATTCTGGAGCTATCCTGAAAATTTGGAGGCAATCGCCTTTCCCGTTCCTGATTTATAATAAAAGAGACAAAATTCCTAAATGCTGATGACTATCTGATCCGAATGCTGTATAAATATTCATACTAACTCTCTGCAATATGCATTAGACTACTACATTGCCTACGTTTCTCTCTCACTTCTAATCTGCACCAGCCATAATAACTTGAACTAAAAACTGTCGACTGTGCATATAAATGTATTTAGTCTGTATGTATGTGTGTGTATGTCCATGTATATGCCTACATCTATTTTTTGTACCGTAGGCCTATGTTGTCGGTTGCGTTTGACAGCCTCAAATAAACGAACATGATGATGATGATGATGATGATGATGATAATGATGCGAACAAACATTCAGACGTGGGTCTACGTAATGACTTACACGAACAGAATAGACAACTTATTTGCACCTAAAACCATCCCCGAGGCACCCTGAAGCTACCATGAAAACTCGGAGACAATAGTCACACCCATTTCCCGAGTTATAAGCGAACGTAAAACAGACATACATACACAGAAAACAAATTATCATATTAGATGACAAAATGCGAAACCTTGGAGCTTTGGTTTCTTCTATTTGTTGAGAACTGAGTGTCATTAATTGCATATTTAACACAATACGTTAATGCTTGATTTTGTAGAAATGAAGGATTTGTTTGTTATATTTTGTTGGGTTGGAAAATACACGCGTGCATACATATTTGTGTATTACAAGTTTGACATATCGCAAATCACACAAGTATGCAAACAAAGAGATAACAAAGGAGATAAGAGAGAAAATAGTTGTATATGCACGATATAAGCTGTAGATATACTTAATTAATACATGTATGAATCTTTGTAAAGCAAACGCACTGAAAATCTGAATTATTAAGATCAAATGTCTTGCTTATTAGAACTTTGTGGTGAGTTCTGGATCTCAGAGAGTACGTAGTTAATCGTTCTTTTAAAAACTGTTCCAAGATATGATTAGAATAAGATACAAAAAGCTTAGCTGTCGCTGACAAACCGCCCGATGCTTGTGCAGGCCGAAGAGCTGCCCTCTGGTGAATGACTGCGATTTATTTGCCCTATTTTCCGACTATTTCCTATTCTTCTCCCGTGTGACGCCTTCAATCCCCTCGAGTTATCGGGTTCATATTTGGTACAGAAAAACTAGAATGGCTGGGCTACAATTTGGTGAAGGTCGTATGGTGATCGACTCAGTCGTTTGGGCACAACACATCAACGTGACAGACAGACAGACAGACAGACAGACAGACAGACAGCCACGTCGCCTTAGCAAATGCTGCCCCAACGCACTGGCGTTGTGCGGCAAAAATACAAGTAAAAATGGACCCACGAAGAACTTCGAAATAAATTCTTTTGCTATGTTGTGATGATAGGTTTCAAGGCGCTCGGTATGAAGGTGATACTGCGCGTGATCCTGAGAGCTCTCGCGCTGTCCGTTCTATGGCTGCTGCAGTTCTGTCGCGTCTTACAAGGAAGTTCCTCAACTGAAGGACTCTGGATCGAGCGTGGCATCAACATAGCGTACATGTCAATCGTCGTCACCGTCTACACGGTCTACTCTATCTACAAGGACTGTTCTCGGTGAGGCGCTATACTAATCCGGTAAACCTCCTATCGATGGTCTCAAGTTATATATAGTTTATTTCGCAATCAAATGCAGCAGACAATACAGTATATACACACGTATAGAACGGTTTAAAACATATGTAAAATATGAGCTAAAATCAAATTAAAATACCGTACGTCACCAATCAATCCATCTATAAATCTGGACTATTTTCGCTCTCTAAGTGCTTTCACACATGCCAACGCAAAAAAATCATTATTTTGTTACGTTGTTATTATTTTGTTATCGGTTACGGTCAGGGTTGGGTTTAAGAGTTAGGGTTAGGGTTATTAGAGGACTAGAGGGTTAATATTAGGCGGCTGTCGTGTACCACAAGTCGAATACATACGAAATTGCATACATGGCAACAGTCCACAGTCTACCAAATAATTTGGGACCGCCGTTCGAAGGATCACCGCTCATACCTTAAGCCTAGTATTCTGATTTTAAGCATATCGAATGCAAAACGTGTATTAAGCGGCCCACTGCGCCCGATGATCCAGTAGCGTGGTGTGTCTGTCACACGACTGCGCTGTGCAAAAACGGCTGAACAGATCGAGGTGCTGTCTGGAGTAGAAACTTTTCCGGACCAAGGCCATATTCTATTATATGTGGCGCCCATCCCGCTACGACAAGATAGAGGTGGGGAAAATTTGCTAGTTGTAAACTCTAGGGATGTCGCTGTCCCGGTTCATGCGACTTTTGTCGAATTACTTTGGCTTCTTGTTTGTTTAGGCAATTGCAAAAAAACAAGACTGCGTTACGTTATGTTACACAACAGCCAACGATGCTGTTACCTTGACACTGTGTCTTATGAGCGCTTCTGTAGTGAGCTTCTGGCGCTGCATCAAACTCAAACATAAACTTAACAGGCTGTATCGAATGCAGCAGATGCAGGCTATTGTTACCGATGATCGCGGTGTCTGTCAGTCTGTCTGTCACGCGGCTCAACTCGGCTTCGCTGTTCAAAAATGGCTGAACGGATCAAGATCATGTTTGGAATGAACACTCTTGGGGCCCATGGAACATTGTGTTAGACGGGGAGTCCTAATTCCTTCATAGAGAGGGGGGTTGGGAAAAAATTGGTAATTATGGACCCACTATGCATAACTCAGCAACGGCTGAAGCTAGAGACGTGATATTTAGCGTGCAAATAGAGTCTACGCAAATGTACGAGGGTCCGGGGTGGGGGTCACGTGATCTACACCGTGCATCAAAAAACAATACACAGTACTCGTGTTGATAACTTCACGAAATATCAATCGATTTTCAAAATTCTTTCACTGCTGGCCTCAGCATAAAATTTGCTAGAAAATGATCATTACGTATCCCACCACACCTTAAAGACATTGCTGCACTACCTTGTGAAACCGTAATGTTTACCTTTAGTGTATGCTGATCATAATAGAATAGATTCGACTTGATTGTGTGCCAGGATAAAGTCGTCAGTCCCGCCTTCGTTACGTGAACCTTACGACGACGTCATGGAATCATTCCGCAAAGACTGCACCAACTCGTTCTACAGCTGCTGCTGTAACCGCCATCCCAAGTGTAGCCGGCTGACGTGCTCCGTCTGCTGTGTGGCCTGCTTGTGTTGTAGTATGTGCCAAGCCACGTTCTCCTACTGCGCCTCGAATGTTCATCTTTGTAGCGTTCCATGCTGTGGACGCCCAGTGGCAGATTCGTTCAGACTGGTTCTGGGCACTTTTGTGCGGGAAGTTATTGCGGCATCAGGCGCGTTTCTGGTTGTCTGGTTCATGGACGATATTGTGCCATGGTTTGAAGGCCGGGGTGTGGTTCTTTCGGCAGATGCAGCCGTTAATCGTGCCGTCATCGTCATCATCGCGATCATGGTAGTCAGCCTCGTGGCGTATCCCCTCGGAGTACTGATTTCCAGATGGGTTGAGGGGCTCACGGAGTGCTGCTGCTGTCCATGGTATCATACGTCCTACCCGGCAAATTTCAACTACGACGAAAACCTCCCGCATTCATGTCCAGTCCACGACGAAATTGTTGACATTCCCGGCCAAAATGGCGACTACCACATGACGAACATATCCATACTACAATAGACAGGCTTGTCTTTTCTTACTCGGAGCCTCCGAGACTTTGGTCCACAAATGTTGCTTTTGTGGAAATTCCTTCTTTCCTTCTACAGATTTGTAATTTTAGAAAATGCTGTCATTGGAAAGGGCGGTGGAGTAGTGGTTAGCGTATCCGACTTGGGATAGAGAGGTCCAGGGTTCGATCCCGGGCGGTGCCAAAAAGTGAATGCATGTTTGTAAATATTTACCACTATTAAGTTGTGTCTTATGTTATATTATGTGTTTGATTGTTGTTTCGGTTTGTACAATGTTAATTTACGGCTATTTGGCAGTGTGTATATTACTGTGCTAAACTGCATATGTTATGTTATGTTCATATGATGATTTGTGTTATATTATATGCACTGTCCTGCGTGGCAGATGTTATGTAATCCAGCATTCGTGCTGCAATACAAATAAAACAATTATTATCATTTTATAAATGTCGGTTTCTGACATGACGTGCTTAAGTGCATTAAGTGCACACTCGCTGACATCATCTGTGATGCCACTGCGTGTTTAAAATTGAAACATTTTAGTAGAAAACTTCAAGGTTTAACAATATACGTTTCTATGAAATGGTTGGTGAAATTTCTGAGAAAAACTGTTTTTCTTCTGTAAATGTCTGTTACAACTGCGTCCAGTGTGACACAACTGGGTCTGCACATCGCAGAAGCGGTCACAGAAGTAAAAACAGTAATTTTCCTTAAAAAAATTTCACAGTCAGTCTTGTCATCTATACCACGAGTAATTCAGCTAAAATGGCTTGACCATGGATATTCTAACATGGTAATTTTATCATGGTAACCGTGGTTGTACGATTATAGGTAACTCAACTAGCGACAAATGGTAACTTTACCATGGTCGTACTATGATATAAATGGAAATGGTAACCATGGTTAGCACGGTCGGTTTTATCGCGGTATTTTTATATAATTTTTTGAATGTGACTACTCCAAAGTACCATGGTATGGCATGGTCGTACCATGGTATTTAGAATCAGGAAAGTATCATATAGCCGAGTTATTTTCTACGGACACAGTGTATATTGGTGACAGAATCAGCGTCGGTGATAGCAGTGTTTTGTTTCGTTGATTTAAAGAGCGGAGTAGTATTTTTAGTACTACTTACATTTGTGTACGCATACTGCTAGGCCTAATTATTCATTTTCGTGTTTATCAGTGGTATATTGCTGAACATGGAGGTGGGTATATACGCAAAAGGACGTGGCATACGTGTATACGGTATATACATACCCTGCTTATTTATGATCACTGAGGTGAGTAGCCTATACGCTGACAAAAAACCCGGAGGTTGGTGTACGGCGTATATACCCGCGTATACCCCCAATACCGCCCTCGTCTGTCTATTTTGTACCAAGTGTACGGCTTATATAATAATAATAATACACCACTGGTGTTTATCGCAGTGACGTAACTTTGTACTAGAAATTGGTAGTGACACCAGAGGCAGATCCAGCGGTGTCCTGCAGGAGTAGAGACGCTGGCAGTGGGACAGTTCGGGTCCCCCCGTGACTATACACACCTGTCTCGGTGCCCACTCCCGTGTCCTAAAAGGCGCAAGTGGGAAACCTATATTTTGTTCTCATGACGTAGTTGTTTAAAATCTGCAGGTCGTGATGTTTTTTGTTTAAAGTCCTTCTCGCCGAGTATATCTGTTTTTTTAAATAAACGTGTTCATAAAATACTTTGCTAGGTCGCAGACATAGCGCTCCTTGAGTTAGCTATAGCTCAGCTGTTAAATATTGCCTCAGATCTTCAAGCCTCTACTTAGTTTTGCCTTCGTTTCTGAACTGTTCTACGTGTTTGTAGAGTGTTTGAGTGTGTGCGCTACTGAAGTAACTTACTAATACATAAATACAAGCTTCCGTGTTAGTACTTCGACTCAGTGATATGCTACTTTGTATCGGCGCTTGCTTCACCCTGTGACATAGACTATCTATGGATAACACTGTTCTATGTGTCCGAAAAACTACCTAAATATCATACAGTGTTACTGTTATTGAGACGTTTGCGTGCATCGTTACGTAAACCGAAGTCGATCAAAAAACTAGAAATTAACCTGCTAACCATTTACAAAGAAAATACATCTGATCTGACAAAAATTATGCTTACAGCAACTGTCGCAGAAAACCCCAAAGCCATTTATATAGTAAGAATAAATGTTGCACCTATGCAAACTACATTTTTTGTCAAGTAATAATGTATTCTTAGAGTCGCGGTTCAGCGTTGAAAATGACCGCCGTGAACTGGTTTACAGCGATTGCGAGTTGCACCATTTTTAATTTATAAACTCGTTCAGCGTTGAATTCGAGTTTAAACCTGAACCGCCGATTTTTAGCGATCAAGCGCTGAACTTTGCTTACAGGAAATTTACAAAATGGCGGTTCGTGTCGTGCATATAATTACGATATTTCTTGAATTTTTGAGATTGACGACCACAACCAGACGACGTGAAGTAAAAGAACGAGTAGATCCACTCACGAAATACGATGCCAGCGAGTTTCACACACGATTTCGTCTCTCAAAGCTGACTGTTCACCATCTACTGTCGGACGTATGTCAGACAGTTCATTTGCTGTCCTTTTGCAACATTATTGTGATAGCAGTGTTGCTGATTCTTTTAAAGTATGTTCTACCTATATTACAAGAGGCAATGTGGATTTATCAACAACAACGAATTTATCTTACCGAAAACAGATTGCTTTGTTACGGTCTACTGTTGTCAGAGTTGGGGGGCCCAGAGTGCATGGTGCCCCCCAACCCCGTCATTTGAGGGGCCTTACTTATTTTTTTCCGTAGGGTTATTTAATTAATTAAAGTAGTTAAATTAAATGACATCCCCATCACTAAAGGGTCACATAGAGGGTCTGTTGTCCAGTCAGCCGTCTTAATTAATTAATTAATTAATTAATTAATTAACGGTCTAGGGTTAGGGTTAGGGTTAGGGTTCGAATACGTGACTAAACGAGAATTTCGATGAAAAACCAAAAATTAAAATATTTAAATTTTTAAAATTGGCCCATCACTAATTAGATTTTTAATAACTAATTAATTATGCTAATTATTTCTACTTCCGGGCCGGTATTAGCTTTAATGTGCTACTAACCACTTGCCCGGACCCAGGACTGAACATGGGCCGCGCAAGTGGCTAGCCGGCTGGGCCAGCAGGCACAGCCCAGTGACTTAACAACTGAGCTAACTAGACAACTAGAACTATAACTCGTTCATAAATTCGTGGTGCAACCCAAATTCGTTGATCTCGTTCTAGCAGTTGAACGAGTTCTGTTGATCCCAAGTTTGAACCGCGACGGTGCAATCGGCCCTGAATTTTTAATAGCGATTAAATGTCAATGTGTTTAACTGAATACACGACATAAGACAGAACATACAGACACTTGTTGCTAGTTCAAAAGTAGCGAACCATTGGTCCTCTTTGCGGCAGCCCACTCCACGCACGAGAAGCACAAGGCGACCAATAAGACGAGATGACGCAAATTCTTGAATATTCATCGTTTACGGCAGCATACAAATAACCCAGTCTCAGCTGCCACGTTGCAGACATCTGACAAGATGAACGCCACAAGTAGTTTGCCGTTAGCGAACGAGAACAGTTCCGAAGAGACCGATGTTTGGAATTCTACCGGAACGACTGCCAGATTGTGGTCGGCCAAGGGCATCGCTTGGTGGACATACCTCATTGTGGCTGTGTACTGGGTTGTCTTCGCGGTCGGAACAGTCGGCAACATCATGGTGTTGGTGGTGCTGATCTGGCGTCGAAGTAGATCGCAAGTCGGCACTCAGCTGTTCGTTGGATCTCTGGCCGTAGCTGACCTTGGGCTTATGTTCACCACTGTCTGGGTTTCGGCTTATGATATTCTGCAATCCAACTGGCATTTCGGGGTCATACCTTGCAAGTTGCAGTATTTTTGGCAATATCTGACGATGAATTGTTCAGTGTGGACACTGGGGGCCCTCTCGATTGATCGGTATTTATATGCATTGAAATTTCGTTACAGATTGTAATGCTAGTGTTTGTAAAACTTTGCATAGCCTATAAATCGTATATACACGCATCCGTTTCGCTTAGCCTCTGCCTTTCTCACTCTCCGTTTGTTTATCGCGTTGCAATTTCATTTCAAAATATACAGAAAATCATTCTTAAATTAAATATAGCGAGTAGTCCTTAGGGGGTTTAGATTGTGCAGCTGCAGTAGAGGCTGTTTTTTATCTGGGAATACCAATAGCCTTAATTGGTCTAAATAAAACGAGCACTCTCCCATGACATTATTACAGCTGACGTTTTTAGGCGGCGTCGAATGCATGAGATGCAAATTATTGCTACCGATGTTCGCGGTGTCTGTCACTCTGTCTGTTTGTCTGTCACGCTTCTCAACTCGGCTTTACTGTGTAAAAACGGCTTGACAGATGAACATTTCTGGGGGTCCATGGAACATTGTGTTAGACTGGAGTCCTGATCCCCCACACAGAGGGGGAGGGAAAGTTCGTGATATTTGGCCAATTGTGGACCTACTACTTATCTCAGAAACGGCTGAAGCTCCAGGCGCGAAAGTTTTGGTGCGTATAAAGGGCTGGGAGCCCTAACGAAAACTGTGCAAAAGTAGGCCATAAGGGGTCGGGGAGGGCTCGTGTGACCTACTTTTAAATTTTTGGACCCCCTCGTATCTCATAAAAGGTTGAAGGTAGAAACTTGATATTTTAATTCTTATGGACGGTTCGGGGCCTTATGAAAAATTACGCAAAAGTAGGTTACACACAGGTGGTCGGGGGTGGGGGTTAATATCTCCGGAACGGTTGCAGATACGGGCCAAAATTTTGCGTGCATATAGAGGGCCGCAAACCCTGGCGAAAATGGTGCAAAAATTTGTTATAGGAGGTCAAGGGAAGGGTCACATCTTAACCTACTTTTGAAATGGGACTCCTCGTATCTCACGAACGACTACAGCTAAAGAGCTCTGCCCATGCAGTGTGTGCGACGCATTCGATGCAGCCGTTACGAAATTACTTAGGTCTCTTGTTAAGCGTTATCAGAGAACGAAGCGACGACGTTAAAAGTGACGTCTAAACCCATTACAAATGCATGTTCAGCAAATGTTGTTGTTATTGAGTTTGCTTAAATTAAAAAAGTTAACTTGAAGAAATGCCTGCAGTATTTACTTTCATACACGGAGCATTTCCGGTGGTTTCAAGGCATTCTCTTGACTCTCATGATCTCATCCCTGTGCGGGCCTTTACCGCGTGTACTTAATGTAGTGATGCACTGACGCTGCAATATGGGTAAAATAAGTCCAAATGATAAAATCTTAATTGAAAACTAGAGAAAAGCGAAAAATGGGGCTCGAAGAAACTGTTAAATAAATTTTCATTTAAAGATTGGTCTAGGAGTGGACTAGATAGCTTGTTAAGACGAATTGATGCAACTGGTAGTGCTGACGGAAAAGTTGGCATCGGACGTCCCAGGTCAGCGAGAACGTCAGACAACATCACAAAAGTAGAAGAGCTCATTTGCAGTCAATAAAATGCTTCTGGCACCCACAAAAGTCCACGGAAACTTCCGTTGTAATGTTGACTGATTTGCTTGCCGACCGTAGGCCTATTGCAGCGTCACTACATTAACTTTGGTCGCACATTACGTCATATAAAATATTTAATCAATAGAATACTTAGTATCAACTTCTAATATTACAGTGATTGTTTGGCTTTAAATTTAATGAAAACTGGCTTTGTTGGCAGGTTTTACGACGATTTATTCATATCGCAGTAGGGGCTTACTTTTTGGCCCACCTTGTATTTCGCTTGATAGACGCTACTTGTGTCTAAGCTCCTCCGTGTATGCTCATTTACTTACAACTGCTCTGTAGATTTTACGGAATAAAAAAGGTCGGTGGATCTACTCTCAAAGCGAGTGTGGCTATCGCTGTTGTCGCTTGCATCTGGGTCTACAACATTGGGTTCAACATCCCAGTGTTTATTTGGTCGGATGTCTATGTTGTTGCATCGAAATTTTATAGTTGCTATCCACGTTGGTCCGCTGCATACTCGTTGGCTGCCCGCATTTTGAACTTCTACATTCCTCTTCTCATCACCTGGACATCTTACATCGGAATCATCTACAAACTCAGAACTTCGGTGAACAAGGTACACTTGCAAAACGTTCTAAATCAGTCTGTAAGGGGCCTATTACAATTGCGATTCTAGCACGATTCGAGTACGATACGAGCACGATACAACATCCTACGATGAGTTATGTAGAGAGTTGGGGGCAAGTGGTAGGGTGGGGGATAATGAGGAGAGGTGG
>Ga0126335_1002784_pt1 | contig 10628 bp, 5 predicted proteins | sample OlaspJWI45metaG_FD_108409 | JGI IMG/M metagenome (GOLD analysis project Ga0126335, IMG submission 108409) | Marine gutless worms symbiont microbial communities from Oahu, Hawaii - Olavius sp. 1 OAHU.JWI-45 metaG | ecosystem: Host-associated > Annelida > Digestive system > Unclassified | place... | reverse complement strand
TTCTCCAACTCTTTCCCCCCGTAGTCTAACCTGTCCTTGGACTGCACTTTTGGACTTCAACCCTAGCTCTACCCTGGATTTTTGTTTTAGGACAACGGTTTGATCACTACGAGTGCGGCAGATAAAGCTGGCTAGGTCAACTTTATGGCGCACTATAATATAGTTTTACTTACTTACTTACTTACTTAAAGTTAAAATTCTCTTTCAATAGTTTATCAATATCACCTGTAGCAACATATCTTATGTGAGGAAATAACTCACAGGACAACATTGTGATGTCTTGTGTTTCTGCATCTGTTCTGTATGCTTCGTCGTTGTTAACCGTCCTCGCTCCGAGGGTTAATCGCGCTATGGACAATTATTCTCCATTGAACCCGTCCCTATCCCTTGGTCTTTCCAAGAACTGGTGTAGTGGTAGACCAGTCCATGACGTGATGTTGTCGATCTGAGCCGTCTTTGGTGTGCTCGTCGGCTATTTCCGTCTCGGTTTTAGCTCTGATCCTTTCCAAGATTATTCTGTCAGCACTTTGCTGCATGTGATAATGGTGCAATCGTCCGATAATTAGTGCACTGCCTTAAATCGCCTTGCTTTGGAAGAGGAATGAAAGTCGAGTCCGCAGAATCACTTGGCCACTCTGCTGTTTCCCACTGTGAGTGTGTGTCGCGGGAAGGCACTGCAGCAGTCTTACAATAGCAGATGCTGTGTACCAGAAGAACGGACTTACGCACTCGGCCCTCTTTTCGCCTACCAGAGGCGACTCCGCACAAGAGCAGGAGTATTTCGCGCATGCTACGGCCCGTGCCAGATGCACCACACCAAGTTCTGTATACTTAGTTACGGATGTGCTGTAAGCAACTAGTACGAACCTGGCACGGTTCTGTAGACGCCGGCAACTCGGGCTCCGGGCATGAGGCAATGGTCTTCCAGGGACTTGTCTGGTCGACCAGTGAACTCGTCTCTGAAGTCTCAGAGCCAATGTCGTCACTTGATCGTCCGTTGAAATTGCCACATAGGCCTTCCAGCTGATCGTTCATATATCTGTTGCCCAGGTAGATCGAAAGACGTGGGTCTGCAGCAACACTCGTGCATAGGACGCTCTTTCGTTAGACTTGAGACGCCATGTTAGAAAAAAACGAGTAAAAATGATAAACGATGACGTTGTTGCTGTTGTTGAGGTTGCGTTAAGTGGCGTAAATTTACAATCAAAGTACCCAGGGGCCGAAGTGAATGTTTTTTATATATATCAAATGGTCAGAGAAGAGATAAAGTTGCCATATTAGCATTTTCATGCTTAATTCAAAATTACATTCTGCCTTGCCCTTACTAGCATGCCAACTTTGAGCTTATTTAGCCAACTATCAGCTATAACCTATTCTAAAACCTTATCGTATGCTATATTATGGGTCTAACCCAAGTATGAAACCATATGCTTTAAAGAGTTTTTGTATAAAGTCATGAGGTGTATACAATTCAATGTAGGACCAAATTTACTATTTAAAACAACTATAGTTTTCAATAATTTGGCACTATTTTACGAATTTTTTAAACTTTAATATTTGTAACATTTTTTCTAAAGATATGTTTATTGACCCTGGCAATAAAAAGAATGCATCGCATATGCTTGATAAAAACGACCAAAATGTGTGTATAATCCTGACAGTTGACAATCAACTGAAGGTATCGCTGTTAATACCTGTGTCGTAGTGAATTTCGACGCCAGAGTCAAGCCTAACGTATTGGAACATGTCGTTGACGATAATTTCGCCGCCATCGAACGTTGTTCTGCCCTTGGGCACTGCCACTCCGTCGATGCTCGGTGGAGCACCCAGAATCAACTTGATCTTGACTGATGCTGTTGCAATCTGGATAGCCTTGGTGCACGTAATGCCGGCGTCACCACATGGCACATTCTTAGTAGTGACAGCGAACGAGTCTTGAGTCTGTGATCCTGTCGTTCTGGCGAGAATGTATTCACACTCTCCCTACATATTGCAGCAAACGTCACTCGTTCAAACCGAACAGACGTTACAGTAAACATATACCTCACACCGGCTTGCCGCACTGGCGGATATACAGAGTGGGCCAAAAGTGAGAACAGTAGGTAAATGACCCGATGTCTAAAACAGGAAGTAGAATTCGTGACGTCATCATGACGTATTGCATAACCCTAGGACTCAGACATGTTCCGACGGCATCGTCCGGTTTTGCTGAGTCATTGCTCCGAGAAATTTGAATTTAGTGATGTGCAGAATTAAAAATTTAAAAAATACATTTTCTAGTGTCGCATTGGAAGTGGAACGTAACAAAGCGAAAGTGGTTATTTGTGACATTACCGCATGGTAGTGGATATTCGTGACATTTCGAAAATATTTATTTAGTGATGGGCAAAAAATTAAGTTTAAAATTAAGTTTTTTTAATATTTACTTTCTCGTTTCGGATTGGAAGTGGAAAGCGAAAGTGATTGCTCCGCAAGCCCGCGTGCAGCAAGCCGCAAGTCACGGTCGTCGCGTTTTCATAATTTTAATTCTGCAAATCACTAAATTCAAATTTCTCGGAACAATGACTCAACAAAACCGAACGACGCCGTCGAAACATGTCTGAGTCATAGGGTTATGCAATACATTCCCGTTGCGACTTAGGGTTGTTCCAGTTATTGAGTTGTCCGTCACTAATTAAATGTTCTTCGATGACGTCACGAAATCCACTTCCTGTTTTACAAACCGGGTCATTTACCTACTGAGAACCCATTCTTTTTCGACTGTAACTTTGTTAAATCTTAACCAATTTTCAAAACTCCTTCACCGCTGGAAACAGCTTAAAATGTGCAACAACATGATTACAATATATCCTACCACACCTTAAGTGTGTTGCTGCACTACCTTGTGAAGTTTTACATCCAAGCTTTTTTCTTGGTTACGAAAGTGACACTTAATGTCGTATAACCTGTGTGACAAACAATGACATTTTTCGTCTCATACAGCTGAATAAATGTAAATACTGCCATAGTAGTTGCTCAAATTGGCCAACATTTGTTCGCATACATGCTTAAAGACGCCAACGCCACGCATCAATGAAATGTAAATGATACTATCGTCAACATCAAAGTATACACATAGTAAATGCGGTTTTACTTCATTTTGTTATACAACATGACTGACGAATTTGCTGCTGGATGACCTTGTAGTAAACCAGATTAAAGTTGGAGCTGTTTGCTGGCCAGGTATCTGGTCAAAGAAAAAAGGGAACATTCCCTGCATGAAAAGTCGTACACTGTCATATGCTCGGTAAGCAAGGGGGTACTGTCAACATCCAAACCCATTTAAATAAAAAATGTCTGCTATGTTAAAGTTCACTAAACAGAACTAGAAAGTGAGACAATAAGTAAGTCAATAATACAAGTAATCAAGCTAAATTAGTTATATTTTATGCATGAGAAATCATTACATTTCGTTTGTATTTTCTTACAGATTTGCTGCCAATACTTCTAAGTAATTTTGCAAGGTAGTGCAGCGAGATATTCAAGGTGCAGCAAGAAGTAATATGTGACTGTTGTTGCAACTTTTTTTACTTTTTCAAGCAGTTTTAAAAATCGGTTAAAATTTGACAAAGTTAGAGGCAAAAAACTGAGAAGTTCTCACTTTTTGGCCCAGTCTGTAAAATGTTTCAAACGAGCATGGCCCCAGTCGCCGAAATAATGTACCTTTCGAGCTTGTTCGTGGCAATAAAAAACGACAAACGACAAACTGTAGTAACTGAACGATTTTCCGCCCCATTGCTACACTGATGATAAAAAATTTTAGTCATCCAGAGAGCATTAAGAACTAGACTACTTCAACTGATGGAAGTCGACCTTGTTTTCCAGTTTTTTCTGCGTTGATGGACACTAAACAGTTTTACACGAACAATTTTACACTGTCTCTTATATTCCTTGAAACGTGTATGAGCTAAAATGCTTTCACCTTAAGCGGGCTTTACCTCATGACCTTTGTCTGACCTTGGGGGACCCTACTGATAAAGTTTCCCTACTCCTAGGCACGCCACGTGCTCTCCAAAACATAAACTTTTGGATCCACCTGGTGGAAAAGTATGAATAATAAGAGGATATGTGAGCTCACGTAGCTTGTGAGTAGCAGATCAGCACACAATAAGCTATTTAGTGTCAGTGTTTTAATTACACATTATGCCTGATTTGTTGTAAAAATTATATGACTGTGAACCTCTTCATAAAATTCACGGATTGTGATAGGCAGTTGGCAAGATCGACAAAGAAATAAAGGAAAAGATGGAAAAAAGACAAACTGAAAAATGTGGCAGAAATCATGACTTCTGTCACAAGTGCAAAACAAGTTATTCATTTATCATCCACTAAAACATGGAGACCTATCTACAACACAGCAGGCATTGAGTAGATAATAACGTCAACACACGTCAGTATATGCCCAGTGTTAGTCTATACCTCATAGTCGTAATGTACGCCGTCGAACGTGTAGTAGTGAGGGTCACCAGACGTCCAACAGACTTTGCGACAGTCGGCTTCGCCCTGACAGTGCCACTTTCTGTTGGCGCAGACGCTGCACACAACAACCCATTCGTCAGTCAACTTCATGTGTCGTTCTATCAACACAAACACCATTCCACATTTAACGTGTCGAATGGTGTTTGCTGTAAATTTCATGCATGCTCTTTGCAGAGGTGAAACATTTTGAAAATTGGTTGAGGTTTGACAAAGCTAATACCGATTACTTAGGAAGTTACTTAAAGACTGACAACAATTTCAACTTTTGTTGTTGTATCGAATTAATGCCATCCCAACTCCCAACGATCAATATACTTTGGCTTAAAAGTCTTAAAACAGCCTTAACTGAATGACTTCGTTACAATTATCGAACTGAATGTTTTCGTTTGGAAGGGATAACAACTTCGAAACTTGCCATCTTTTGCATTCAACCGAGACTGTAGCATTGGTGCTGTAGTACTTGCCGCGGAATGCACAAGGACACTGGCTTGCAGCGATACAGCTCGCACCCTGTGAAGTTCCAGAACAGACCAGTCAGAAAATCAACTAACAATCACAGAAATGTTGCATTTGTCAAAAATCGCACAATTTTTTCAAAATTAATAGCATTTTATGAAAATTGTAAACACAATGCTTAAAGACTTCTGTATTTTTTCAAACGTAATCGGAAAAATCAGTTAATTCACATTTGACGAAAACTACTTACTGAAAAACAGTCTACGCAGTTAACAGACATGTGTTATTAATAAAAAAGCCACTTTAAAGCGGATGAGTTTTTCAAACGTCGAATTGAAGACGACAGAAGACCGTTGCTCACATCAGGGTGCAAGACAAGACCATCTGGGCATCCACATCCAGAACGCAGTGGAGCGTCAGGGTTGCAGCTGTCGAGGTTCTCGCAGGTCGAGTTGCAGTCGCTAATGTCAGTGCGGTGAATCAAGCTTCCTGGACAGAGGATCTCGGCGCGACAGTCGGCGGGAGTACAACGCCACCGACCTTCCGAGCACAGACTGACAACACCAGACGTGAACCAATATCAGTAGTGCTACCAATACTCAGCCAACGCTATTGGGTTTACTTTGCAATTATCCCTCCAAGTTCTTGGACACAGACGGATTCCATGTAGGCCTATATCATTAGTGTCACTTAATTTGATCAGTAATAGCGGAAGCACTAGAAACTGTTGCTTCGCTGTACCGACAAAAGTATTTCTATTACTTACTTACTGACTTATGTCATCTACAGGGTGCGTCAAAATATCGAGCCAGTCGGGGACATCTACCTCTGTGCAAAATATGGTGCAGATTGGATTAGGGTTTTTTTGTCCCCTATATCTGCGAAGTTGCCCACGAAAGTGACTCGACTAGTTTTTATTTGGTATGGTTCTGACAAGTTTCTACCGTCTAGACGCCTGCACAGATTTCACCGTGATATTGCGCATGCGCAGACGTGAATAGAAGCCATAGTATATCAACACCAATATCCCAGAAACCGTAAATCGGATCAAGACGAAAGTTTCAGGTTAAGTTAAGACCAATACAGACACTTCGTGGGCCACACATCACGTCTTATACCGAATGCAATATGGCGGTGGTCCGATTTCGATGAAATTTGAAACACATACGCAGAATGATATCCCGATGACGCACGGTCAAAATTGAAACCGAAAGTAAAAATCCAATATGGCGGCCTTTTGTTTTTGAAAACCGGAAGTTTCAGGTTAAGTGTGCCGTATATTAAGGTATTTCGTCGCAGTTTCGTGTAAACTTGTGAATGGACAGAAATACAGCAAATATTAATGTAAAAAATTTATCAGTTTACAACGACATTGACATTTCGGCTATGTGCTGCGAAGTAATATAATCTTTTGTGATACTTGCTGTTTTAGTTGTGCGAGTTTGCAGGCGTCGTCCTTACAAAGCGTTGTAAACTAATGTTTTTTACATTTATCTTCTATAAGGTCATAACACAGTAGAACATAAAATGGTAAAACGTGATGTTCAATCAATCAATCAATTTATTAAAAGCGAAAGGATCAAACGACCACTTACATCGCAGTAAAATACACGACATAAAATACATAAACACGCATAAACACATATTATTAAGAGTAACGTAAAAAAACGACTAATGTTACAAAAACTGCCAGAACAGAAAAGTATCAAACAGCGGCGGCGAAGGAATGACAGTGACTCATCAGACAGGAGACTACTTGCTTACATCATCGCTGCACTGCAATGAGCTTACTATCACTGCTAGCTGAAATGGAAACACCAAGCCTACCATTCAGAATTTATTCTCGACAATGGACACTCAGTCTTCTCCATTTTCATTTTATTCAACAAATGCCAATTCAACATCAATATATGTAGCCTAATATTTTGCTCTCTTTAATACTAGTGTTACAACTTGTATTTTCAAAGTCCTTTGCACCACGGCCATTTCACCTTACGTGACTAACTACACGGATTTCAGCTTGTTTTCATTGACAGCTGGGCTTGAGTTCGTGTGCACGATAGACTATCCACATGTGTTATCATATGGGCATATTTACCAAATGGAACAGTTGCGTCGTAGAGTTCGTCCCGGTGGAACGTTGGCGTCTGTGGCCTCATCGTAACACGAGCACTCGTGAGGGACCACACATTTGCCTTTGTGGTCAAGATACATGTTGTCCGGACAGTGGCAGCCGGCTACCAGCATGTCAGATGGCTCTGGAGACCAGCGTCCGCTAGCCAACAGCTCCAGGTCAATACAAGTCCGGATTGGAGTGGAAGCGTCCGACCAACTCTGACCGCCAGCACACTGGAACCGCACCATCTCTGTAAAATCAGCAAACGATATACAATACTCTAGGGTCGTACAGATCGTATAACGCTTGGGAGGTAGAGTCGACGTAAGCTTTGTTATAATGTGCTATATGGGGTGCCGTAAGTAATACTTATATGACACAAAATTTGCAATTCCAATTTCTGTGTATACGTGGTGTAAATGAATTAAACATTTCTATAAGTTAAACAAGTTAAATGAGACACAGTGCAAAATGTGAAAAACTATCAATAGGCTAGATGTAATTTTTCGATTGGAGGACTTCATCATTTCACCGCTAGTTCCAAGTATTGATACGCAGTAGCCCACACACACACGTAAAGAAAGATCTCTAGCGCTGTGTGACTGACGATACTGTCAAACCTACCGTCACGTGTGCAGTAATCTGAGAGGTTTTGGTTGTTCATCCAGTCTACAGGAGTGCCGCGATATGCACATGACCGACCGAGTGCCGCAAACCACGTGCACAGTGTCTCGACGGACTGTTCAGGCGCCGCACACGCGTCAAAACGAGAATATTCGACGTACGTCGTCACTTTACTGTAGCGCGTACAACTGTCGAATACCTCGACCCACTGCGTAGTTATCGGGTTTTCTGCCACCGCCGTCTGCCGTCACACACTGATAATGTAACGTTCTTTCGCGATGTCTAACCGTACAAGTGCAGAGTATTAATCCGAACACGTTCATATCAATACTGATAGTGGTACATGGATGTAATGTAATGCAATGTAATGTGAATTTATAGAGCGCGTAGTTATAAAAATCTCGCACGCGCTAAACACTATGGTGCCGACGGTGTTGTGCAAATAGAACTGTCTTTAAATGCCGTCGGAAGCAGGCATCACTGATTGTCGGGTCTCTGAATGCGACAGGAAGACTGTTCCATACTGTGGGACCCGCAACAGAAAATGCTCGACGTCCGTATGTGGTCAATCTGTAACGTGGGACCACCAGTGTGTTCTGTTGAGCAGACCGAAGACGCTGCCGTGACACAGTAGCGCTGACTGGGATGACATGGTTCAACAAATAGTTCGGTGCACGGCCGTTCATGAGACACCGATAAACAGTGACGATCAGCTTGAACGTGACACGGTCAGGAACGTCCAGCCGTACCACTGAATCAGCACGCTCATGCCACGTTTCCGCTATGACAAGCACGTATAGGCGTTCATCGGTAATGGCACGGCATAGCGTCGCTGATTTATTACTGACTGAACACGCATTTACGCAGCCGACGGAGAGTCCACGATGATTGACAGCTCGTGTAGTGTGTCGCCGTCTGATGTATGACTTGAAACAACTTTGTGAATGGAGCCGTCTGACACAACCGGAGTCTAAAAATAGTTTTCCTCACGGCTCACGGTAGTGTGACGTTATGTCTATTTAAAGCACTGAGTTCCTATGCCATCAGCAATGGCTACGGTACAAAGTCCAATCACGATACTAACATCGCGAAATTCGCCAGCTTGTAGAAATTCGACAGTGTAAAAACTATACAACTAAAGTGCTAGTCCAATACACCGCTGCATTCCGCAAGTAGCGAACTCAGCACTCGACAAGTTTGAACGCTCAAAAATCTCAGTCTCCGATCGAAAACAGCAAAACAAAAGACAGCACCATAGTGCGTGTGACTCACGCCGAAACGCAAACTATGGATCTCAGCATTGAAGACACTACACGTATCGTCGTTAAAGAGATGCATTCTATCAGTCAATTAAAAACTACTCAATGACGGACGGACCTACCTGGCAATACAGAATTCAGCAAAACAGCAAACCACATTATATGTTCAAAAAAGTAAGACTTAGTTCGGAGGTATGAAAGAGCGTTGTCACGTGTTCTGAAGTAAACCAACAGACTGCAGTACCGCGTCAGTGCTGGAGGAGCAGACGTCAGTGCCTGGAGCACGCGAGAACTGAGCTGCTGTTCCAGACGTCAACAGGCGGTAATCACTGTAAGACGCCACGAACTGCTCGAAAGGTTCCTCGATCTCACAGCGAGACAGAAACTCGTCTGACATCACTCCGTTCATGTTGCCACACAGCCCGCGCACCTGCCGACATCAGCAACAACACGTCATCAACGAGATTGCACTTCTCATCGGAGAATGTTTGCGACATGCTGTAAAACTAGACGATCGTGAAGTGAGTGAGCCAGCAGAGCTTTTGCTGCCCGACGCATATTGTGCGGCATTTGCTATGGCGACGTGGCTGTCTGTGTGACTGTCAAAAATTGTGCCGTGTGTCTGTCACGTACCCAAACGACTGAGTCGATCATCATGGGACCTTCATCAGATTGTAGCCCAGCCAGCAATCGCTTTCCCCGTTCCCGAGTTATAAGAGGACATACATACATACACACATACATATATGTACACGAACCTCCTCCAAATGTTCAGGGTAGCTTCAGGGCGTCCCAGGAATGCTACGAGGCGCCAAAAAGTTGGGGTGGGGGTCATGGGTAGGGGCATTCTTCGTATAACGCGGCACCCGCTGGCGAGGCGTGGGTGGCACTGAGCAGCCCTAGCCTATAGCCTTGGGCAGCATTAGCTGCAGATTGGCCTCGTCGCTGGAGGCGTGATACACTGCGGTGCCGGCAGGCAGGCAGCGGTCACTCTGTGACCAGGTAGCAGCATAGCATGGGGCGATGGGGCGTGCGAGATATGGAGCAGCACTTACAGTATGCGTATAACGCCCAGCTGAATCGACAGAACGGCTAGTGCCAAATATGAACCCGATAGCCCGACGGGATTCCCCTCACGGAGGGCGTCAAATGGGAAAGGGGCAAGTAAAAATCGCAAAATCCGGCCAATAAATCGCAGTCATTCACCAGAGGGCAGCTCTTGACAGAACAGCAACATCAGCGTTCATCAGCGTCGGGAGGAATGTCAGCGACAGCTGAGCTTCTTGTACCATTAACGACCACGTAGAACGTGGTCCACTGCCACCACACCAGCAGCTCGGCGTCAGTTACGCAACGTCTACTTAATAATAATAATAATAATAATAAACAGATTTGTATAGCGCCATAAGGTCGTAACTTCAGAGGCGCTACTTGGACACCTTTGTCGCACATTTTTTTTAAAAATTTTATGCTGACAATAGTAACAGCAGCAGCAGCAGCAACAACAACAACAATAACTAGATTTGGAAACATCCCACTAGTCCGAAGGTTTACTAGTCCGAAGGGTTAGGGTTAGGGTTGGGGGTTAAAGGGTACCTTTATTATATTATATTTTATTATACCTTGAAAACAAATACGAGACAAGTTCGGACTAG
>Ga0126335_1002783_pt1 | contig 10628 bp, 7 predicted proteins | sample OlaspJWI45metaG_FD_108409 | JGI IMG/M metagenome (GOLD analysis project Ga0126335, IMG submission 108409) | Marine gutless worms symbiont microbial communities from Oahu, Hawaii - Olavius sp. 1 OAHU.JWI-45 metaG | ecosystem: Host-associated > Annelida > Digestive system > Unclassified | place... | reverse complement strand
CGATTTTTACAGGCCAGATGACCCAACCAACAGCGTCAAAGCACTGAAGGAAGCCAGTTGGCCACTGAGATAGGCTTCAGTCCCACCAGAATCACTCCACTGTGTTACAATATGAACTAGGCGAACTGTAGGCAACCGCCTCTAGGCTAATCTGCTGGACCTATAAGCTGCCTAGAACATCGTGCAACAAAAGTATTGCACTGTGCTATAGTAACTAGAGCAGCTGTGTTAATGTTCCCTCTTTTACTCCAGACCATCACCTTAGAAACAATTGTAATCAATATTATGGTCACCAACCTCGTTTGTATTCCTAGCCGTTATACTCGCGTTATATATTTGAAATCGTTTGTTTTTTTCTTGTGCACACACTGCATTGTACAGATGAATTGCTGGTGATTCAAAAATAAGTAAATCCAACTTACAAGCTGATTCTGTATATATTATACACCACGTCACAGAAACAAAACAACATTAGTATTTTGTGCACAACTTTAACAAATCTGGATGTAATTTCGTAATTTTTGGCCTGCAGCACAGTGAAGAAACAGCAAAACTACTACGACAGATGTCCACTTCACCTAAGTAATGTTGACACCATACCTTGTAAAATGAAACTTCGTTAAAACCTGTCATCAAAGAACAAAGTAAAATACACAGAGATGCGTAACTGCACGTGTCGTCAACAATGGAAACAATCGTTCGTAACACAATACCAGAATCAGAGAAGTTGTTCAAAATGTCCACAACAAGCCTTAGTGCATACTTAAAAACTGGCAGTTCGTCTACAAGGTTGTAGACTGCAGTAGCAGCTTCAACAGCCAGTGCACTTCGGCAATGTCCATTGCCAATATAACAATCAGTGAAACCAAATCTGTCAATATCTTCTAAACAAAATGATTCAATTCAGCAAAAAAAAATCAGTTGCTGTTTGGAAATTCTTTTACCAAAGTCGTTTACTGTGATCTCCTGTAAATGGCATTTTCTGTGACATCACAATTACATCATCAGGAACATTTTGCAATTTATTCACTTCCCCAAATTACCACAACGATGCATACCAAACGTACGAAAGCCAGGTTTGTTAAGTTATGCACAAATTGCTGATGTTCTCTTTCTTCTGGGACACAATGTATGCTAAATAATACTGTATATGTAATACACGAGACTTAGAAAATATAACTTGATGGGAAAGCTGCATGAAATTTGAAAAAAGACCAAACAGCTGGAAACTACATCATGTCCCAGAAAAAAGAACATAAGTACAGAGAGTAATTTAGTAATGTAAATAGTAAAAACATGCAGGACAATTTGACAACAGTCAAACAAACACACGGACAGGTACTTGGAAAGACATACACAAAACAATGCTAATTCTTGCAAGTCTCTCAAACATTTTGACTAAAAATGTAAAACTGAAGCAGTATTTTTATAAAGGCACAGTCTGTCAGTTATTCTGCAGGTGCAGTACCATCAATCATCTGTAGTTCATTCAAGCGCTGACAGATGGCAGCACGGATGTCCAAAATGTCCTTTGGTCTGATGCAACAGCAGCCACCTAACCACGTCGCTCCTGCATTCATCCATTCTTTAACATACTCACTTGGACGTTTTGTTGTTGATTTAACATGTGGCCATCTACATAATGCACAAAAATTGCACATGCATCATTTAATGGCTGTTTTGTAGATTAATGTCAAGTAAAGGACCGGATAAAAATTTTGCAGTCTGGAGTGCACTTTAGAAGTAATGAACAGCTAGCTTAGTCTACAATATTAAAACCAACAACAGTGCATTTTCAGCCAAATGCGTCTATTAAGATTAACTATGCAGAACTATATGCAAACAAGTGCCCAAAGTAATTCCATGAAGGCCACATCAAACCCTCTCAGAGTAAGGGGATCAGGACCCGCATAATACAATATGCCTTGGGTCTTCACCCTAAACAAAACCTTGATCCATTCAGCAGTTGCGTGCTTTGCAGGCACATGACAGACTAACACACTACACTACAGCATCATTGACTGCAGCACTTGTGGCCTAAAACAAACTGTGCATGTAACCATACAGTATTTAGATACTGAATGAAACTGAGACATACAGAGTGGGCCAAAAAACCTACCCCTCAGATTATGCTGTTTATACTGTAGCTGTGCATGTTCAACTGTACAACCAATATAGCATTTCAATCTTCGTTACTTTTTACACAAGAAGAAACCAAAACCCGTGTGTTGAAATTTTACACAATTTTACGATATAATCAAAGCACCCCAGTAGCAATTTGTCACAATGGCAAAATACATTAGCCATGATTTGTTTGTGTCCATGATTGCTTCTCGCAGCAGCCAGAGCTGAGAGATATCGCTGTCAGGTTTCTAATGTCTCTTGGCATTCTGCTAGACCCATGGGTTGCCTTCCTGTCTGCATATCAGCTCAGCCATATGCTTCTGATTCTGTTCTCATATGCAGTCCACTCCAAGTCTTCCATTCAGTCAAGTTCGTCTTCTCAAATCTCAGTCATGCACCAATCTTTAACAGAGCTAACAGCCCACTTCTTAATTGAAAATTCTTTACAAATTGTTTTGTGCCCCATCCCATGGCCTGAGAAACAAGTTTATGACACAACGTTACAAACTCCATTGTGTTTTCTGTCGAGTTGGGTCGTTTTCGTTTATCTGATACCAGTCGCATAAATATGTTAATGACGTGTTCAAAGTAACGTCGATTTCTCAATATAGGGAGCAGTTTTATTGGCCCACTCGGTATATAAACTAACCGTATCTAGCTAGACACGAGGTACTGACAGTGAAATATAACAGTACCTGGGATCAGCCAGGTCATCTCCGCTGTTAGGATAGACCACAATCTCCTTGCTAGTCTTGACCTCGTCAGGAATCTGTCTAACCAGAGAGGTGATATCGGCTGGTGGAGTACAGTTGACACCGACGGCTAACACCTGGTCGCTGGTCAGTGCTACACGCGTGGCATCAGCTATATGCTCACCGTGGTTTGTCTCACTCCCATTCTGTAATGCACCATGCACATAGCAAAGAATAATAATAACAGTAACAAGAAAGCTTCTTAGTAAAAGACAGACAACCTATATGTGTGGAACTTACGGTAGTTACGTGGCATTTCTCCCACCTGGTGCTTATTGATTATTCCACACTGACAATTTTTCACTCTAAGCCTCTAACGTTGCTTATTCTCAAGTATTTTAAGTGTTACTGCCCAGAGACTGGCCCTGCACCTATGATCTTGTAACTGTACAACGTTAAACCAACTTGGGCCATAAGTAGCATAGTTCTAGCCTTGCTGGCATGAGCATCAGAATGTCACACAAAGACAGCAGCTGAAACACACATGGTAAAGACATCTAAAAGAATAAATTTGGACAGTAGGTATAGCTATAGTAACATGAAGGTGGTAACATAAGCCAGAGCTGGATGGAGTCAAGTGGTCTTTTGCTGTGCTCCATTTCAAAAGACAAGGCACAAGTCAAGCCATGTCTTTAAACAGTTCAGAGTGCATCTTAAAGGCCAGTATAGAGGCTTAACGTACTACACAGTGGCGTATCCAGGGGAGGGCCCCGCCCCCCCTATTTTTGGCAGTCAATTTCATTTTTTTACATTGTATACAATGTCTGAAAATTTTTTTTGAAGTTGAATTTGGATTTTATAGTGGCCGAAATCCGAGGAGTTTTTGGAAGCGTGGGGGTGTATGTGTGTGTGTGTGAATCGAAATCGTGGCCGCTACTGCTTTTTGTTTAGCAAAGGCCCAATTTTGAATGATATCCGAGGCCATTCTGATCCCAAAAATATATGCCAGATTGCAGGAAATCGCATCTAATTTATCAAAATTTTCTGGGGGAGGCCCCCCAGACCTCCAGCCGGTGCTCGTGCCTTCAGCGCTCGGTTCGGGGCTTCGCCCCCTTACCGGGCCCCCCTTTCCAAAATTCCTGGATCCGCCCCTGCTACACGACACCTTATAGGTCATTTTGGGAACGATTTTTACAGGCCAGGTGACTGAACCAACAGTGTCAAAGCACTGAAGGAAGCCAGTTGGCCACTGAGATAAGCTTCAATCCCACCAGAACCACTCCACCAAGTTACAATATGAACTACAGGCAACCGCCTCTAGGCTAAGCACAGTGTAAGAGTGCCAGTGTGGCAAAAACCCAATCTGCAGGACCTATAAACTGCCCAGAACATCGTATGACAAGAGTGTTGCACAGTACTATAGTAAGTACAGCAGTTGTGTCAATGTTCAATTTTTTACTCTAGTCCATCATCAGTAATCGGATGAGGCCACGGAGGTCGAGGAATGCCTGGTTTCGTCACCTTTTATGACATCCGGCCAGTAGACGGAGTGGGTCTATTCTAAGCCCCGGAACTCACAGCTGCCCAGATCAATCTACATTAACATTTACACATGCAGTTAGCAACAAACCTTACAAGAGAAAGATATCCAGGCTCTGGAAGAAGGCAGTTCTCTGAGCAGGCAAACAACAGCCTCTGCCTCTCGTTGTGCTGGAAACGTTTCGAATGCAAGCAATTCTACACCAGCATCAACCAAGATGGTTGCCTGTGTCCGATGCCAGTTCATTAGCTCCTACGAAACAAGTCACCAAGCCAAGTATCAAACAAGATTTCCTTTTTAATCAGTGGTGAACCACCGATGTTTTGGCTTTTTTTACTTCTACACTGAGTTGTAGGTCAAGGCATTTGAGATTTATAGCACAAACAAAACACGCAACACAGATACACTGTTTTTGCTTGTGTAACCTTGACTTTTAACCCAATGATCTTGACGTATGTACTGAACATGTGCTTTCTGAAGAGGTACAAGCCACAGGGGCCTTACTGGCTACTTGTAGTGAACGTCAGAAACAGAGTGCCACATGATGGTGGCTGAATCTTTTTTATAAAGTATAGTAGTATACGTACAAATTATTAAATACATCTTTCATTCACTACATGGAATGTTAAACTTATAGATGCACGCAATATTTTAAAATGTACAATATGTAATAATACAAGTTTTCGGAAAGTTTCACACAAAGGCGTACAATTCCGTATTATTCAGTAGCTCACTCGCGCACAGCACACTAAAAATGAACTTGCTATGTCAGCGCTTTCAAAAGTTATTATATGACATACATACAAACACACAGACCAATTCCACCAAATGCATAACCTCATTGCTACAAGGTTGCTAATAAATATACTAATGATGAGCAAACTGATGATAATCACGCAACTGAATTTAACAAAATATACAACAGCCTGACAGTAACACATGATGAAATATGATAACGATAAATTATTAGGACACTAAGCTAATGACCTCTATAGACATAGTATCCACATACTGTCCGCTGTATTCTGAGCAATCAGCTTGACACGCACCATATGGACCTAGAGACCCCACTACCAGCGGCTTTATGCGACCTGTAGCAAATATTCAAATGCATTAAATGCAGTTACTACTACCGACAAGTGGCTAGGGTACGGGAAAAAAGTAAATCACTGTAACATTTTCATAACTCCAGCAAACAATGTCGGATTTCAGCCAAATTCTGCACCAACAATGCAACATTTAATTGCAAACAACTCACTAAATTTCAGTTAAATCTGTCCATGTCTACATTATTTATAGCAAGTTTAGCGAGGTCACCAAAAAACATAAAGTGTCCACTACTGTCCAATAGAAACATGTATTTGTCAAACGGCAAAAGTCAAACATATTTAAAGTCTGTGTTCAAAATATCCTCCACGTGTTCGAATGCAAGTTTGAAGATGTGAATGCCACTGCAGTGCCTGACTGCTTCATCAACGGTTGAAATGTTCCCACTTTTCGATCAGACGTGATTTTGGCTGGGCGACATCATCAACTCGGCTGCAATACTCACACTCCTGCAGCTTCCCCAGGATCTGATAATCCACAGGGCTGAGGTCAGGACTATTGGCTGGCCAGAGTTAGAGCAATGAAGTCTGGTATTTCACGAGTTAACAGCTGCACAGTCTCATATGCCCTGTGGGCAGAAGCGTTGCCCTGTCAGCAAACATTACTTCTGGACCAGTGAATACACTAATTAACCGATGGAAACTGAGATATCTTGTTGTCAATATTTAAATTAATAACTCCACTGTTAGCAAATAATTTCTAACAAAACTTTGTGATTCTTTCAGAGACATATTCAGAATCCAGTGCATCTAATTTTGTTAAGTGCGCTGAGATCTGGCATTTCTATCCAATATTATCTGTGCTTTATTTTTCCCGGACATGGTGCGGTAATGGCTGCATCGAAGTGGCACCATCTGGCAAATGAGTAAGAACAGTTGCCCAATGCCTGTGTGACAAACAGACTAAGAGATGCCCACACTACAGAATTATCAATCGCAATAGTCTGCATTTCGTGCATTCAATGCAGCCTAACAATACTTAGGACAATGATTGCTGTGTCACCATGATGAATCATTATGAGAGTTCATCTGATGTGTTGGAAAAAACAACTCAAACACCACGCCAACTGACAAGTGCCATGAGCCTGCCTGTACACTGTAAATGTCTGAGTGCTGTTATCCACAAACTTAAATTTGTGTACTTTTGACATTCAAAATCTGATTAATTTTCACAGGTGTTCGGCAGTTTTCAATATGGTTGTCTAACTGCTGTTGTTGCTGAACCAGCCAGATAGTGCAAACATGGCAACTTTAGTCTAAATCCAGTGCTTAACAATAAATATGCAGACTTTACCAGAATATGCATGGATTTAATAGATGTGAATTTTAATGTTCCATTTATTATATCCTTAGTTCACTAGTATTTAGAACTACAATTAACAAACAAAACTATGCAGTCCCCACTATTGTTTTCTATAACTACTGATGGTTTAACATACAGACGAGACAGTTTGGCAAAGTAATGTGGCTGTTTAAAACAGTAGGTATGGTGAACCATACCTAGTAGTACTGTTTATATATGTACAATATACTACTACATGCACAAATATTTGGGTAATAAAACAAAAATAAAAGGTTTAAATTTTTTGAAAATATCTTATCAAATGTATGGGATATACATAAAACAAAAGTGGCTTGCTTTTACTGGGATTTTGGGATATGATGCAACTCAATGTTTGACCTGTGTGATTGGTGGTGTCCTGCCAGAAATTATCCCGTGCTTCCATAGAGAGTGAAACGGCCTTTCTGAGCATCTGTTCAGCTCCACTGGACGTAAGTGACAAGTGTTTCATGAAGCCCATAATGCTTGCTTGATATGTAGCTGTTGATATTATATCTGCCCCAGCCTGTAGATAGCTGTTATCAAACCATACACTCTATCAATGAGCTACAGGAAACTGAATTACTAATTACTGATCGCATCTTATAGCGGGGAGGGAATATGTCAGTATTTGTAAAAATTGTGCACTTTGTGACAACTTTTTTAAACTTTGCATGGTGTTAGGTATGGATATAACGTTTTTAAAAACCACTGCATACAAGTTGGAGGAGACCCCTGGTGGCCGTTATGCAAAAAATCCAAGATGGCCGCCACTGGAAACTGAAAAGGCAATATCTCGGCTCCTATTAAGAGCAAAACCTATTGTAACACCACATTTCTAGGGTTTTTTAGGTCGAGAAACTCATTTCTGAAGTCATATCAAACGTTATATCCATACCTAACAGCATGCAAAGTTGTCACAAAGTGCACGATCTTTTTGAATTTCCTCCCCGCTATTATAAATTTAAAAAATAATTTTACACATTTACAAAAATCAAATTTATTGTACATTCCATTGTTAAATGTAATTTCATTGAAGCTGTTATCAAATGCAGACACCAATTGCATTCAATCTCCACATTTCTCTTAGACTAAGCATGCACATAAACTCCAGCAAGTACCAGTACAATACAATATGCCACTAACCTCCATAAAGTTACTACCTTATAACACTACCAAAAATATTAGTATTGTTTTTGATATCATTATTAAGACTATTCTTCATTCTTTGCTTTGCAGATGCTAAGTCATCTGCAGCTTAGCAAGTTACATGAATACCTTGAATGAACAGTAGTAATAGCTTCAGGATTAGTTTGAATCATTCTGGCACTCCACAGTGGATCACCCTACAAAGGCACATATGCTCCTATCACTACAGCTAAGTCCAGTTACACAGGCCTTTACAAATGCAAGATGAACTTTTTACATCAGAGAAGCAATTACTGATGTGGCAGACTTGAAGAAACATTTATTATAGAAGAAGTAAACAGACATTTCTGATGTCATATATAGAATTACACGCATAAGCAGTTAAGCACTGCTGGCATAATCAGTCCACAGTTATGCAACTAACAGGAAGAAAACTATCATACACCTCATGCTGCAGACATTTTGCAAAAAAAAACCTTTACAAAATATATCTTGTGTAATCTGATTCAAGAGACTTTGAGAAGTAACTGTACCATCTTCTGCAGCTAAAGTATAACCATTTGAATAAATTAACTAAAAATCAAATGCACAGTGCATTGTGACGACAGTTATTACTAATGCATTACAGTAACGGTGAGATGATGCTGCAAAGTAAGTTCAGTAGCAAGGCCTCCATCAAGCACGCGGTATTTTCCAAGTGATCCCATGACGCCTATCACAGTATCTCTACTACCTGTGAAGCACAAAACATCCACAGTTATCACTAAACTACCAAAAATTGTGCTTGACAGTAACTGCACTACCTGAGTTTACACAAAAAAGCAAGTAAACGAGCTTGTATAGCTTGTCTTGGTCACTCAGCAGTCTAAACTACTTGTTATGGTTACAGTGATTTTACTGGAAAGGTCTACCTAAATACTGCAGATTACCACAGACCACCACACTGTCTGCCGCATCTCAAACCAAGGCGTTAAACTATCGATCTGTCAACAGGCATACAGACGAACATATAGACAATTTGTAGTCATAGCAAGGCCCTCTTCTACAATGCCAAAATAACGACAGCTTTAGCATGACGTATATACATTTTACTAGGGATGTTAAACGGTAACCGGAAAACCAGTAATCGGTTTTAAATCAGGGAAAGCGAGAAACCAGTAATCAAAATTTTTTTCATCAATGTATTGTGCCTTTATATATCGCAAAATAAACACTCACGCATCATCCCATGGTAGAGTAAGCAAACGCAAACACGACTTAACGTAAGTCATGTAACGTAACGTCGACTATTTGCAGCACAGCATGATCAAACAAATTTGTGATATTATTCATGTACAATCGTACAGTAATGGTACCCTCATGTGCCGTTGACATCAAGAAACAACTTCAGAGGACAATTTTCGTTCATACAAATGCAAAATTGTCGAAGCCATTAACAGGTGTAGGCATAAAGAAACTGTTGATTCGTATTGCTTAATTGCAATTACATGTACGGACGTGAACGCACTAACCCTTGGCCGGCGCAGAAATGCTGGTCAGCTAATATCAAAGGTAAAGCCGTAAACATAACCGGCACATTTGATAGCAAACGAGGAGAAATTCTGCTAAAACCAAACACAGGAGGCCTAATGACGATTGATTAAATGGTCGCTGCCGCATGGTCGCCAGCAATTATGTAATTAACAGAGCGAAGTGTGAAGCGTGAATGACACTTGGTCAAACAGACTTTGACCTAGCTAGTCCTCTCCTCGGCTGTTTGGCTTCGACGGATTTCTATAAAATAAGTCTGCAAAATCATAGCTGTCATATTCTCTCACGATGGCTAAGTACAGCAATGTGTCAGAGTGTTGGAAGTTCTTCAGCAGCATGACGACCGGTTACTGTCGCTGCAGACCTGGCAAGTGATGACGTCGCTCTACAGCACTGGCCAGCAGTCCCATACAGTTGAGCTATACTTGAGGATGGGGCGGACCAGGGACTTGTATGCTCTCTCCTTAACCTCAGGGTTGTTGATGTTGATGTTTCTGCGTACAAATCACAGGGTTGAGTTGGCCTTAGCTGTCACATAATCAATGTGATCGTTACACCGAAGATCATGTGATATCTTTACACCCAGGTACTTCACCACATCGACGTGTTTTAGAAGGTGTCCATGCAGAGTATATGGGTATTTCACAGGAATCTTCTTTCTTGTTATGCTGATGACTTTGCATTTATCTGGGTGAAATTCCATCTGCCAGGTCTTATCCCATTCTACCAGTCTGTCAAGGTCTTTCTGGAACTCTTCAGCATCCTCTTTACTTTTCACAGTTAGGTACGTCATGGTGTCATCAGCAAACAAGCGAACAGTAGATTTGAGTCCATCGGCAATGTCATTGATGTAAAACAGGAAGAGACACAGACCCAGTACTGATCCCTGTGGCACTCCAGAGATGACAGGGACACTGCTTGAGCTAACACCATCAACAACGACTCTTTGTGTGCGATCACTCGGGAAACCTTTTATCCAGGCGTTTACTTTACTTGTGGACGAAACACATATTGGAGGGGGTACAGAATACTATGTTGGTCAGCATGCTTCATTACTGCACTGCAGATGATATGTTCCATGAGTTTGGATGCAATGCATGTTAAGCTGATAGGACGATAGTTGGCACACAGGTACTTCTGACCTTTCTTGAAGACCGGTGCCACAT
>Ga0126335_1002782_pt1 | contig 10628 bp, 11 predicted proteins | sample OlaspJWI45metaG_FD_108409 | JGI IMG/M metagenome (GOLD analysis project Ga0126335, IMG submission 108409) | Marine gutless worms symbiont microbial communities from Oahu, Hawaii - Olavius sp. 1 OAHU.JWI-45 metaG | ecosystem: Host-associated > Annelida > Digestive system > Unclassified | place... | reverse complement strand
GGCGGCGCTTCGGTCGGGCAGACCACGATCTCGGCCCCGTAGGCCTTCAGCGCCGCCTGCTTCTCCGCGCTGACCTTGTCGGGCATGGTCAGTACGGCGCGATAGCCCTTGATCGCCGCGATCATGGCGATAGCCGCGCCGGTGTTGCCCGAGGTGTTCTCGATGATGGTGCCGCCCGGCTTCAGGCTGCCGTTGCGCTCGGCTTCGGCGACGATGTGGCGGACGATACGGTCCTTGATGCTGCCGCTGGGGTTGAAGAACTCCAACTTGGCGAAGACGCGGACCTCCGGCGTTGGAAACAGCTTGTCCAGCGGCACCAGCGGCGTGTTGCCGATGGTCTCGAGCACGTCGGTCACCCGGCCGTGGCTCACTGTCGCGGTCTTCGGTGATGGCATGTGTGGTCGCTCGTTACGTCTGTAGGCTGCCGCCGGCGCGGACCGTCAGGCTGCCTGGACCGAAAGGCCCTCCTGCTCGCAGCTGTTGGCCACATCCGAGACGGTGGCCCGCTGCATGTCCCGCCGCCAGCGCAGGTCGTCGAACTCGGTGCCGCGGTGCAGGGTGCAGCGATCATCCCAGATCACCAGGTCGTTGGTCCGCCAGCGGTGGGTATACACGAACTGGCGCTGCGTGGCATGGGCGAGCAGCTCGTCGATCAGCGCCGCGCCCTCGGCATCCGGCAGGCCGAAGATGCGTCCGGCGTGGGAGGCCACGTACAGGGTCTTGCGCCCGGACTGCGGGACCGTCCGGACCAGGGCCTGCGGCACCGGCGGCATGTTCTCCCGCTCGACCTCGTTGAAGTTGCTGAACCCGAGGCGGGCGCGCGAGTTGAAGACCGAATGCTCCGCCACCAGGCCTTGCAGTCGCTGCCTGGTGTCGGCCGGCAGGGCGTCATAGGCTGCCCGCGCGTCGGCGAATTCGGTATGGCCGCCGACGGGCGGGATGGCGCGGGCGTAGAGCAGCGAAGCCAGCGCCGGCACCCGTTTGAACGAGCTGTCCGTGTGCCACAGACGGTTGCCGAGCTGGAACTGGCGCAGGCGGCTGTTCTCGCCCCACAGCTCGTCCTTGTGATTGAGGTTGGACACGTCGGCGATTTCGGGCCGGACACGCAGCGCCGCGTCGGAACGGTAGACGCCGATGGAGGTCTCCAGCGGGCCGAAGTTGCGGGCGAAGTCGAGATGCTGATCCTGTGTCAGCTGCTGGTCGGGAAACACCAGCACCGCATAGCGCCAGAACGCCTGCCTGACGGCGTCCAGGTCATCCGGCTCGAGTGGTTTCGACAGGTCCACATCGCCGACTTCGGCGGCGAAGTCCGGGGTGATCGGACAGACGCTGATCGCCATGATGGTCCCCTCCAGGGCCGATTCGTTTTTTGATAGTCCGAATTGGATCACGCCGGGACTGCCTGTGCAATTGGCCGGCCGGACCGCCTGGCCTGGCGGCTGCCGGGGCGTCTCAAAATCCCGTGAGCGGCCAAAAGTCGGGGCGCGGTTGCGGCAACGACGTGGCACAGTCCTGCAGCGACAGCGGGGTAAGGTGACGCATGGCTGCATCCTCACGTTTCCGACGCCGACGGCTCATCGCACTGGCGGGGCCCGCCCTGGTGGCGATGCTGGCAGCAGGCTGTGGCTCATACGACCTGCAGTTCAAACAGGCCTGTCAGCGCCAGGGCATCGAGCGTGGCGATCCGCGCTTCGAGACCTGCGTTACCGAAAGGCGGGCGGACTGGGAACGGCGCCTGAGCCGCTCGTTCCCCTCTCGTGGCGGTGGGCCCTAGAGAGACGTCACAGGCCCACATACCGGCGACCCGTTCGATCATCCGATAGTCGGCGGCGATGCCGCCGGTCGAGGCCGCTGACGGCGGTGATCCGCACTCCGTTTGCTTTCGCCGGCCCGTGGCTGCGGGATCGGTCATGGCTGGCCTCTCCGGTGTTGCGCGACCTGTTGGGCCGGCAGGCGAAAGGTGGTTGAATTTCGGCAATTCCGATGATGGGGACGGACATGTTCAAGCAATTGCGCAGCTTGGCGATGACGGCCCTGGCCTTGGCCGCGCTGCTGCGCCCGGCCCAAGCGGTCGACTGGCCATACGAGGTGGCGATCGTCGATTCCGCCAAAGAGATGGTGGCGCTGTTCAAGTCGCACGATTTCTGGGGCGAAGAGAGCCGCGGCACCCAACTCGTGGTCCCGCCGATCGTGCTGTCGGTGATGAGTGAGCGCTGGCGCAAGGAAGCCAACAATCTGCCGGTGGACATCAAGAAGGAGATCTTCTACCGGGCGATCGTACCGCTGGTGCTGCACTCGAACGACCTGATCCTGCGCGACCGCGGCGAACTCGAGAAGCTCGCGGCGCAACGCAAGGCCGGCAAGGCGCTCAGCCCCAAGGCACGCGCCTGGCTGGCTCAGTTGGGCGACGAGTACCGGGTGACGGACGCAGAAAGCGCGAAGGGGATGGATGCGCTGCTGTTGCGCGTCGACATCGTGCCGGCGTCGATGGCGTTGGGCCAGGCGGCCTACGAAAGCGGCTACGGCAGCTCGCGCTTCGCCTTCGAAGGCAACGCGTTCTTCGGCCAATGGACCTTTGGGGGCAAGGGCATGCAGCCGAAGGAGAAGCGAGCCGGCAAGGGCGACTACGGCCTGGCCGCCTTCGAGTGGCCGTTCGACTCGGTGCGGGCCTACATGCGCAACCTCAACACCCACCCGGCCTATGCCGACTTTCGCCAGCGGCGGGCGCAACTGCGTCGTGACGGCAAGCCGCTGTCCGGCCTGGTCCTGGCGGAGACCATGCTGAGCTATTCGGAACGCGGCGAGACGTACGTCAAGACACTCAAGGGGATGATCCGCCAAAACGGCCTCGACATTGCCGACAGCGCCCGTCTTCAGGAAGATACGTCCGTCGTATTCCTGGTCGGCGTCGCCGACGCCAGGGCCGCAGAAGCCCAAGCCGCGCGCCTGAAGCAGTTGCGCAAGTCAGGCGAGCTGAACGAGATCATCCGTGGCATGCGGCTGGACGGGAGCTAGGCCGTAGGTGCGGACCGGGAGCCGGGAGCAAAGAGCATGAGCCGTGTGCTGCCCATGGTCGTCTTCTTGACGGTCGTCGCGCTGCTGACGCTGCCGCCGTCGGCGGGGGCGCAGATCCGCTATGGCTTCTCCGTGGAGTTCGAAGAACCGGAGCTGCCCTACAAGCGCGAAATGAACCGCTGGTACCGGCCGCGGCTGAACCCGCTGCTCGAGGAGATGCGCCGGCGCCAGGCCGCCGGGGAGAACATGACCTGCTCGGTGCAGATCTACCGCGAAGCGCACTGGCTGGTGAACTACACCACGCGCGGGGCCGAGGTCGAGCGGCGTATCGGCGATCTGAAGAAGAGCCTGGCGAGCAAGGACGACCAGTCCTGGGCGGCCGAGCAGGTCGAAAGCGACGGTTCCTGGGGCGTCTGCTATGAGACGTGGTTCTTCCGCCTGCATGCCTCCGTCGACCCGCTGAAGGAACTGCAGGTCAAGGGCGAGCGTCCACGCTACCCCCTGAAGTTCCTCGAGCGGGTCGACACCGTGGCGGAACTCGACGCGCTCTACGATGCCATGATCCTGTCGCGCCTGGATGTCGACGGCAACAGCCATCGGCGCGAGCTGAACCTGGTGACGACGGCGCTCGGGCAGATGCTGTGGCTACCGGAACTGGACGGAATGCTGGACGCTGACTATCCGCGCGAGGAGATGACGCGGGCACTGACCCGCATCGTCGACGACAAATGGCAGAACAAGGAAACCGGCTACTGGGGCGCCTGGTACGAGCAGAACGGCAAGATCAACAAGACCGACGATCTGTCGATCACCTTCCACATCGTCAGCTACCGTAACGGCAAGGTGCAGCGGCTTGACAAGATTGCGCGCACAACCTTGAACCTGCGCGAGACCCGCTATCCCTTCGGCTGGCACGACCGCGGCACCACCAACAACCACCACAGCTATGACGTGGCCAAGTTGTTGCGCTTCAGTTGGCCCTACCTGAACGGCTACGAGCGCACGGCAGTGTCGGCGGAGATCTCGATCATGCTGGCGCGCAGCTTGCGTCTGACCATGGACGGGCAGAGCCGGTTCTTCACCGAGGCCTATGACAACATCGGTGACGCCTACTACTTCGGCGTCTCCTTCCTGGACGAGGTGGGCTATTTCCGGCCGTCCAAGCGGTTCTCGGCCCGCGGCCTGAGGTTCCCCAAGAACGAACGGATCCGCCAGCGGCTGATCGCCAACATGGAGGCACTGAACAGCTCGGACCCCATGGTTCTGGCGGCCCTGCGCAAGGCCCGGGCAACCGACTGAGCGTGGCGTCGTTGCGTCCTACTGCTGTGCGGGCTCGCTGCGCTCCATGGCCGCGAGCCGGCGTTCCAGTTTGCCCAGCCGGCTCTCCAGCCGGGCAATGCCGATCGCCGCGCGTTCGGTATCGACAGACAGCGAGACGACGATGTTGTGGAGCGACAGCAAATAGGCCTCTGCCCGGCCGAATATCAGGTCTTCGATACCGGGCTGCTCTTGCTGCTGGGCTGTCGCCGTCAGCGCCGCGCCGGCAACCAGGCCGGCGAGGAAGACGGCGGCCAACAGGCTGGCCCGGCCCATCCGCACGCTGGAAATCCGAAACCGTCGCATCGCTGCCTCCTTGTCGCGGCTGCAGGCCCGAAAGGCCGCCATGCTAGGTTTGCCGGCACCTGGCGACAAGCCGCGCTGCCGCACCCGGCCGACTTGTCATTGCCGACCGTTGCTGGGAAAACAGGCAGGAGAAGCGAGGGAGACGCAGCTCGATGAACGCGGCCGCCATGGAGCATGACGTCTTGTTGGTCGAGGATGCCGAGCCGCTGGCGCGGATTTACCGGGAGTATCTGCGCAACGAGCCGTATCGGGTGACCCATGCCGCGACCGGCCAGGCGGGGCTGGATGCGCTGGTCAAGGTGGAACCGGCGGCCATCGTGCTCGACCTGAAGCTGCCGGACATGAACGGCCTCGAGATTCTCAAGCACGTGCGTCAGCAGGAGATCGACAGCAGCGTCATCGTCATCACCGCCAATGCCTCGGTCGATATTGCCGTCGAGGCGATGCGGCAGGGCGCCGACGACTTCATCGTCAAGCCGTTCAACGCGGCACGGCTGATCTACACCCTGCGCAATGTGCTCGAGCGGCATGCGCTCAAGGCGATGGTCCGCAGCTTCCAGGAAGATGTCGGACGGCAGGCGTTCTGCGGCTTCATCGGCGGCTCCCCGCCCATGCAGGCGGTTTACCGGATGATCGAGAATGCCGGGCCGAGCATGTCGACGGTGTTCATCACTGGCGAGTCGGGCACCGGCAAGGAGGTCTGCGCCGAAGCGGTGCACCTGATGAGTCCCCGGCGCGAGGCTCCGTTCATGGCCCTGAACTGTGCCGCGATCCCGCGCGACCTGATGGAGAGCGAGATCTTCGGCCACATCAAGGGCGCTTTCACCGGGGCCGTTGCCGAGCGCGAGGGAGCTGCCGCCACGGCTCGCGGCGGCACTCTGTTCCTGGATGAGATCTGCGAGATGGATCCGGCGCTGCAGGCGAAGCTGCTGCGCTTCGTACAGACCGGCGAGTACCAAATGGTCGGCAGCAGCGAGACCCGGCGCGCCGATGTGCGCCTGGTCTGCGCCACCAACCGCGACCCTTGGGTCGAGGTCGAGGCCGGCCGCTTTCGCGAAGACCTGTACTATCGTCTGCACGTGATCCCGGTGCACCTGCCGCCACTGCGCGACCGGGGCGACGACATCATTGCCATCGGCCTGCATTTCCTGCAGCGCTTCGCCAAGGAGGAGCGACGGGCTTTCGAGGGCTTCGCGCTGGACGCCGATGCCCTGTTGCGGCGGCACAGCTGGCCCGGCAACGTGCGTGAGCTGCAGAACGTGATCCGCAACGTCGTCGTCCTGCACGATGGGCCGTTGGTCACGGCTGAGATGCTGTCCGGCGCGCTGGTCCAGCGCGGACCGCGCCGGACGCCGGTGCCGCCGGCCGACGACGCCGCCTTGTCGGCAGGTCCATCGCCGGCGATCCGTCTGCGGCCACTGCGCCAGGTCGAGCGCGACTACATCAACGAAGCCCTGCGTGCCTGCGACAACAACGTGCCCAAGGCAGCTGCGCTGCTGGACATCAGTCCATCGACGATCTATCGCCGCCTGCGCGAGGACGTTGACGGCGGCTGACTGCTGCGTGCGGTCAGGTCTGCGTGCGCTGCTGCGTGATGTACGCTTCCAGGGCGCCGATCGCCGCCTCCGCTGCCGTCATGACGTCGTTGGTAAGTGCCGCAGCCCGTGACGGATCCGGCACCAGACAGGCTGCTTCAATGTCGCGGGCCAGCCGGTGCAAAGCCATGGCGCCAAAGGTGGCGGCGCTGGAGCCGAGGGTGTGCGCCTCATGCTCGAGAATGGCCAGATCGGCCGCCGCCGCCGCCTCGGCCATGCGGGCGCTGCGCGTCCGGGCGTCGCGGGCGAAGGTCTCGACCAGGTTGTCGAGCAGGCCTGGTGCGGCGTCGGCCTGCAGTTCGGCTGCGAGGACGTCGAGGGCCTGCGCATCGAGAACCGCGGCCGTCGCGGAGGCTGTGTCGGGCTTGCTCACATGGATCGCCATGTCATCTGTGGGGCCACGGTAGGCAGCCTGGATGGGTGCGGTCAAGCAATGCGAAAACGTGCATCCGATCATATTGACTGTCAAATTGACCGGCAATTTGCGAATAACGTGTTCCGTCGGCTGCGGCCCGGCCGGAACCGCCGCCTGGTGGGGCGCCCTTGGCGGGACGCAGATGACAGAGAATTTGGCTGGAAACAGACAAATCCGCCGTCCCCAACCCGGCCCGGCCCGGCCTTGGACCGATATTCGTCGTTCGACGCCAATCCTGGCACGGCACCTGCATTGAACAGGACATGTCGGCACGGGATGTGCCACGTTGACGAATTCAAGGGAGCAGTGCCAGGGGATCGGCTGCTGGGGAGCCTTGAGTTCGTCGTCGTCTATGTGCGTCGCGTTTACTTCCCGATCCGATGATCTGTCCGGCGGCCGCGTTTGCGGCCGTTTTGCTGTGCCTGCTGGCGTGATCCGGCGGTGTGGGGGCGGCGTATCTGTTAGCAGATCTTAGCCGCCGCAAGCAGAGGGCCTGGCTCATGCGTATCCGTATGTTCTCCTGCGCGATCGCCGCCTTATTTCCGGCATTGCTCGGCGTCGGTGCGTTGGCCGACACGCCACCAACCACGGCTGCGGCGTCGGTCGACTGGCTGGAACGCGTTTATGGCGACGGCGCCGACTTCACCGTCCTGCGCGATGGCAAACCGGTCGGACGGCATGTGCTGCGCTTCCAGCGCGACAACGGCGACCTGATCGTCGACGCCCGCTCGGACATTGCCGTAAAGCTGCTGGGCTTCACGATGTACAGCTTCGAGTACCATTCGCGCAGCGTCTGGCGCGAAGGCCAGCTCGAGCAACTCACGGCGATCCGGACCGAGAACGGCAAGCGGCAGCAGGTCGAGGCGCGCCGACAGGACGGCCGGCTGCAGGTATCCGGCCCGAGCGGTAACGACGAGACGCCGCAGACTGTGTTCCCGACCGATCACTGGCATCCCGGGGCGCTCCAATCGGACCTGGTGCTCAACACCCTGACCGGCGGGCTGGAGCCGGTGCGTGTGCGTCGGCTGGACTCGGCCAACGCCGCTGCCGGCGCGGCGCACCGCTATGCCTATGAAGGCGACTTCCGGGCCGAGGTCTGGTACGACCGTGACTGGCGCTGGACCCGCCTCCGCTTCGCCGCCCGCGACGGCTCCAGCATCGAATACGTCTGCACGACCTGCACCCAGCTGGCGGCCGGTACCGATCAGTGACCCGTTGCGCCTGGGTGACCGGCGCCAGCAGCGGCATCGGACGCGCCGTCGTCCTGCAATTGGCGCGGCAAGGTTGGCTGGTCGCGGCCAGTGTGCGTTCCCATGAAGACCTTCGCCGCCTGGCTGACGAGGCCAAAGACGCGCCCGGCAGCATCGAGCCCTGGCCCGTAGACGTGACGGACCGAGAGGCGACGGCCGGCGCCCTCGCCGGGATCGAGACCACGCACGGTCTGCCCGACCTGGTGATCCTGAACGCCGGCACGCACAAGCCGATGGGGGCCAGTAATTTCGATCCGGCGGTCGTGCGCGATCTGCTCGAGGTCAACCTGATGGGTGTGGCCAATGGCCTCGCCGCCGTGCTGCCGGGCTTCCTGCGCCGGCGCCGCGGACAGGTCATGCTCGTCGCCTCGCTCGCCGGCTACCGCGGCTTGCCGACGGCGGCGGCCTATGGCGCCAGCAAGGCCGGTGTAATCAACATGGCCGAGGCGCTGCGTCCCGAGTTGACTCGGGCCGGGGTGACCCTGACCCTGGTCAATCCCGGCTTCGTCAAGACGCCGCTGACCGACCTGAACGAGTTCCATATGCCGTTCCTGATGGATGTCGATGCCGCCGCCAAGCGGATTGTCGACGCGATCGGCCAAAGCGGCTTCGAGGTGGTGTTTCCGCGCCGCTTCGCCTGGCTGCTAAAGCTGGCGCGCTGCCTGCCTTATGCCCTGTACTTCAGGATCGTCGGGCGGATCGCCCAGCAATGACCGATGCGGACGCGCTGGCGCAGTATGCGGGCTACCTCGAAGGCCTGACTCTGGCGCGGCTGGACGAGCTCGACCAGTACGTCGCGCCGCAGGTGCGCTTCGCCGATCCTTTTCATGACGTCACCGGTGTGGCGGCCATGCGCGCAGTGTTTGCGGCGATGTTCGAGACCATTCCCGACGTGTGCTTCGAGGTGCTGGCAAGCGCCGGCGGCGGCACCGCCAGCTTTCTGCATTGGCGATTCAGCGGTCACCTGGCCGGACTTGGCGGGCGGGCGATCCTGTTCGAAGGCACGAGCGTCGTCCGGTTCGATGACCGTGGCCGGGTCAGCGAACACCTGGACTACTGGGATTCATCCGGCGGGCTGCTGCAGCGCTTCCCACTTATCGGGTCTGTGCTGCGCTGGCTGCGTCGGCGCGTGGCTGCAACGGTACGCCTTCCTTCCGAAACGCCAGGCTGACGCTGCCGATCTGGAAACCCCAGCGACTGACATAGGCGCGGTTCAGCAGCACGCCGTCATCCTGCAGCAACATCCAGTCGTCGAAGCGTACCCGCCAGGTGCCGTCACCGACCTTCAGGTCCATCTGGTAGTGCCAGTTGAGGGTGTTGCCGACGACGACGCCGCGGGCAGTGCCGACGACGTCGTCAGCCGTGCCTTCATAGCCGTTCTCGCCGGTCGGCCTGATGCGCCAGGTGCGCTGCTCGCGCTCACCGTCGGCATACAGGAAATCCTCATCCAGGACGAAGGTGCCGTCGTCGTCGTAGCCATGGATGTCGACGACGAACTGGCGGCGGATCTTGCCGAAGCGGTCTTCGAAGACGCCGTAGGCCCGGGTCTTGCCGAGGAAGTATTCTTCGATGCGGAACCGCGGCTCGTCGCGGGCGATCTCTTCGGGCGTCATGCTGCTACAACCTGCAAGAGCGAAAAGCGACAACAACAGTCCAAAAAGCGGTATGCGACGGGCGGTCATCCAAGTCATCAGTTCTGCCTCGTGGCACCTGCCGTTCGCCCCAGACGTCGGCGGATGGCGGCATGCCGCTTTGCCGTGATCGGGTACCGCCAGACCAGGGCAACGGCGATCAGCTTCAATACGACCGGTGCCACGGCGTAGATCATCACCACGGCGGTGGCCTGGACTGGCCCGTTTTCGCCGCCGGCTTCGACGCCGAACGCTTGCCGGGCCGGGAAGGCGAGGCCGACGCTGGCGGCCAGGGCGAGCTTGGTGGCCATGCTCCACAGCGCGAACAGGGTGGCTGGTCGCTCCTGACGGAAGCGCAGTCGGTCCCAATCGACCACGTCGGCCTGCATCGCCGGCGGCAAGGTCAGATCGGCGCCGAGCGCCAGGCCACTCAACAGGCAGATGATGCCAAAGCCGACCACGTCGCCGGCCGACAGCAGCGGCACGGCGGCGAAGGCGGCCGAGGCGCCGAGCATGGCCGCGCACCAGGTCGCGTGCTTGCCCAGACGGCGGCTCAGCCACAGCCAGGCCGGCACCGCGACGATCCCAGCCAGGAAATACAGCAGCACGAACATCGGCAGACTGTCGTCGCCGGCCTGCAGATAGACCGACAGGAACAGCGGCAGGGTCACCGCCGGAATGCCGTTGGCGAGGCCGTTGACGAACCAGGCGCTGAGCAGGCGCAGGAAGGGCCCATTGTGCAGCAACAGCCGGGCGGCATTGGCCCCGGGCCGGCGGCGGACGGCGCTGCCGGTTTCCGGCACCTTGCGCAACAACAGCGGAATGGTGAGGAGACCGAGCAGGCAGGCGGCAACCGCCGTGGCGAGCAGCTGACCGTCGCGGGCCAAGCCCGCCCGGGCTGCCAGCGCCGGCATAGCCGCCGCCAGCAGCAGGCCGACCAGCATGCAGGCCTCGCGCGCCGCCGTCAGGCGCGTGCGTCCGTGGTAGTCCGTCGCCAGGTCCGCAGCCCAGGCGATGTAGGGCACGTTGATCAGGGTCCAGCCGATGTAGAGCACGACCGCCCAGAGCAGCAGATAGGTGGGTTGAACGCCGGCCGGCG
>Ga0126335_1002781_pt1 | contig 10630 bp, 11 predicted proteins | sample OlaspJWI45metaG_FD_108409 | JGI IMG/M metagenome (GOLD analysis project Ga0126335, IMG submission 108409) | Marine gutless worms symbiont microbial communities from Oahu, Hawaii - Olavius sp. 1 OAHU.JWI-45 metaG | ecosystem: Host-associated > Annelida > Digestive system > Unclassified | place... | reverse complement strand
CGGAATCGCTCAGTTGGGCGATGTAAGCCGCCCTACGATTAATCAGCTGAAATTACGAATTAGAATGGCCCAAGTTTGTGACGCTTCATCGCCCTGAATCCTATTTTGGTGCGCGCCGTGTCCACGGGAAGATAAGGTCGCTCAGCAGGCAGTAAAACAATGGTCTTCGGGATCCTGGAACGTCAAGGAAAAGTCTACACGGAGATCGTCACAGATGCCGCAAAAAAGCAGCTACAGACTGCGATCCGGGGTAAGGTAGCCCTCGAAGCATCATCCTCTCGGACGGTTGGAGAGGCTATAATGGGATGATGGATGTGGGCTATGAAAAATATCTTCGGGTCCATCATGGTAAGAATGAATTTTCCTGCGGAAATTTCCATATCAACGGCATCGAATCATTCTCGTCGTGTGCCAAACGAAGGCCCGCAAAGTTTAATCGTATTCCCAGACATACATTTCATCTACACCTCAAAGAATGTGAGTTCAGATTTAATCACCGAGAAGAAAATCTCTATGATACAATACTGACTCTTCTCAGAGAAAATCCACTCTAAAGTTATCTAGACCCTTCTTTTTAATCTGCGGGAATCTGTGTAAATAGATGTTATCGGTACTTTAGCTTTCCTGGGCCAAGCCGGAAATCCGATTTCGTGTGCCAGATTGAAGCCATTCGATGGCTACCTCCAGGTTCGGGGTCCACTCGTCATTTTCGCACTTTGGCACTGGTTGAAACTTCAAGATCTGTTCCGGCTTGTTATCCCGAGGCAGCAGCCAATCCGACAATGTAAATAGAAAATCATCCCAATTTCTAGTGCTGGGGTGAAGAGAAACGGCAAGAATCTGAAACTCGCCAAATTTGTATGGCCTAGTGTCCTCACCACTAGCATCCTTGCCTCCTCTCTCCTCAGAGTGAGGCACACTAGAGTGAGGCACACTTGCCCATAGCGAAGGCGCGTAATTTTCCATCGGAACATAGCCAAATGACCATACAAATTCCTTTGGCCACCGAGTGCCCCTGTGGGCGCGGTGTCCTAGACGACGTCACAAGCTACTACTCGACCAACTACGGTGTTGCTGTGCTAGGGAACTCGCTTGAACAGCTTGCTAAGTTGCCATCCGGTTCGGTCAACGCAGTGGTCACTTCCCCTCCCTATGCGCTTCACTTCAAGAAGGAGTACGGAAACGCTGATAAGAATACCTAACATTGAATGGTTCCTACCATTTGCCAAAGAGGTGCATCGCATCCTCGCAGACGATGGAAGCTTCGTGCTAAATATTGGCGGGAGCTATAATAAGGGTTCACCGACTCGTTCATTGTATCACTTTAAGTTGCTGATTGCGCTGATTGAAGAAATCGGTTTCTATCTAGCCCAGGAATGTTTCTGGCATAATCCGGAAAAAATGCCTGTTCCTGCTGAGTGGGTGACCGTTCGTAGGATGCGAATTAAAGATTCTGTCGAATATATTTGGTGGTTGTCTAAAACAGAATGGCCTAAGGCAGATAATAGGCGTGTTCTTAGGCCTTATAGCAAAAACATGTTGCGCTTAAATCAAAGGGGTGTGCGATCTACAAAGCGACCATCCGGACATGTAATTAATGGTCCATTTGATAAGGTCAACGCCGGTGGCTCGATCACATCGAATGTAATTGACGATGCGGCCGATACGTTTCTAACCTTTGGAAACAACTCTGAAAATGATCCATACACAAAGAAGTGTAAAGAGATCGGCATAAAAATCCATCCAGCTCGCTTTCCCGAGGCCCTGCCTGAATTCTTCGTTCGTTTGCTTACGGACATCAATGATCTCGTGGTTGATCCTTTTGCTGGTTCGAATACTACTGGGATGGTTTGTGAGTATTTGCAACGTCGCTGGTTGGCAATTGAAAGCGTTGAAGAATACTTGTCCGCAAGTAGATACCGTTTTCCTGAATTTGCGGAAAGTTAACAATGCATTGCAGGTGGCGTTCAGCCCGCTATGCATGCCGGTTGCACCTGAACGCAAGCGTCGGCACTGCTCTGTTAGTGCTGTATAGAGAAAACCCGGAGACTATTCCTGCAGTCAGGCAGTCAAGCTCGCCGGCGGATTCAACCTACAAATGGTATTAGAATTTCCGTTTTGGAGCATTAGTCGCCATCAGACACGCCCTCACCGCCGCTTCCCACATCGCTCGCTCCCCCCGCCGGGACCGCGGTTTGGACCTCAATGGATGCTTCATCCGCTTCCGCGGGTTGCTCCAGGTCCATTTGGTTACTCAGGAATTCAGGGTCGCGCAGCTCCGCCAGGGTCGGCAGGTCGTTGAGGGAACCCAGCCCGAAGTAGTCCAGAAACTTGCGGGTAGTGGCATAGAGGGCCGGACGGCCGGGTACGTCGCGGTGGCCGACGCTGCGGATCCACTCGCGTTCGGTCAGGGTCTTGACGATGTAGGTGCTGACGGCGACGCCGCGGATGTCTTCGATCTCACCGCGGGTGATGGGCTGGCGGTAGGCGATCAGGGCCAGGGTCTCCAGCAAGGCGCGGGAATAGCGGGCCGGCTTCTCCTCCCACAGGCGCGCCACCCAGGGGGCCGTCTCCTGGCGGACCTGGACCCGAAAGCCGCCAGCGACCTGGATCAGCTCGATGCCCCGGTCCCGGTAATCCCGCTCTAGGGATGCGAGGACCTCCAGCACCGCGTCTCGGGTCGGCCGCTCTTCATCGGAAAAGAGGCCGAGCAGGCGCTCCGGGGGTAGGGGCTCGCCGGCTGCCAACAGGGCCCCCTCGAGGATCTGCTTGAGGGACGGTTGTCCGCTCACGCTTCGGCCCCACGCAGCCGGGCGTGGATGGGTGCGAAGGGCTCGGGTTGCACTAGCTCGATGGAGGCGTCTCTGATCAGCTCGAGCAGGGCGAGGAAGGTGACCACGACCCCGGCCCGCCCCTCACTCAGCTCGAACAGCCGGATAAAGGGGACGAAGCCGGCTCCCTGCATGCGTTCGAGCACCTGCGCCATGCGCTCGCGCAGGGACAGGGATTTTTGCTCGACGCGGTGGCTGAGGTAGAGATCCGCTCGCGCCAGGACCTCGCACAGGGCCAGCAGCAGCTCGCTCAGGTCTACGGTCGGCGGCAGTCGGCGTACCTGTCCCGGCGGGATTCTGGCCCGGATGGCGAAGGTATCTCGCCCCAGGCGCGGCAGGGCGTCCAGATCCAGGGCCGCCTGCTTGAAGCGTTCATACTCCTGGAGCCGCCGTATCAGCTCGGTCCGCGGGTCTTCCTCGTCTTCCTGAGGTGCCGGCCGCGGCAGCAACATGCGCGACTTGATCTCCGCCAGGATGGCGGCCATGACCAGGTACTCGGATGCCAGCTCCAGGCGCAGGCCCTTCATCAGTTCGACATACTCCATGTACTGGTCGGTGATCTCGGCGATGGGGATATCGAGGATGTCCAGGTTCTGCCGTCGGATAAGATATAAGAGCAGATCCAGTGGTCCCTCGAAGGCCTCGAGGATGATTTCCAGGGCGTCCGGGGGGATGTAGAGGTCCTGGGGAAATGTGTGCATGGGGGCACCCTGCACAACGGCGCAGGGCGTTTCCCGCGGCGGCGGCCGGTCATCGTGCTCGGGCGTCCCGACCTGAGAATCGGGGGTCTCCTCCACGGTTACGGGAACACCAAGGACATGGCGTGTCGTACCTCTTCCATGGTCTCCCGCGCCACGTCTCGCGCCGCCTCGCAACCATCGTTGATCAGATTCCGGACCAGATCCGGTTGCTGCTCCAGTTCGTGCGCCCGTTCCTGGATCGGCCGTAGTTCGTCGAGCACTGCGTCGATGACCGGCTGTTTGCAGTCGACGCAGCCGATGCCGGCCGTGCGACAGCCCTCCCGGGCCCAGGATTTGATCTCCTGGTTCGAGTAGACCTGGTGCAGTTGCCACACCGGACAACGCTCGGGATCTCCGGGATCGGTACGGCGTACCCGCTGCGGATCGGTCGGCATGGTGCGCAGGGATTGGGCCACGTCCGCGGGGTCGTCCCGCAGGCTGATGGCGTTGTCATAGGACTTGGACATCTTTTGCCCATCCAGTCCCGGCATCCTGGAGGCCTTGGTGAGCAGGGCCCGGGGCTCCGGGAGGATGATGCGCCCCTCGCCTTCCAGGTAGCCGAACAGGCGCTCGCGGTCCGACAGCGTGAGGTTGCCCTGGCTCTCGAGCAGGGCGCGGGCCACCTCCAGGGCCTCCTGATCGCCCTGTTCCCGGTATTTCCGGCGCAGCTTGTCGAAGAGCTTGGCGTTTTTCTTACCCATCTTCTTGCGGGCCTGTTCCGCCAGCTCCTCGAATCCCGGTTCGCGGCCATAAATGTGGTTGAAACGACGGGCGATCTCCCGGGTCAGCTCCACGTGGGCGACCTGATCCTCCCCCACCGGGACCTGCCCTCCCTTGTAGATCAGGATGTCCGCGCTCTGCAGCAGCGGATAACCTAGAAAGCCGTAAGTGGCTAGGTCCTTCTCCTTCAACTTCTCCTGCTGGTCCTTGTAGCTCGGGACCCGCTTCAACCAGCCCAGGGGCGCGATCATGGACAACAACAGGTGCAGTTCTGCGTGTTCCGGCACACGAGACTGAACGAACAGGGTCGCGGAGCCGGGGTTGATGCCGGCGGCGAGCCAATCCACGACCATGTCCCAGATGTTCTCCGGGATCGGGGACGGGTCTTCGTAATGGGTGGTCAGGGCGTGCCAGTCGGCGACGAAGAAAAAGCACTCGTGTTCGTGCTGCAGCTCCAGCCAATTCTTGAGCACTCCATGGTAGTGGCCGAGATGCAGACGGCCGGTGGGCCGCATACCGGAGATGACGCGATTGCCGTGGGGGGAAGCAGCGTTCAATGATCAGAAGTCCTGAGGCGATTGGCGAACTCTCCAGTGCCCTGGAAGATGCTGACAGGAGAGGGCTGAATGATTACTACGGTCTGTCATCTCGACCGAAGGGAGAGATCTTATGAAATAACAGTGTTGTCCAGGCATAAGATCCCTTCTCCGTCGGGACCAGAATTTCTCGCTGCGCTCGAAATAACGATGGATTTGCACCGAGTTCCGAAACTGGACAGGTTACTCGGGCCGGCGGAGGAAAAACAACTCCTTTACAATCTCGGCACCCGGTAGGAGGTCGATCATGCCCTCAACGACCGGAAGCAGCAGGGTGCCTAACAGGCCGGTGACCAGCAGCACCAACAGCAGGAGCAGGCCATAGGGTTCCAGGCGCGAGAACCTAGCCGACCAGGCGGGCGGTAACAGGGTATTGAGCACCCTTCCGCCGTCGAGCGGGACCAGCGGAAACAGGTTCAGCACCATCAGGAGCACATTGATGAATACCCCGGTGGCGCCCATGTAGACGAGCGGTACGGCGAGCCAGCGGGAGGTATCCAAAAGCGCGAGCCCGAGCTGTGCCACCAGGCCCCAGAGCAGGCCCATCAGCAGGTTTGCCCCCGGTCCTGCCGCGGCCACCAGGGCCAGATCCCGCCGCTCGCGCCGGAGGTTGCGCCCGTTGATCGGCACCGGCTTGGCCCAGCCGAAGAGGAAACCGGTCACCAGAAAGGTCATCAGAGGGACAATCAGGGTACCCAGGAGATCGATGTGTTTGAGGGGATTGAGGGTCACCCGCCCCAGCATCTTGGCGGTACCGTCGCCCAGCCGGTTTGCCATCCAGCCGTGGGCCGCCTCGTGGGCCGTGATGGCAAAGAGTAGCGGCAGTGTGATCACCGCCAGCAGTTGGATGCTATTCAAAGCATTCATTCGGTTTCCTTTGGAGATTGGATGACTGAGTGCCATTGAGGTATGGGTAGTGGGGAATTTTTAATAGTCAAAATCCTGGATTGTATCTACAGATTCAAGCATATATCGGAAGAGTATATAATTATAAAAAACCTTGAATTTTAAAAAGTATTCTGATACGATTACTTCCTCTTCAACAACTTGACCTCAACGTTTAGGTTACTCAAAAAGAGGAAACAGAAAATGCACTGTTTGGATACCTAAGAGCCGTTCAATATCTATAGACTGGAGCTGGCGGATGAAGCCTTCATAGAGTGGGCGGAAAACATCTATGGACAAGAATCGGGCAGCTATAACCCGAAACACCTGTTGTTTCAGAGAATTAATGATCAGCATACCTTTCTACTCTGTGCTGTCGGAAAGAATCAAGAACCTCTCGGTATGGTCATTGGCTGGATTTTAAAAGAGAAAAAGGTTGCCAAATATGAAAATCACCTTGTCCCATTCGGGTTCCCTATTGAGTATATAGGCTCTCTATCGGTGGTGAAGTCCTGCCATGGAAAGGGAATAGAGGGTCTGTTGATCAGGAATATTCTCCATTGCTTTCGTTCCTTCGGCTGTCATCATATCTTCTGCGAAGCCCGGGATAAAGTCGGTTGCATCCTTCAGCGAGGAAGGCTTTGCGATGCAAAGCCGAATATCGAATTACTGGCATCATGAACCATCGAATACACCGGGGGTTTGTATCAGATGTGGGAGTCCTTATACATGTGATGCGATCATAATGGGCAAGAAACTGTCGCCCAACATGTACAAGAAGGTCGAAATAAAGCAAATGAATGGAAAGGGTTTGGGGATTTTCGCCACATGTGATCTGAATTCCGGGGAACAAGTGATCATCGGGAAGCCTCTTTATACCGAAGCTAGGCGAACCGAACTTTCGATTCAGGTCTCATGGGATAGACATCTTCTGTTTGATCGGCCTGCCGTGCTGGAAAATCATTCATGTAATCCCAATTGTGGAATACGGAATAACAGTTTTGGGGGATTCGATTTCATTGCAATGCGGGATATTGCAGAGGGAGAAGAAATTACCTGGGATTATGCCATATCCGAGTATGTCTCCATGGCCGGCGTGTCTTGTCGGTGTGGGAGTCCGGATTGTCGCGGAACCTTCGGTGGATGGAGTACGCTACCGGAACCCATCAGGAAGAAGTATAGCGATTTTTCAGCATCCTATCTCCATCACCCCGTTTCGGAAACAGGGAAAGCGGCATGATCGCGTGAAAATATCCGGGCAAACTCAAGAAGCTGTCTGGCTAAAATGGATCGTAGCGAAAATGGTCCAAAATGAGGGCGTTTTTTCGATCTTTCGAGGCTATAGCCAAACCTATTTAGCGAGAAAGAGCGGAAAAAGGAACCATTTTGGGGCATTTGCAGCCGATATACGTTTAGCCAGATAGCTTCTCAATTTCCGTTCATTCGCGCGATGATGTCCGTGGTGCTGCGGTCCTCCACCAGGGGTACGAGCACCACCCGGCCGCCCCAGGATTTGACTTCCGGGGCCCCGATCACTTGCTCCTCGCGGTAGTCCGCACCCTTGGCCAGCACGTCGGGGCGTAGCTGCTCGATAAGCGCCAACGGCGTGTCCTGGTCGAACAGGATGACCGCATCGACGGTGGCCAGGGCCACCAGCACGCGTGCCCGGTCTGCCTGGCCGATGAGGGGGCGCTCGGGTCCCTTCAGGCGGTGCACCGAGGCGTCGGTATTGAGCCCGACCACCAACCGGTGGCCGTAGTCGCGGGCCCGTTCCAGATAGGTCACATGACCCACGTGCAGCAGGTCGAAGCAGCCGTTGGTGAAGACTACCCGCTCGCCGGCGGCCTGCCAACCGCGGACTTGCGCCTGGGCCTCCTCGACCGTGCGGATTTTGGCCGCCTGTCCGCAGGCGACCTTCTTATCGAGCACCGCCAGCAGTTCCCGTGCCCTGATGGGTGCGGTGCCTGTCTTGCCGACCACGATCCCGGCCGCGAGATTAGCCAGGTGGGCGGTATCGATCCGTCCCAACCCGGCGACGAGACCGGCTGCAAAAGTGGCGATGACGGTATCTCCGGCCCCGGAGACGTCGTACACCTCACGGGCGCTAGCCGGTATTCGATGGTTGCCGTCCGCTGCGATGATCACCATACCCTGTTCGCTCAGCGTCAGCACTAAGGATTCCAGATTCAGCGTGTCGCGCATCACGCGGCCTGCTGCCACTAGGGCGTCCAGGTCCTGGACAGCCACGCCGGTGGCGAGGGCCAGCTCGCGGCGGTTGGGGGTAAGCAGAGTAGCCCCGGCATAGCGACCGAAATCCTCGCCCTTGGGGTCGACCAGCACCGGCAGGCCGTGGCCGCGGGCGGCCGCGATCAGCCTGCGGCACAGATCCTCGGTGAGGACCCCCTTGGCATAATCCGAAAGGAGCAGGGCATCGGCCTGCGCCAGGCGCGCGGCGGCGGCGGCGAACAGGCGTTCCTGGTCGCGCTCCGGCAGGGGGGCCGCCTGTTCCGCATCGATTCGGATCATCTGTTGGTGATCGCCCAGCACCCGGGTCTTGATAGTGGTCCCCCGGTCTTGCGCGATCAGTATCCCATCGCTGTCCGGATTGGCCGTGGTCAGCTCCGCCAGCAGCAGGTCACGGCCGGGATCCGCGCCCGTCACCCCCACCAGAGCGACCTGGAGACCCAACCCCGACAGGTTCCGCGCCACATTGGCCGCGCCGCCTGCGGAGTGCGTCTCCCGTTCCAGATCGACGACCGGCACCGGGGCCTCCGGCGAGATCCGCCGTACCCGTCCCCACAAAAAGCGATCCAGCATCAGGTCGCCGACCACGACCACCTTGCGGTCGGCCAGATCCTCGAAGATTCTGGTGGTTGCCGATGTCATGTGGCTATATCTGGTGTCTAGGGTGATATCATTAGGTTAAACCACCATAACTATTCATTCCTTGTTTGTTCCCGCGCTCCTAGAGACTGTGAAAGTATTCATTCCCCCCGAAAGCGGTGGGATGACATCGCTCTAGTTCGCACAAAATCCTCTGCTATGTGGGGTGAGCAGAAAGGATTTTAGGTCACATCCAGGTGAAGTGTACGTCCCTGTCTCTTTGGATCTAAAAATCGAGGAATACTTTCACACTCTCTCCAGCATGGGAACACCACCTTGACCGCTCCAGTGGTCAAGCTTGGTGACGCTGGAGCGTCAGGATATGCTCCCACGCTGGAGCGTGGGAGCCAGATGAAAATCATGCTTTTATAATCAATGGGTTAGTTTTTATACAGTCTCTTTAGTCTACCGAATAAACTCATCCTGTTACCCCTCATTGAGAACACCCCCTAGTAATATGTCAGTAAACTAATGATGTAAATTTATTATCGATAAGACCATGATTTTTATATCAATCTCAAACGACTATATCGATTAATAGTAAGTTTACAGACTACTAGGTCCCAGCCATGGCTTACCCGCAGGCCCCGCGGTATCATCGGCAGCCGGGGCAACAGGTGCGGGAGGGCGAATCATGCGGACGACACCGGGGAATGGGGGCATTTCAAAGGGCGCCTATCTTGAGCAGGCGCGGCGGGTATTGGGGATCGAGGCCACCGCCATCACCGCTCTGATCGAGCAGCTGGACGCGAGTCTGGCCGCCGCCGTGGACGCGATTCTGGCCAGCCGGGGGCGGGTGATCGTCTGCGGTATGGGTAAATCGGGCCTGATCGGGAACAAAATCGCGGCGACCCTGGCGAGCACAGGTACGCCCGCGTTTTCCGTGCATCCGGGGGAGGCCTTTCACGGCGACCTGGGCATGGTGCATACGGAAGACATCTTCCTGGCCATCTCGAACTCCGGGGAGACGGACGAGGTCATCCGGCTGATCCCCTTTCTCCAGGACAATGGGAATCGGCTCATCGCTATCACGGGTCGGCCCGCTTCGACGCTGGCACGGCATGCGGATTTTCACCTGAACGCCGCCGTGCCCAGGGAGGCCTGTCCCCTCCAGCTCGCCCCTACCGCCTCCACCACCGCGGCCCTGGCCCTCGGCGATGCCCTCGCTATCGTGTTGATGGAGGCCCGCGGTTTTCGCCCCGAGCACTTTGCCCGCTTCCATCCCGGTGGAGATCTGGGGCGGCGTCTGCTAACCCGGGTGGAGCATGTGATGCACACCGAGCAGCTGCCCATCGTCCGCCCGGACGCCCCCGCCGTTCGCGTCGTCCAGACCATCAGCGCCGGGCGCATGGGGGTCGCGGTAGTCTGCGTGGACCAAGAGCTGACCGGCATCATCACCGATGGTGATCTGCGCCGGGCCATGGAGCGCCACCGCAGGGATTTTCTGGAGCTGCGGGCCACCGATATGATGACGGTGAATCCCGTCCGCGTCGACCGCAAGGCGCGTTTGCAGGAGGCCGTCGACCTGATGACGGAGCACAGCATCACCAGCCTGGTGATCGCCGATGACCGGCGTCTGATCGGACTGGTTCACCTGTTCGATTGCACCCTGTGAAGCGGGTCGGCCGAGCTCTCCGTACATCGTGAAAAGTGCGTTTATCCGAGACCTGACAGATTGTCATTTCGAGCGCAGCGAGAAATCCTTGTCCTGACAGAAAAAGGATCTTGTGTTCGATCAACACCATTACTTCGTATATCCATTACCGAACCGGAATGACGAGGTGAGGGTTAGTTGTGAAGATCTCTCGTCTTTTGGAATCAAAAACCCTCTGATGGGGTGACGAACGTGCTAGTTGATGGCGGTTATACGGGGCAACCCTTTGCCGATGCCGTATAGAACGTTCTCGGGGCGACGGTCGAGGTCGCCAAGCGAAACGAACTGTACACCTTTGCAGCGATGCCCAAACGTTGGGTT
>Ga0126335_1002780_pt1 | contig 10631 bp, 8 predicted proteins | sample OlaspJWI45metaG_FD_108409 | JGI IMG/M metagenome (GOLD analysis project Ga0126335, IMG submission 108409) | Marine gutless worms symbiont microbial communities from Oahu, Hawaii - Olavius sp. 1 OAHU.JWI-45 metaG | ecosystem: Host-associated > Annelida > Digestive system > Unclassified | place... | reverse complement strand
GGTCCCAATGTGACAAAAACCCAATCTGCTGGACCTATAAGCTGCCTAGAACATCGTGCAACAAGAGTATTGCACTGTGCTATAGTAACTAGAGCAGCTGTGTTAATGTTCCCTCTTTTACTCAGCAGTGAGACATCACACAAATGCAGTATAATAAAACCCAAAATAATAGGACAATACAGTGACTGGAAGTCGGAAATTGTGCGTTTGTAAGTGGTCAGAACAGACGCGAACTATGTTAGCCCTCCAGGTGTCCACGATTTCTTCCATCATGGAATCGCTCCAGCAAATGGAAACTCATCATTTTCTTTTAAAAATTTCGTTTCGAGCAAACTAATGCCCACTTTACCCATTTCTGCACTGCAGTATTCACAGCAACACTGCGGTACCTTCGGTAAGCTTCACGCTGTAAGCGGCCGCTCGTTTATGCTGCCATATGACCACTTTCAGTTTGTCGATGGCACTGTGCCGACACGAGCCTGTTCGCCATGTGCAACAGACACAATTAATGCTGCAATTGCAATAGGTTACTGTCAAGTGGCTAGTGACGACTGCATATGAAGAAAAGCCACGAAACCGATGATCACTTCTATACTGCCGACGGCCATACAGCACACGATAAAATACATTTCATGTCTGAAAGAAAGATACAAAAATAATCATAATTATTACTCTGCAATGCTTATACGTGCACACTCACAAAATCGCAGCTCATAAGAAAAATTAAAGAAGCGGAATATTAGGATTTCATCAGCTGCAGTAAAAACAGTCATATGACGTGAGTGAGTGAGCAGAGGTTTAACGTTCCACTCGACACTTTATAGGTCATTTCGGGGACGATTTTTACAGGCCAAATGACCCAACCAACAGCGTCAAAGCACTGAATGAAGCCAGTTGGCCACTGGATAGGCTTCAATCCCACCAGAACCACTCCACCGTGTTACAATATGAACTGTAGGCAACCGCCTCTAGGCTAAGCACAGCGTAAGGGTCCCAGTGTGACAAAAAATCCAATCTGCTGGACCTATAAGCACTACATCACGCCATCAGAACACACGGAAAAGAGATCATGAAAAGGAAATGTGGATAGCAGGCTTTGGGTTCCACTGGAGGAAGATGGAGGCAGTAGCATGCGATGGATCTAGATGGAGACAAGTAGTCTGTGAAATATGGCACACTGACAGCAACAAAAGGCCAAAGTAATTCACCGAAGGCTGCATTGAATCCCCCTCGCCTTGCCGTGGGGGCATCAGAACCCCCATATAATACAATATGACTTGGGTTCCCAAGAGTCTCCAGCCCAAACAGTATAATGTCAATCAGACGTTCCTGTGCTGTACAGTGGGCGAAATTACGCTCTACTTCCAGTACCTTTCGCCGTTTGGGACTCTCGTCTAATGCAATGTTCCTTGGGTTCCCAAGTGTCGTCACACCAAGCAGCAGCTTGATGCGTTCAGCTGTGTTTGCACAGGAAAGCCACTTAACAACCCATGTGACACAGCAAACGTCACTAGATGGCGCGATTTTCCGGAGATCAGCCATGGCAGGAAAAAGAGAAGGCTGCAGAATTGGAGGAAAGGTCCAGAGTGTGCAACTACGCATTTCACTCACCCACCGACAATTTTCCCACAACTACGAAAAACGACAGCATCAGCAACAATACACAGAGAAGTGCACAAGCCGCAGACATGATATCTTATTTACACAAAAGTTAACCTCGTTTTACATCCATTCCAATTACTGAGCGTCTGTCCTGACATAAAGGCATTATACATACATGAGCGTGCTCACCAACTCAATCAGCATAAAAACTACCGCAAACTAAACTTAACAAAAAACTTACCAACAAATAAATAACAGCTGTACATAAGCAAACACACAGCTCAACCGTGACACATGAACACGACTCGCAGACACACGTCAACAAGTCTGCAGTTAATATGAAATACAGACTACAACTACATTTCCTTATAAAAGCTTTCCTTTACTGTCACAGCATGTCAAAACGTGCAAGAATGGATAGCCATGGTACAGTGCACCATGTATATTTTATGTCGCTCGGTAGATGCTACAAAACCTAAACATCTCTGTACGTAAAGCCACATAAAATTAACTGGTGGTGTTAAACGGCAACCGGAAAACCGGTAACCATTTGTAGAAGCTGGAGCCGGTTTTAAAAATGAGCAACCAGTTGTCTATGCATTTTTATTGATGATTTTGATAAAGTTCTGCGGATGCTGGAATACCGAATGTAAAGTTGTGAACAAACCATAATGGCGGCGGCCATTACAAGGTTGATTAATTTAATTAATCAACTTTTAAAACACGACAGTGATCCAGCAGCTGCGCTGCTATATGACTCATTTGTCTAACAAGTGTTTGGCATTGGTATGCATTAATCCAACAGCAAACCATATCAATATCACGAGTACTTCTAGTTGTCATCGACGAAAAATATCATCGCAAAGGTTCGATGGTCTAAATAGACACAGAAAGGCTGGCAAATCCTCTGACCTTTAAGGTTCAAACCTTCGCTGCACTGCCATAATTTATGCACTATATACAGAAAAATCTGCTCCACAAAAAGCTGCTTCATTTGTTCATGAAGCAAAAAGACGAGAGTAAAAAACTATTACATTAAAACACGACGTGCACCTTCAGTCAACACTCAACAGTACTGATTTTGTCAGCTGCAGAATGAGTAAAGGATTAACGTTCCACTCAAAACATCGTTGCTCATTTCAGGGACAGTTTTTACAGGTCAGTTGACCCAACCAACAGCGTCAACAAAACATTGCACAATACTATAGTAACTACAGCAGCTGTGAAAATATTCCTTCTAATTCCAGACCAACGTCACAGATCAGATAAGGCTATGGAGGTTGCGGGGGCATCAGTTCCAGGCATTTCTTGGCGATGCAGAAGCAGATTATGTTGACTTTCTATTCTAACTAATATCTGGTCTAGAACCGTTGCTGCTGCTGGCTTGATGCATAAGACGACGAAGGTGCGTTAGATGATGAATAACTCTGGTGACTCGTGCCCATAAGTCCATGTGCTACTTGCTTCTGATAGTCGACAAGAGGCACGGCAGAAGTCGCGGTCGAAGGTATCGTCATCTTCGGTCTTTTGTTGGGAGGCTGTGCACCATGGTCTGACATCTGGCCCTGGGCAGTTCCAGCCTGCAAAGTCAGCAGCAGTTGACATTATCAGTCAATCGATCATTCACTGCATGTACGGCAGTAAAGAGCTGCAGTAACTAATGTACAAAAAAACAAACACGATTAAACCATGTCCAAGGGGAGGACATTCCTGTGTGCAGCTGTTTTTTTGCTGGCGTGACCTTGATATTAACCCCATGATCTTGAAACTTGAAGGTGACCTAGATATTCCGAAAATGTACCTTCACACCGAAAATGCTTATAACACTGGATGAGATATGTATGGCTATTACAAGTAAAATGAACAAAATACGAAAATAGCTCCGCGATGTCAAAGGTCACGGTCAAATGTCACCAATTTTCAACCACTTCTAGTGTTCACCGTGGTGCATATTCCTAGCAAGTTACATCAATTTCTGATCAGTAGTTTTCGAGATTTAGTGCAGACAAGACACACAGAGAGGCATAAACGGACAGACGGACACCGCCAGAAACAATACCTGCTCACAGCATAGCTGGCACACAGGCAAATATCACACAAAGAAAATTATACAACATATTAGCGTAATATTTCAGATCCAAAACACAAACTAAGAAGGAAGAGATTCCACGGCCAATGACTCACTTTCTGCTAACAACTCTGAGCAACATGACTGGCCCACAGGCTATACACATTTGACTACAATTTTTTCTTAAAAATCTCAAATATGGCAAGCAGGAAGATAACAAAAAGAGCCAGACAATAATGCCATTCACCAGGCATGTGAAGGAGTTTGACTCTGAAACTTACAGGCTCATGTGGCTGGCTGCCGTGACTCCCAACTCCAGATCACAACCCTTAACTGTGGGAGACTAGTTCTAACTCCACATTTAGGAACGTCAGTTTTATGTGAATATGCCAATACCGCCTATTTCGCATTATGCCACATTTTTCGCATATTCAACAAAGTGCACGTGTCGCATATCTTTTCAGCATAACTCGACATTTTCGGTGGCATTAACTCTTTGGATGGTATTAATATTCTTTGTGTTTTTCGCCAATTTGAATCAATATTCATAGTGAGCACGGCGTCGATCCACACGATGCAGTGACGTCACCATGACGTTTGTTTACATTTTCAAGATGGATGCAGAACAAAATCTTTGCAAAAACGGTAAAGTACATCCACGTTACTTGTAATGGCTGTACTTGAATCCAAACAGAAGATGGTGACTATACTAACTCCAGATTTCTCTGATTTTCAGTAATTAAAGTAAATCATCAACAAAATAATATTTTTATTTCTGTTCAACAGAATCTGTTGGTAGCCATTTTGTTTTGAATGGAGCATTCCACCTAGAGCAAAGCATTGCAATGACATTCGGAGAGCTCCAGTGGGTCTATTGGAGCACTCCACGTGGCTCAGTTTTTGTGCAACAGGCCCCCAGAGTTGTGGTTACACACACCATGTCAGATTAATGCAAATACGCAATCGCGGTCTATTTGCGCACATTTCCGCCGCATCATTCGTATTTATACACTCCGCATATTTTTTAAAAACTGTTGCGCAAAACTGACATGCCTACACATTGCTAAATGCAAACATGGTCCAGTATGCACCCATCTCTACAGCCTACAACTCTCCACGTAAATAAAACCACCGATTAGTACACAACAAAAACTCAAATATTTAAGTCACCTTGCTCGTAGCTGTATCCATTTTATCATCGTTTTCGTCATCTGTCAAAAACTCTCGCTTTGGATACGGAATCGGACCATTCTCAAAAATACTACACAGCACATCGTAATCAAAGCTATTAAATATTCTAAGACAAACATGGCAACTCCACTGGACCAATGCCCACTTTCAGGGGATAGTTGCAGAGCAAAACTGTTGTCACAGCAAATCTTCACCTATACACACACATGATCGCGAAGTGAACCGTGCCTTAGAGCTGGCCTCAGCACTGGCTGTGGACAACAACAAACCAGGCTAATGCCACAGTCACCCAGATAACAGGAAATGGAGTGTGTCTACTCTTACAAGCCATGGTTGCCAACTGGCATTTTAAAATGCCATATAACTCAAATTTGGCATGTTGGACAGTCGTTTGGAAGTGGACATTTGCGTCTGGCAGTAACCATAAAAACTGGCATTATTTTGGCTTAGACGTCGTTTTTACTGCTTTATTGTTGCATAAAGTATGGTAACAGAAGATGATTGAACGTTCTGCTGATCTCCTTTGTGCAGCATATGCAACTGACACACGTTTCTTCTGTTGTGATGCTTCAAGATCACTTTTTCGACTCTGATACAATATTGTATATTAAAGATATAGCAAGGCAATCTTGAAATTTAGGTTATTTTCTATAGTTCAGTTCAAGTTCAAAATGACATTGAAACTGTGCAATATCGACAATATACCTATTGCATTTATCCGGTTCGGAAAATTTGGCATTTTTTGGACTGATCTGGCAGTAAAATGTGCTGTTTGGCAGTGAGCACTGAAAAATAGTTGGCAACCCGGTTTACAACCCTAGAGCCAACGCGGGTATAGTATAAATGAGAAGCTACAGCAGGCTGAAATTAACGACACTAACTCGACAGACGGCCGTGGCTCTTCCTGGAAGTACGAGTCTTGCATTGCTGACTCCGATGTGATACGTTTTGTTGGGTCCATCGTCAGCATTTTCTGCAACTGTTCACACAGGTCACATAAGGTTGTGCATCGTAATACGCTCGGCTTTTGTTTAAATGACGTATTTACAGCAATGCTGTGCAGTGGGTTAGGCTGCATGCACAAAATTAGTAATTAAAGCACATTTCTTGTTCCACTAGACACATAATGGGTCGTTTCATTTAGCAGCCAAAGTAATTTGGCAATGGCGGCATTCTTTCCCTCCCTCGTATCATGCATTGTAAGAAGTACGGCTGTTATCAGAATTTGGCTCCGGCCATTATCCCAAATCCAGCTAAAATCCAGCTCCGGCCAAAACTTTAGCCAAATTTCTGGATTTGGCAAGATTTTGAAAAAGTGCTATGTTACCTAACAAGTGCCTCAATAGATATTTCTGAAGTACAATTCAAAACTGATTAAGTTAAATTAAAAGGAACAGATGCCTTAATTCAGTAGCAGTTGAACCGTTTTGTGTTAGTGACTGATGTGAGCATCGTGTTAGTTGATAAATAAAATCTCTGAGTGTGCTAATAACGTTTAGCAGCTCTTTCCTTGCTATATTATAACAAACGTACAAATCCGGCTCTGGTCAAATCTGGAACAAAGCAAATCCAATCGAGACCTAGTAACACGTACAGATTTAAACCATAGCGGTGAATGCTGTGAAAAACGAGTTTAGCATACGAACCAAGAGGAACGCTTTGCTGTCTGGCTTCACCTTATGCTTCTCCATATACTTCACCAAACTACAGTTGCTGTAACTACACCAACGCACGAATACATATGAACACAACCTGTAGCTGGCCCACCACAATGTGGCAGCCAGCTATGGTAATGGTCCACATTGTCCGTCACATGCAAATATCTCCGAAACTAAGCGAGACAGACCTATGGCTACTATGAAATGCAAATAGGAACTTGGGCTTCCCGATTCAGAATCTGCCATCAGATTCGCAATCGGAAGTACGGTTCCACCATTTTGGGTGTTTCCGGGTCAGCACTTCGCCCATTCAGAAGAAATGGGCCGAGTGGGCTAGTGAATGGATCAGTGGGAGCAGTCACCAGTCGGCTCCACACTGGGCACTGTGGTAGGCCAGCTATCGTCATGTCCCATAACAGACGATACCTTGTTCTATTCGCTCTTGCTGCCTCTGTAACCTTATCTACGAGCAAGTTACAAACTACGAAACATACAAATAAGCCACACACAAAAGTAAAAGCTATGACAATGAAACAATTCTGTCATTCATAAATTTGTTTCATATGAAGAACACAACAGCAGTTCTCCATTTCATAACTAATTTGAAAGAAATAATTAGCCACAGACGCGGTTCATAGAAGCAGAGAGGAGTAAAGTGAGACTTTTCAGAGTGCCGTCACATACTTATAGTAAGAAGCAAACAACTATTGTAACTTTTATCTAACTACTGCAATGTAATATTGTGAACATACACAAAGTACCTGTCAATTAACCTGTGCAAAAGTTTCACCGTTTCTAGTCCAATAACCCATTAGGAAACCTAAACTCCGGGTGCTAGCCAGGAGAGCGGAGCTCATTAGAAGCGGCTCTTCGTTCAAACCATACTTTTATTTCAGATTTCTAACACTGAAAAAGTAGAATCTGACTAGTATTATTATAATAAAAAAGATTTACATACAATTTACGTACGATAATTCGAGAAATTAAGAAAAAAATTTACAAACGACCTTGGTGGGACTTGAACCCACAGTCATTGGCTCCGTAGGCAAATGACTCACACATTACGCCACAAAGGTGAACGTTACTTGTTTGCAAACATTACTTTTTAAATACCACAGCTACTCGCGGCCATTATAATTTTACAAATGTCACATTATAGAACAACACATTCAATTTGTCTACTACTTACCTGTTGATTCTGCAGTGCACTAATTACTGTTGTGATACAACATTAACTCACGTCCAATTATTACTTCGTTGCGATATCGGCTGTTTTATAGTCGCCCTCTGGTGATTGGAAATGAAGTGTGCAGATTAACGCCGCCGTTAGTCAAAGTGAGCGAACTGGGAATAAATCAATACCACAGCTAGCATCTAACTCTGTCAATCGTGGCTAATTTTCAAAATGGAGACCAGCAAAAGACGTCAAATACCCACGACGAACGCGTGTAGAAATTTCAGCTTCAGAGGCATTCGCATAAAGAGAAATTTCCTTACGCTTTTTTACTTACTACTTCCGTGACAGTACTTTCGTGATAAACTTCCGTGACAGTCAAAACTACAGACTAGTCAGCAGCGGCAATAGCCAACTCAGTACGCGCACATGGGTGATTTTACTAAGGGCGCAGCCTAGTAAGCCTTCGGCCTACCGGGCTTGCGCCCGGTATGACCTGGTGTGACTCACCATCACTGTCAGTTCGTGACCCATCACTGACACCGACTCAGTTCTGTGCACTCTTGAAGACTGTGCTATTCTGCAGAGCTTATAAAACACTAGCATAGCGCCGCCGTGACAGTTTAGGCAGCAAGGAGTGTGGCATAAACACACACAAGCTTACTTAATTATTCTAATTAAAACTGAAATTAAAAAACAGCTGTCAAGTTACTTTATCTTTTTGAAATCCTTGACCAATGTCTGATGTTCCGGCATCTTTTTCATATCTTCCCAATCATGATCTAGAACGCAGAACGCTTTCATACATATCACAATGAACGCATATAAAAATAATAAACTACCGTAACTTGTAACACAAATCAGAAACTGAAGTAGTACGTAAGTTAGTAACAAGTAAGTAAGCAAAATGCAATAAAAGAGGTGATTTTTAAAAATTAATGCATTCTGTTTGCATTTTCCTCCAGATCTGCAGTAAATTTGAGCTTCTGAGTTCTCAAGGTAGAGCGCAAACATACTTAAGGTGTAACGGCAAATATTAAATGACTGCGTAGTAAATTTCATACTCTTTCCAGCAGTGAAAGAATACTGAAAATCTTTTAAGGTTTGACAATGTCAGAGTCAATTACAAAGCAGCAAGTTTTGTGGGACACCGTGTAGAAAAGTAGTTAGCTACGACAGTTGCTGTAATTTGACAGTTATTTACTTATTTTGTATAACTATGCCGTTTGTTTACAAAATCTTGGAAAATGCAGTGCAGCAAGGTCTTCCTCGGGGTCGCTTCGACTGTGGATCCGGTGGCGTGCCATTGCAAAAGCCCTTCATGAACCATACTGCCCATTTAGCTGGCACATTTTCATCCATATGAGCGATGTAGCCAAACAATAAGCATCAACGACGTACATAATCAGCCATCAGACCGTGCCTTCCCGGCAGCTGCAGCATCTGTTTGGAACAGTCTGTTAGAGTCAGTTCGGACATCGTCGTCACTGCCAGTTTTTCGTGGTAGACTGAAGACCGAGCTTTTTTCTCGCTTATACAGCTGTTCCGACTAGTACCATCAACTAACGCGTCGACTATTACACGACTCTTTTTTTAATTGTTACGTGTCCTTGCAGTCTTAGGACTACATGCCACGTTAAAGTTAATTCGTCCATCATCATCATCATCATCATCATCGACGTCAACCCTGCGTCCTCGTGTATGGGGACATTTTAACGCAAGTTAACAAAAAAATTCAAAAATCCTATATACGTAGTTTGAGGACATTTCTTTATAAAGTCGCCCACTGCATGCACCTGACACTGCAACGTACCTTGTGGGAATCCCATGACATTGAAGATCCTATCGAGCTGATCATGGTGATAGGGGTTGCTGGTTTTAATGTCCTCCTGGCGACAGTGAAAGATGGGTTCCGACGTCATGAGCTCCGCAAAGATGCATCCGATTGCCCAGATATCTAACATCAATAGTAGATAATGCTCATAATGTGTTCAAAATTCCAAATAAATCCATACAAGTAAATCGGTGGAGAAATCAAAACTCCCACGTTCGGTCCTCAAGTTTCCAGCCCAAACAAAACCTCGATCTGTTCAGCGATGTTCGCACAGTAAAGCCGTATAAAGCCACGCGACTTACAGACTGACAGACATCCACGATCATCGATCGCAATGGTCTGCATCTCATGCATTCAACGCAGCCTAAGAAGCCGTAATATCTACACACATCAACCTGCTATCACTTCATTAAATGTCATAAAACAGTAACAAAAAACAATCCGCCCATGGGCAGCGACGCTCAGCTGGCTTACGTAAGTCAGGGTGACCTCATTTTAGTTTGTGATCAGAGATGGTCAGTAAGTAGATCTCCACATGCAAGATTACACGTCTCTACGTCTAGTGATTACAATGTGTGATGCCCCGGTCAACAGACACGAACAGACAAGAGTCCGAGACACCTAACAATCCAACCGTCATAATATACACTCAGCATGACAAGCTTAGCTGAACTGTAGCCAGCTGAGCCAAAAACCAACTCAGATAAACTACAAGGCATGTAAGTAAACAAATGATTATTTATTCTAGATCCACTTTTACCGAGCCAATCGTCTCCTTCCAGTGACATGTGTAAATTCATCCGTATAGGAGTTACACGACAGAACCGACCATGGTGGTACCATGGTCAACCATGGTATGACCTTGGTGAACCCTGGTTCAACCATGGTACCACCATGGTTGTACCACGGCAAATAAACCATGGTTCGACCCTTCATGGTTCAACTATCATGGTTGTACTGTGGTACGACTACCACGATTCAACTACATCAGTGGTTCTTAACCTTTTTCACTGCTGGGATCCCCTGAACGCGACCGATGTCGTCTGGGACCCCCAAGTCAAAATTGAAAAAGTATGCGCTCCGGAATAAAGTATAGTATACCCT
>Ga0126335_1002779_pt1 | contig 10638 bp, 10 predicted proteins | sample OlaspJWI45metaG_FD_108409 | JGI IMG/M metagenome (GOLD analysis project Ga0126335, IMG submission 108409) | Marine gutless worms symbiont microbial communities from Oahu, Hawaii - Olavius sp. 1 OAHU.JWI-45 metaG | ecosystem: Host-associated > Annelida > Digestive system > Unclassified | place... | reverse complement strand
TTTTGAAAAATGAAGCCGTTGCCATTGTCAGATTATGGTCTTTGAATTTAAGGAGAAAACCAATTCTTTTTCCAAATCTGCAACATTAATGCAGCTGTATAATAGCATACATGTTGCCTTTAGCATTGCTTCAGCACACACAAAATCAAGCATGTTTAGCCCATAGTTACCTGTGATGACGAAATTATGACATTTGTTTAGTGGAAGTTTGCTATTGCAAGACAAAACTAATGCTGTCTTAATGAAGTTACTACATGCTTCTACATATGCGTACATCTTCCATGACAGGAGTTTTGCTGCTGCCAGGGCATATGTATGGAATAACCTGCCATTTTACTTCCTTGCACAAACAGTTCAAACAGCAAGAGAAAACATGTTTGTGAGTTACCATAACTTACTAAGACATATTGTGACTGCTTGCTTATTGGCATCTTATAGAAAAACTCTCATGCATACTTAGTTACTTGCTGTTTTCAGTTATGTTGTAATGCTGTATTTGTAGGTCTGCTGCTTCAAGTCATTTACAGACCTATGAAGATTTTAAGCAAGCATCTTATGCTTATCAGACTGCCTGGAACTGTTTGTACAAGGAGGCACTGCAAGACTGGATTGTCACTCCACGCCACTATAATACTTTCACTGTGGATGGTTCTCTTGTGACTGTTGCCAGTAAAGAAAATTAAGTTATAAAGTAGATCAGCGGAAGAATTCTTTCATTAATTTTGGATGATTCGCTGTTATTTGTTAATGTTCGGCAATTGCTATTTTACTAAACATGAATTTTTAATACTGCTGTCCAGTATCTCTGACGTAGGCTTTTGTCTGTTCTGTCTGTGATATCATCTGTAATGGTAATCACGGCTTCTGAAGCACGTATTGCTTTTTTTGGTGTATCTGTATGTCTGTCTACACACAAAAAAATAGAAAAGCATCCTGTCAGAAATTAATGTAAATTCACTAAATTGATGGGAATGTGATGTCATGGATCACATCACAATGAACCCTAGAAGTGTTTTGATTTCAGTGACATTTAACAGGTTGACTTGAGGGTTATCTAGTTTTGCAGTGTTTTAGCTGATGGGCTCAAGCAGGTTTATGTTGCCTCCCCTGGCCTGGGACAGCATTGGACTTAGTACCCACCCAACTCACATTTTGCCGCCATTCTCCAGTGGACTGGTTAGAAAGTCCACTTCTGGGTTTCCTGTATCTTTATTTTATTTTTGTGTGATGGGATAGTGGACTAAGCATTGTAATAGTGAAGACTGCCACAAATTCGTCCAGGATTGCAGAGGGCCTATGTTTGTTATTCATTTTGAGAAATGAGTGTTTTATAGCTATAGACATTGTTGTGACTATTTCTCTACATGACAACATTTCTAGGACAATTTCAGTGGTAGCTGCTCCAGAAATAAAACGAGTTTGGCTGTGATGTACGATATTTGCCACTGAGTGATAGCACAAGTGTAATGCTAATGTGTTATGCATGTTTACGGCACTGAAGGCGAAAACAGCATAGGAGAAGAATGGTAGGCTTGTCATTTTCTCATTCACATCGTATCGCATCGCGCAGCTCAGCGCTTTATAGTTTGTACTATGTATAGAATTGACGTAGTTTGTGGAAAAAATCGTTGAAAGTATTCGCTAAGAGGAGGCCTAAAAATAAAATGAGATTACCTTGTGCATTTGCAGCATTAAATGCAGAAGATCGAGAAGTTGGCCTATTGTGACGCTCTGCTAGTTCAAGTCGATGACGGTGGCTTAGTTTATGGTTTGTGATCAAAGTTGGTCAGTAGGCCTAAGTCTCTGCATGCAAGATTACAAGTCCAGCGGCTGCGATTTGCGACACCTGGTTCACTGACTCACAAAAGCTATTCGAACGGCTTCTGTATAATTAGCTCAGCTACGCTATAGCCAGCTGAGTTAAAAATTGATTGGATGTACGGACATGGTATTCGTTCTCATGGCAACGCTAAAGACAGGAAGTCAAATTTGAGCGGCTGCGCAGAACGCCATCACCGAGAGAATGTAGGACTATCTGGCCTACGTAATGTACTATGTACCGTACCGTACCGTACGACGCCTGTCTAGTCGTACTCGTGCTTCAAACACCATGATCCCGTGATCTGCAGTGTGTCCCAACTTACGGCCACCCGCTCGGCGCACTGGCGCCGCGGCTCCATGATGCAGTTCTATTTTTGACGGCTAACTATTGCTGTGCCGGCGAGTGGCCAGCTGCTGCCCCCGTGCTGCACTGAACGCCGCCGCGCTACGATGAAGACTGCCCGGTCGGTGCGTTGCGTCAACAGATCGTCCGAGGGCACTGCGCTGACTGGCGGTCATTACAGTATCCGTCACTGTCGTTGCTACCAGTAGGCAACCGTATTCGTAATTACTGTTTGTCACACCGCGGCAGCTAGGGGCAGGACCAGAGAACAGTAGGCCCTGTAGAGGAGGCGTGCGACGAGTAAAAAGCAGGCCGGTCTGTCGGCTAGGGCAAAATGTATGCTGCGTACTGCTCGCTAGACAGCGGCCGGGCCTCGCCGATCGTTGTCTACGCCGACAGCTGAATCAAGGGCGGCGCTGGACGGCCAGGAGGTGTATGTGCTGTTATAGATGTTCGACGAGAAGTAATAAGCTACTGTACCGGTAATAACGTAATACGACGTCTGGACGTCATCGCTGTAGGTCTATTAGCGTTGGTCTACGCTACGCCGACTGTTATCTGATAGCAAGGTTAGTCAAACCGCTTAAACGGGTTCTCTGTTGTGTTGTGTTAAACCGATAGATCTGAACACTGAACAGTTCCAATGTAATGAGCAGTGCAGGTCAGGCCTGTTGACCTTACGAAGATATGTGTGTGTGTCGTGTTGCATGATAACTGGGTAAACGTGTCCGATATCCCCGTGCTGGAAGCACCCTTATCTGCAATTCTCGCCATCATCTGCCAATCACAGATGATGTGTGTATTGGTACCATCCCATATGCCGCCTTGCCAATTCGGCAATTAACCTATGCTTTTACATCACTGTTGCATGTACACTGTCGAGGTCGGTGAACCGAACCACATCGTAAATTTAGGCCATCCAACACCATCTCTGTGATTGGGTTAGCTGATTAGCTGTCACTTGTCCACCGTACGTCTGCATTAATTTTGTTTTGTGGCAGTGATTCTACCTTCCCCGTCTTCTAGCCTATGTCTAAGTTGTTACAAAAAACGTAATGCTATGACATTGACATCACCAATCTGAGCCTATCAATTTATAGTGCGCCGCCGTGAACTGATCCTATCAATTATTGGCTTACTTGAGTCAGATTGCCGATATGACGCTATCACTGAGCTTATCTTAATGCATAGGCGTACAGGTAGGCCATTGTTGCATCTCTAGGGTCACGTGACTTGGGCTCTTGGTTGTTGTTAATGTCAAGGTCAAAAAAGAAGCGTGTTTTTTGTTGCTTTTGCTGTAAAGGTGACAATTAAATGAACGTTTATCGATAGAAGAACAGAGTCTATGTATTTTTTACTGTTATAAGTAACAGCCATAATGAAGGCCTCAAAACAGTTAAGTCTCTACGTGTCGTATATCGATAAGTTGTTCTTGTCGTTCTTGAATCATAATTGAACAATATGATGCTAGGTTGAAACTTAAACATTGACTTTTCAGCAACAGCAACAGGGCTGTAGCGTGACAATGAATAGCTATGCCTATAGGCCTACTGCTTATCGTATACTGCAGTCCCCAAGCTGTAGACCCTTCAGTTGTGAATGTCCATTCTGCCTTTAAATACTGAAAGGTGATAAGGCCTCCCGTTATTATTTCTAAAGTAAAGTAAGCTGTTTCTCAGATACGAAGAATCTGATTTACTCCCTGCAACTGCAAGTAGGCCTACATTTCCTTTCACATTTTCATTAAATATGGATGCACCTCATGGTGGGCCAGTGCTCGGCTTGCACGCTCTTAATCCTGAATCCTTCCTGTCGAACAGCCATTCGGATGCTGTGAATGATGAGTTGATGACTTGTATACATTCCACTGTACTGCGCTGTTGCTGCTGCAGGTAGGCGCCGTCTTGCAGTGTGTGTACAAGCTGCCGTTCTGTTTCCAAAACAGCGGCACAACCACCGACTGACGCCATTTTTTCAGTGGGGGCGGAGCGGGCCAAGCGGAGATCGATAATCACTCTGAGTGAATCGTGTTAGACGCCGCAGTGCAATGAGCTCCACCGTCAGCGAGCAGCCTGGCGGTGCGGCGGCGGAGGCCACGAAACGATGCTCCGCCATGAAAATATCTCCGCCGCCGTCGCCGCCGCCGGGTTCCGTCGACATTGACGGCGTTCCGTTGCGTGATGGGCGAAAGATCGACCTGAAGCACCTGCTGGGGCATATGCCAGACGTCGACGACGATGAGGAGGAAGAGCAAGCACTGGCTGCTGGTGGTACGGACAAGGATCCTTCCTCCGCGGCGGCACAACTCATCGAGTCTCAGTTCCAACCAGTAGACGAGGATGATTTGGTGTTCGGAGAGGAAGGCGATGACGAAGACGATATGAACGCTGAGGACGGCGGACTGACGGCGGCGGCAGTTGAACCTCTACAGCGAAAGAGACGGTCATCACTCAAACGATGCGTAATGCAAGCGCCGGCTGACTCCCAGCTGTCAGTCGAGCACCCGGCCGAGTCGCCTGATCCTCAGGACCCTGAACACTCTCAGAAAGCTGTTCGGTTTGCGGACGCGATGGGTCTGGGTCTTGCTGACGTTCGTGATCTCGTCAACGCGGACGAACCGCCGACGATACCGGCGTCAGCGCTGCGCGACCTACACGTACGACGCCGCAAGCGTTCCAAGTCACTTCTTACATATTCACTCGACTTCAGTCAACCCGGCTCCGACCCGACATTCATCACAAGAGTGCTTGCCGACAAAGTATCTGTTTCTTATTTATTATTTGTTGTTTGGTGTTTACTGTTTACATCGAGTTCATTCAAATAGACAACATCTGAGTTTTGATGACTGACTAGTTGCTTGAGTTTAAAAGTGAACATTGAAAAAATTATGATAGCTGTTCAATGTTCATTGTTGTATTGGGCAAAGTCATGTGCACACTCATGATATATAAGCAGTGCTTAAAGTGAAGCAGGGATACCGTTAGCTTAGGTTAGGTTTAGTGAATTTTGGCATGTTTTCTTAATTTGGGCTAGTTTTTAGGCTGCATCAAATGCATGAGATGCAGACTATTGTTACCTATGATCCCGGTGTCTGTCTATCAGTCTGTCTTGTCTGTTTGTCACACGGCTCAAATCTGCATTACTGTGCAAGAATGGTTGAACGGATTAAGATTCTGTTTGGGGTGAACACTCGTGGGGGCCCAAGAACCATTGGTAGAAGTGGGTCCGGATCCCCCCGCAGTGAGGGGAGGGGGATTCGATGCAGCCTTCGCTAAATTTCTTTGGCCTTGTTAAAGGGTTATTATATTATTATTGGTTCGTGGTTGTCGTGGGCTTGGTTGTCATACACGGTGCCACTGAAATTGACTGTCTGGGAGAGACTTGTCTCAAAAACAACCTAACATTCACTCATACAATTTTCGCACACCTTCCTTAGTTCAGGCTTCGCAGCATCTGTTTGAAAAGGTTCAGCTGAGGGTGAGATATATTTGGGGACGTGTTTTACATTTTAGTATTTACATTTCAATATTTACTATTTTGTTACTGTTTTCATTGTTGGCTGGTGCTATGCTGAGCAGCCCTTATTTTCATTCTTCCTGCTCACATATGGGTATTTTTCTGTGTGTGCAGTTATGCAGTGGTAGGTCTCTATATAGCACTGCATGGCACGACGTCACTTATTGGCTTGCACCATAGACGGGTGTCACGCTAAGATGCTGACCTATTGTAATCTATCCTCCCTCGACGTCATGGAAATCAGTTATTAATTCTTGATAGGCATATGAAACATGGCAGGGCGCCAGCCCAGTCGCCTGCCAGCTTGTTAAATATTTATTTCTGATGCCAAGAACTGTGTTGCTGAGGCAGGCAACTTAGCAAATGAAGCTTGATTAACTGATGATGTGTATGCTAATGCAGTTTAGGCCTATGCTATGGCCAGTGCTTTGACGCTGTCGCCAGAACGTGCGCTGTGGCGTTGGAATTGCTACTAGGCTGCTCCAAAGGTTCAGTTGGCGGCTCCAGGACAAGATAGCTGGGAAGGCAACCGCGCTGTAGGCTTGACGACAAACTGACGTCTACATCCAGAATAGGCTTTTTATATCGGAGCTTTAGGCATCACAGATTTCGAAGTGGCACATTTTTCCATTTGACAGCAGCAACAAGTCAGAAGATGAGGATATATTAAGCCTCGAATGATTGAGCGAAATGACGCCACTGTAGGGGTTAGGGGCTACTGAAGCCGAAGTTGCATATGATGTGCTGATATGTGGTGACCGTAGGTGGCGTTAGAGAATTGTGTGGCGTGCAACGACCGAGGCGACTGGTTGACGGTGTCGGGCGTCGTACGTGTCGCTAACGTCGCGTTCGACAAGCAGCTGTCGATCCTCTACTCCACTGACGGCTGGAACACGCCCGGCACCGAAGTCATCGCCTCCTACCTGCCCGGCTCCAACGACGGCGCCACTGACCGGTTTGCGTTCGTTCTCGAGCCGCCGCCGAACGTCACAGCCGTGGCCGGAGCGCGCCTCGAGTTCGCCGTCGCGTACACGGCCGGAGGTCAGACGTATTGGGACAACAACGCCGGAGCGAACTACGGTGTCAGCTGTCGCGCTATTAACCCCGCTACGGCGTCGACTGCGGCCGCTGTCCTTCAGTGATGATGACGTCTATAGAGTTACGGAAATGTGGCATTTGTATTCGCAGACCCAGATAATCGATTATCGAAGACTTATTGCTGATTTCGTCAGAAAACTGTCGACAAGTACCAGGGATATGAGCGATTGAACGACGCGTTAACTACTATTAGATCCTCACATTTACTATCTGTTTAGATTTTCACAGTCATACCTGCCATTCAGTTGCTTTAATGTCGTAATGTTATAGTCTGAAATACACGGTTTCACGTGTATGCTGCTAGCCAGGCTGAATTGTCACAGAGGGTACGGTATGCAAGGAACAAATGCTGTATTTTATTACATACTTTTGTGCATTTTGCAGTGATGTTAATGTTAATTCTGGACTATGACCTTGATGTGCTTGCTCTTGGCCTTGGAGTTGTATAGCAAACATCTTTTCTTCCTCTCATGATTATTTTGTTTACATGCATATGAGATATGCCTGTGCATTAGTACCGGCAATAAAGGTGATTTGAAGTTCACTTACTTACACAATTTTTTTTAAATTCTTACTTTCATCATTGGAAAAGAGATGCTATAAGTGCCGATATATGGCCGTGTTAACAACACTGATAATTGGCCTACAAAGTATGTGCACACTAAAAGTGTAAGATTCTTATGCTGTATAACAGAAGCAGTTTCTAGTCGTGTTGCTACTTTGAAACGGATGTACTTTACAAAACTGACAGCTTTTTGTTTCAGCAGAATGTTTTACTGAGCAGAACAGGGTCTGTTGCAGTACGAGAAGGCCTATATCAAACGTCACCGAATACCTTTGCACCGTAGATGCCTATTGCTGTACAGCAATCTTTGACGATCAGTATGTGGCAATATGACCAGAAGGGAGCTTGGTGGCAGTGTTGATTGCAAAGCTTTGTCTAGAGTACATGTAGTTAGCAGTACTATAGATGTGTAAAATGTCGGGATGTTACTGTTGATTTTTGTTTCGTTTCGTGTATGTTACATATGTGTGTATCGATTGCAAAACAGGTGCAGTATTACAACAGTAGGCTATACTATGACATTCTTTGTTTTGTGTTTATGCCGCGAATTTTTCGAGGAGCAATTAACTTATAGGCTAAATCAATCCAGTTGTCGACGCGACGCCGGCGTGTGTGTTCGTTCATATGAGTCGGATTGTTTCTGTGTACATAGATAGCACTTACTGTAATGTCGTTTTGTGGTTGGTTGTGTTTTGAATGAATGTGGGCTTTCATGACTGCGTCACGTAGTGTCTGTGGCTGGTTCAGAGAAAATAACAAAAATATTTTGTTGTTTTACCATACGAATGACAGTACATCTCCGTGAGTGTAGGAAATGTCGACGTAGGCTACCCATCCTTGCAACTTGTCTGGTTCCGCCACTGTTGTGCAGTATCGGTGATGGAGCCAGAAAGACTTAGCTATATATAGGAACTTAAAACATAAACTGAGCAGCATGTAGGCCGCGAATTCCACGCTGAAAGTGTTGCAATTATTGTTGTGTTTAGTTGTTTGTTACACATGACGACTTTTCAACGTGATATGGCAGTCGCTTGTTGTATCGAATGTTGGAGAATAGTGTCGCAAATAGAATCTGACATCTGTTTTGTTCAGTTACTTATTTAGTACCACATTCCACTACGCTAGTAGGTCACGAACCTGGGCGCAGACCTGTCGCGCACCTGGTCGGAAGCCAGCTGCAAACCTATTTCTCATTGTTACGCCGAGATGATCGAGCCAGTCCGCGACTAGGTGCGCGATCTGCTATAGCGTAGTGGAGTGCTGCTTAATCAGTTATTTAATAATCACGTTAACAGTGCGATAGCGACCATATACAGTAGTAATCAGGGTACATGTAATGGTTCAGTAGAATATGTCACAGTTTCTGATAACTAGTGCGTAGTAGCCTACACTGCAAAAGAATTTCTTATCCAAACCACCACTTTTAGTGATATACATGTACTGCATCCCATATTGGGGTTTCGAATCTACGACAAAGTGGATGTTCAATAGCAACAATGGTGCTGTCGACCGACGGCTACTGCAGTTTGGATAGACCATTAATGTGGTCTTGATTTTCCGCGTTAGTGGTCCCTCGAAACTTCAGTAGTGTATATGGCGGGGGTGGCCACCCCCGCCATATACACTACCGGTCGGTGGCTTACTCGGTAGTGTCGGACTTACGATCAGTATATCGCGGGATCGAGTCTCAGCCGGGAACTGCTATGTCTCTGTCACCAAGCAGTGTAGCCTATAATTTGGCACTGGAGATGATGTCGCATGACTATGGTTGCTGTGGGAAGTAACTGCAGCCTATCGCCGGGTTTATAATTTAATCTGGCCTGCGGACTCTGCCTAGTAACTGGTATCGGCTCCGGTGCTGTATATAGGCTCGTCTTTCGTTTATGGGACTACCTTTACCTGTCTTAAGTCCACATCGAATACATGAGATACGGACTATTGCAGTCGGTGATCCCGACGTCTGTCAGTCTGTATGTCACGCGGGCGGGCTGTGCAAAAGCGGTTGAACGGAGCGACGTTCTGTGTGGTGTGGACTGTGGAGACTGGGGACCCAAAACAGCACTATTTCCCCACGGCGAGGCAGGGGTTCGATGCGGATTTTGACAAATTACTTTGGCCTCTTGTACACTACGGCGGAGCGAAACAAAACGACTCAATTGCTACAAGCAAGTGACCTGCAGCATCCCTGCAGCCGGCACGGAAGACGCATGCGTAATTATGCAGGTGTGTTGGAGCGTAATGCATCTGCATTACTCTAATGACCGACCGTCCGCATTGATCCGTTTTGCACTGCATGGTGAGCTGAACGGCCAGCTAGTAAAGGCCCATAGCATTATAGTGAACGACGAGCTAGAAACAAGGAGGCTAGAAGCGTAGTGTTACTGCAGTGAGAAGTGCAGATTCCCATATACTCTCGTTGCGGAACCGGGAGCTGCGGAATGGACCAAATCCATTTCCTGGTCAGATGGTGAAAAAAGCACCTAAACCAGGCTTTACTTTCATTGGGTTTAGTTTTACGTGTTGGTAGTTTTTAATCTAACTGTAGTTTATAAATGTTTCTGTTTCTGCTGTAGCGTTGTTGCAGCTTGTTGCGGGTTTTGCACCAGTCAATTAACTGGTTGAGAAGTCGCCTCCGATATTACATATCGAGTTTCATCCTACTACATCGGTGTTTCGTAACCGTTCTCTCTCTCACCTCTAATAATAATAATAATAATAATAATAATGATAAACAAATTTGTATAGCGCCATAAGGTCGTAACTTCAGAGGCGCCATGTCGGAGAAACGCATGAGCTTTTGATCATCAACGTACACAGCGTTCGCATCTCGTCGTAATACTGTGAAAATGATCATCACATGCAGGTAGATTGTTCCATTTCCCGACAAAACGTTGACAAAAAATATTTCTGACATCAACCCAACTGTGACTCAAAAACAATTTTAAAAATTAAAGCTGTGCCCACGTGTAACACTATTACGTCGCAATGTAAAAAATTTACTTGAGTCAATATTAATCAGAACAAAGACAATTCTATACGTTAAAAGCAAATCCTGACGTAAACGCCTAACCTCTAAACTTTCTAGGTCAAGAGAGATCGACCGTTGGGTGTACGACATACTATTCAGGAAACGTAACCGCTTTGTGAAACGACGCTGCACTGATTCTATTCTATCAATCTCACTCTTGAAATGTGGGGACCAAACACAAGAGCCATAGATAGATAGATAGATAGATAGATAGATAGATAGATCTTTATTAAAACAATTGACGGAACGCAATTGCAACAAATGGAA
>Ga0126335_1002778_pt1 | contig 10638 bp, 3 predicted proteins | sample OlaspJWI45metaG_FD_108409 | JGI IMG/M metagenome (GOLD analysis project Ga0126335, IMG submission 108409) | Marine gutless worms symbiont microbial communities from Oahu, Hawaii - Olavius sp. 1 OAHU.JWI-45 metaG | ecosystem: Host-associated > Annelida > Digestive system > Unclassified | place... | reverse complement strand
GTCAGTCGGAGAATTAGAATAGGACATGAAATTGTCAGTGAATTGCTTGCTGTATTATTAAATGAAAACAACGAGTTCTCGGAGCAATGTCTTTATTCGCTGACAACACACACACACACGCAATTCCGACGACCCGGGAATCCTCGCACGTCTGTAAGGGGCGCCAACCCTCCTTACGACACTACCACTATTTGTTTGCTGTGCCAAACCGTGACAAACCTGGCATGAAAAGAGACCACCCAACGTGTCACACACTATATTCTGCACCTCTTGTGACCACACACATACAACAAACACATTTGATAGCATACAGAGAGAGAGAGAGAGAGAGAGAGAGAGAGAGAGCCGGCGTCGCAAGCATTATTACCAAGTCGCAACGAGGAAAAAGCTTTATATTTACCTGCGCGTATGCCGCGAGCAGGTAGGCCCTATTGTTTTTGTCTGTCCACACAAAATCTCGAAAACTACTGATCAGAAATTGATGTAACTTGGCAGGTATATGCGCCATGGTGAACGCTAGAAGTGCGTCGAAGTTGGTGACATTTGACCTTAACCTTTAACCTTCAGAGCTATTTTCGTACTTCTTCAATTCAGGCTATACCTTTACAATGGCCTGACCTAGCAACTGCGTTTTCAGTGTGGGGATACATCTTCTAAATATCTAGGCCAGAGTCCAGTTTCAAGGTCATGGGTTACAGGTCAAGGTCAAGGCAGCAAAAAAGCAGCTGCGCGCAGGTTTGTGCTCCTGTCGGAGACAGTTTAATTTACCACTGTTACTGTATGTACACACGCAGATCACCGGAAGTACAAATGAGCCATCACTGGCCGCCATTTTGGGTTTCATTCAGAGACACATCTTGACCCATGATCAAGATATCTTCATCACATATGGTATGTAGGTAGAAAATAAAAGATACATGAGGAGTTAAATAAGTAAAAAAAAGCATATCGTTTGCGCTTCCGGCGGCCTCAAGTGGCAATCCAGCGTTAATTGTCTGATTTTCTAATTAATCGCACATTAGTATTCTCGTCATAAGCCGTCGGCCTGTCGCTGCCGAGTATGCCGTTTCATACATACAACACAATGGCTTGGAGAACGGGCATCACTTGATGACGACGAGGCGACGCTTCTGCTACATTTTACATCCTGACATTAAACCACCGCGTAACATACAGAGCACTGACGCAGCCCAGGAAAGCAAGTGGCCACTATCACAGCTTTACACGAAGCACCGGCAGCTCAGAATAATTCAGTATATCGCACGGTTTGACTGCCACAGCTCAGCTACTCTTACAATGTACACAGTGCCTCAGACAACAAGAGCTCAGCTATCGCCGAGATAGCGCGCGTCTTACTGGTCAATTCACATCACGGCTATAGTCGAAACCCCTATCCTATGCCACACTATGCCTATAATAGGATTTGTGGATTTTTTATGGTACCACGACGTTGTGGCGCCCTAATCTGAACCCAGTAGTGTGACGTTGTGGTACCAACAATGAATACAAAGCAAGACGTTAAGGTACGCTTGCCTGAATTCAGCTATGGTTGGTAACAAAACGTCCCACTACTAAACCGGTGCCACTGCTGCTAGGCTAAAAAGCTACGTTTTTTAAGAAAAAGATTTTAGGTTTTAAAGGTTTTTGTTTTTTTAGACTAACGTACCATAACGTCATTCTCGGTACCACAACAATACTCAAGCATCAGTGTGTCGTGAGCAGCAAATTTCAAACCGTTTAGGTGTGGATCAGTAGTCACCAGTGTGACAGACAGACAGACAGACAGACGGAGTTGCAATTGCAACAGCGGAGTCTAACATGTTAGACACGCGCCAAAAAGGTGTCACTTTGTAATCTAGTACTTACACTTTTTACTGTGCACTCATTGTACATTTTTTTCAACCAGTATTAGTGTGTCCAGCACATTTGAGGTGTGCACGATTATGCACTATATAAATCCACATTTTACTTACTATCTGACTTACTCACTTACCCCAGCCACAGACCTACAATTGGAAGCTCAATGCGCTCTCGCAGATATGCTTGCTAGATAAAATAGCAGTGCTCCCATTTTTGGCACGAAAACGCCCGATGATCCCAAAAGCAGAGTATAAAGCCGCTTTACGACAAGCAATAACACTGACTGACGCTCCTCTCCTCACATTCTCCACCCCCATACGACACCACTGCCTACTCCAGTACAGACTGGTCAAAAATGCAATCAACGGTCCTGACGAGTCAAATCTCATAGTGCTGCATTGGCGTGCATTGTGTGGCAAATTACACGAGTCCAGCGAGCCGTGACCTGCAATGAATCATGAAACGCCAGTCGCACCCATAATATATGCACCTCTCTGTCACTGCTGACAACTGCACAGACCACAGCAGTGACAGTATTAGTGATGGGATTCTGCGCAGAAAAACAAGTAGTCAAAGTAAGTTGGGCGAAGGCCGCATCGAATCCGTGGAAGAAATCGGAACTCCCGTCTAATATAATGTTCCTTGGGTCCGTAAGAGTCTCCACCGCAAGAAGGACCTCATTCCAGCGAAGCCGCATGACAGACATACTGACAGACATCCGGGATCATCAGTCGCAGTAAACCGCATCTCGTGCATTCGATGGACTGCCGCCTACCAATACTTTACTCATTCTCTTACAAGAACAACTCGAACACCCAGATATAGGCTATGCCTACAGTGGGCGACTCATCTTTCACTAAAACTTTCCCATCAGTGTATGTGACGTATTTCCATCTGCTTCTTTTCTTGCAGCCGCTGCAACCACTATCCCTGCAATGGCTGCTAGAAACGAAGTAGGCAAACGCAACATCATCATGACAAAGCAACACTAGTCTGGCATGAAAACCACCAGTGTAAACGTGGCTATGCCCTTGATTGCAGTGGGCAACTGGACGCAGTACTGGATAGCCAAATTGCAAAGATGACTGTACATGCATATTAACCGATATTTGCACTCTCACATAGGCCTACCGCATAATGCTTCAGCTAACAGCCCGCTTATTCAGTAAACACGCGAGCTTTCCCACGTTCAAGTGTCAACAAACTAATGCCGAATTAATAACAAATAGACTGTGTCTGTGGGAACACAAACCTGTGCGTGTCTGCTTTTTTGCTGCCGTGACCTTGACCTTAAACCCATAACCTTAAAACTGGACCATGACCTAGATATTCTAAAGATGTATCCCCATATCGAAAACGCGGCTGCTAGGTCAAGCCATTGTAACGGTATAGCCCGAGCTGAAAAAATACGAAAATAGCTCTCAAGGTCAAAAGTCAAGGTCAAATGTCGCCAACTTCCAATCGCTTCTAGCGTTCACCATGGGACATATTCCCAGCAAGTTACATCAATTTCAGATCAGTAGCTTTCGAGATTTTCTGCGGACAGACGCACAGACAGACGCCGCCAAAAACAACTCCTGCCTGCAGGCTGCAGCTTAGCTGACGCGCAGGCAATGACCTTAGGCCTATCCGCAAAGCTGTATTCGCCACAGGGTCGGAGAAGATGGTTTGACGACATATTTGGGAATAGAGAGAGGTTGATTTTTAAGCTTAACTCATACGCCAGCCTTCTGGTTTTTGATGCAAATTTCTATCAAGCTCTGTGAATATCAATTATCAGTAGCGGAACACAAAACTCCCATTGTTAAAACTTGACATATACACCCGCACTACGCATCAGACGCAACAACCCATATTCAAAGGCATGGCAGTGGCTTATCGCGAATCCAATGGGTGAAGTTCTGCAGACAGCACATCACTCCTGAGAGCTGTGACGTGATAGCACTGCAGAGCGCTAGTGACGTCCGATGAAACATTCATGAACAAGCCGCCAGACTTCATTGCACCAACAAAACGTCACGACAAACGAGCCATAATAAACGCCGCTGCCCGACCTATGACCACTGACTGCATTAAATTCACTGTCTGCTCCGCTCCGCTCGATCGCTCGTCGTGGCCCTCTCTGCACACAAGTTGTCTTTAGTTCACTTTCATTCACATGTATCTGTATATCATACATCATGTATCTGGTTCAACAACGTATGATTGTTTAAACGATGCATATGCATATCATGCGTAGGCATGGCATCCACCGGCCTGTGGCTCTTGTCACAAGTTTGCATCACAAAGAAAGTTTCTAGATAACAGCCTATAACGCAACAGAAGAGAATCACAGACAGGCATTGCACACGCCTGACGACATAATATCGCCGGTGCCTATATAGGTGGCATAGGCATAACAAGTGGCTGTAGTAATGTAGTAACTGGCCGCATTGAAGTGGCGCCATCTGGAGAATGAGTAAGAACTGTCGTTAATGTGCCAGACAGACTAACTGACAGACGCAGACGCTACGGGATCATCGATCACAATAGTTCTCATCTCATGCATGTTACGCGGCCTAGACAACACACATAAATACACACACGGTGACCAGTGCGAGATATAGGCCTACTGCATGATTTATACATTGTGAACCTCACGGCAGTCATCCGTCCAGAGAGGCCCACTGCTCAGCAGACTAATCCATGAAGAAGCCATCCGATTATGCCGTATTTAGATAGCCCTGATTTACACACACCGATGCTATGTGTCCACCATACGTTTTTTGTTTGCTGATACAGTACATTACTGCAATTTTTTGACATTATTTGAAAAATACCCGCTTATGTCACTTTCACATGTCTTTTTGGTCTCAGGAATGCTATCTTGTGTCCAGTGTCCTTTTCGTCACCAAATGTAAACAATTCAGCGCTATTGTGTCACGGCAGCGTCTTCGGTCTGCTCAACAGGACACACTGGTGGTCCCACGTTACAGATTAACAACATACGGCCGTCGAGCATTTTCTGTTGCGGGTCCCACAGCGTGGAACAGTCTTCCTGTCGCATTTATGGACCCAACAATCAGTGATGCCTGCTTTCGACGGCATTTGAAGACAGTTCTGTTTACTCAACAGCGTCGGCTCCATAGTGTTTAGCGCGTGAGAGATTTTTTATGACTACGCGCTCTATAAATTTACATTACATTACAATTAATGCAATGTATTACTGTGTACACCTTTATGCATTTTAAATACCTCCATCATATCTTGCCTATTACTACACTCCTCCGATTATCATAATCTCAAACACCTTGGCTGATGTTATTCCTCATAAGATTTATTATTCACATTTAATATCATATTTGTATATCTATACTGAACAGGCGCATAGGAAGCACTTTGCCATTGGTCCGGCAAATCCCTTCCCCTCTACTCTCCCTGATATCCCCTTCCCTACCCTCCTTTCCCCTTCCGTAGTAATAGTGCCTACATTCCCTCTCTCTCCTCTCCACCCTTACACCTTCCCCTCCTATTCCTTTCCCCTCCTCCTTCCATTTCCCTCCCTTTCCCTTCCCCTCCCTCTTCCTCTTCCCTCCCTTTAAAAGTAGGCCGTCTTAAATACAGCTATGGGGTCTGGGGGAGTGCTGTAAGCTCCCCTAGCGGAGTCCTGGGCGGAGCCCCAGCGGGAATCAAATTTAGTGCATTTTAGCCTCAAAACCTGACATCTGGTGGCACTAAATTTACTGTTATGGCAAGCCTCCCTCACCCAAGAGCGGCTCGGTCGAGAGAAAAATAAGCGGTAAGTTACAGAAAATGACAATGGCCAAAGAGAAAGAACGATCAGGGTTCATTTCACGTTCATGAAAGTTGATATAATGTAAACATAAAAACTCTTGTTTGTCAAATTATTGGTCTGGCAGCCGCCGGCTCTGCCAGACCTGTTCCAATGCCCATGCAGAAACTGCTAAATCAATACTGTAATTTACCATATCTGTTTCCTGGACATTAACCATCAAGCTCAATACTTTACGCTAAGTGTTACCAATTACCAACCTACTATCTCAATGAAGTCTTCCACCCTTAGATATTATAGCATTATATCAACTCTGATTAACAGACTACTCGTGCTTCTCACATCAATTAATTCTAAGCCACCTAGTTGCAATAAATAAACATTCTAATAATTAAATTTTGGATCTGATATAATCCTGGCATGCCTAGCTCATATAAGAATGCACAATACATACTGCAATATCATATTTGACTTAGACAAAGGTCCATCAGACTCTATGGCACATAAGCACCACTATTTTGCATAACAAACAATAAACAGAACCATCAAATTCTCCCTGTTCAATAATTACCTCAAAACATGCAAATTAACGATCCCAATAAATTATGCAGGAAGCCATGCAAAAACATTGACATTAAGTGAATGTTACTGCTATTCCACTAGGAAAGGCCTGATATACTGTATGACTTTATTTGCACCAACAACAGCTAAGTCAGAATATCATCACATGTCCTCACAGTTTCAGATTAACCTTGCCAAAAGCAAAGAGTGGTAGCGAAGCAGAATGTGTACACTAGTAGCCAGAACTAGGTTAATGACAGCTAAGCTCTGTTGTCAGCAAATACAACTCAGAGACAGTTCCTTAATGATGTTGGTTTGGCAAAGGAGAGAGCATCTGGCTGCAAATCCCTATTTCAGGCTAGCAAATCCCCCAAAGGATTATGTCGAAGGTAGAGCCCACCAAATACTTCCAGCAAATAAGACTGAACAATGACAGCTGCAAGTTGCTTGTAGTACAGTTTGTGGTAGTACTGCATGTGAAACGACGTCAATTGTTGATACTAACATAAAGCATTCATTAAACATATTCTTTAGGTCGGTAGAAACATTTATATAACAAGGTATCATCCATTATGGGTCTATATTCACTAGCCCAACTGGCTCATTTCTGTCTGAATGGGTAAACTGCCAACCCGGAAACACCCAAAATGGTGGAGCCGTACTTCCAATCGTGAATCTAATGGCAGATTCTGCACTTAGAAGCCCAGTTTCCTATTCGAGTTTCCTAGTAACCATAGGTCTTGCTTAGTTTCAGAGATATTCGTGTGTGACAGACAATCAGAGGGACAACGTGGACCATTACCATAGCTGGCTTTCACATTGTGGCTAAAAATTACAGCTAACACAACCAGACTTTGTTTCCCTTGACGTTTTGATCTCTTATCAAACAAACAAAACAAAATTCCTTGTAAGTGGCAATTGTGAGAAGACTTACATAGGTGAGACTGGGAGAAAGTTTGGTACAAGACGAAAAGAAAACACGACAGAGGTGGAGGCAACAACAAACAAACAATTCACAAGAAGTCAGCGTCTATCCAGTTTGTCGGATAGACAGGGAGTCTGACAGAAGTGCCAGACAGATCAAGGAAGCGATATATAACTGGAAGGAGGGACGGCGTTCTATGAACCGGGATGAGAGCAGCTACACACTGGGCCACACATACAACAGATTTCTTGCCACGTCGCATCACTACCGTGGCAAGAACCAAAAGAAGAACCAAACAAGCTTCTTCCGACGAAGTTCTCTGATAGAGATCAAAATGTCAAGGTCAACAAAATCTGGTTGTCTTAGCTGTAATTTTTATACAACAGAAGCATTCATATCAATGCGAACTACGGAATAAGAAAAATTGACAATGGTTTATTTGCAGAACATTGCTGAGGAAAAGGGTTAAGGTTAGATTCTGCAGTGATATTCCACAAATTACGTTGTCGATTTTCTGCATTCCACATTTTATGCATACCTAGACGAAACATCGTCTGGCACAGTAAACAATGACTATACGAGAGACCTATATGAACTATGGAACTATGGAATGCTGGATTTCAGGCTATTAACGAATACACACGCATGCCTTTCTTTACAGACTATCTCAGAGTACGGTTTGTATTTAACCTAGGTACCGCATTACCATCTAACCATCAACTACATCAAACTAGTTTAACTAGATAGCTAACTGACAAGTAATTAGTACAGTCCATCACTTATGCTCACTGGCGGAAGTCATACAACGCGTGCAAGTCACCGCCGCAAGTGTAACAAATAAAATCAAATCAAATGTGACTTTAATAATGGTTGACAAACCGAAACCTAGTTACAACTTGTTAAACGTGATAAAATAACGGTGAATAAAAGACGATACACGTTAAATAGGAATGTAAATACAGGCTACACAGTCCGTCACTGTTAAAAAAAACTGGTAATCAATAGACACTTAAAGTTCGTATAAACACGTCAATGATGCTGCTTACCATCAAAGCGGCACAAACATAAACAATATGTTCAGTTTGTAAATAAGGTACTCTGGAAACGTAAACACAGCCACACCCACCACTTGTTGCGTGACTCATCAACTGTTTACATTGGTCGACTACAGCGCCACCTAGGGAATCGAACTAAAAAAACCCGGACCGCGTCACCACTCACCAGTGCGACGGTAACTGCTGGTTTCCACCAGTCGGTAAGGCATCATAACGCGACTCTTAAGGACGACCCACGGAAGTGAAGGAACATTGTATTATTGGACGGGTGTCTCAATTTCCCCCACGGATTCGATGCGGCCTTCACCAAATTACTTTGACCACTTGTTTTATCACTTCAAGAATGCGAATTCGAGCGATCCACTCCCTATTCTCTAATTTTTTGGCACCAAGTGATGTGGGTTAAATGTCATATGTTGCCAAAATCAATTTAATTGAGAAACTGGTACAGCTTTGCAGATAGGAGTGGATGAACTTATGTACAGAGTTAGTCCAATTAAACAGGGCTAAGCATTCCAAATAATAACTTCAGGAGTGCTGCTTGGATCTTCACCATTTTTGACAGAAAACAAGGCCACTTAAAGCATAATCTGCAGACATTAATTATGCTAAATAAAGTGGCGCCATCTAGTGAATAAAAGGCATAATAATATATTCTGTTGATCAAAGGTTTAAAAAGTACAAAGAAATCAGTTAATTTAACAAATAACAACAGAAGTAGTTAATTACTATCACCGGTGTCAAAAATTTAAGTAAGTAAGAACGTTAGTTTTTTTTATACGGTTTAATAAGGGCAGAGAATGTTTTCATGGTCATTTTCATTTGCGCGATGGCGCCGTTGCATTTTTGTCAATTAATAGCTATAAATGACAGATTATGAATAAGAAAAAAATGTCGTTCAAGTATGCGAAGAATCGTTTTAGATCTGATCAGTATGTCTAGTTACAAGTTATTGAAATGAGTAGCCCCGTTTAATTCGGCCCACCCTGTAATATAAACTTATCTGAACTTCTCAACCTATATGAGTATAGTGAGTTGTGATTCTATGACATTACTGGCCTCATGAAACTTAGCAAACAATAAGTCATAAGTCCTTAATAGTCTCAGCTCTTAACACTTAACGATACGAAACAAAGCAATGCATTGTGGACTGCAAGTGAAATACAATGTAGGCTTTGTCACACCACGTAGCCTACTGCCCAGTCCGCAATCCCACCAAAAAACTAGAGTTACAAGCTATTGAAATGAGTGGCCACACTTAATTTGGCCCACCCTGTATTGCAAGTATCAAGAGATCTGTTTCAACATTTTATACACGTATGTACACATGCATGTGTAAGTATATTGTCTGCTCTTGGGTTAGTATTTTATCCTCATTCGGTGTGGTTTATGTTTTTTAGCAGTTTTGTATTTTCTTAGTAGTTTTGTATTGTTACAGTAGTCATTGAATGTTCCTGTGTGCTTTTATGTGTACTGGCAGCCATTTTGGCATACAGTAATAAACGATTATTATTAGAATTTTTCCGAGATGTTTAAAAACTGAAAACAGTCTCTGACAGGTTTAGTCATTTTAAAGAGAATTTCTGTAGCATAAAAATACTCTGCACAGTCACAAAAGAAATATCCAGCTGATCCAATCTACAGCTGCAAATATATACCTTCCTACAAGTAATGTCTCAGTCAACAAATAACAAGACAAATATGCAGGCAATCAACTGCACCAGGCAATGAAACTCACAAAAAACTGATAGAGAAATAAGTTGTCATTATTTAAGAAAACATTTGCAAAGATACACAAACACTTAATCCTAAAAGAACACTAGGAAGAACTGCTTACAGGTGTGCATATGCATATCACAAAATACATAACAGAAAACTAAGAAAGTTCTGATAATCTTACATGTCAATTAAACTCATATCAAGGAGGAAGCAAAAATCCACAGTACAGTGTATACAGCGTATATGACTACACTGTATCACATACACACAAACAAAAACAACAGATACTGCTACAACAAAAAAACCTCAAAATTTCAAAACATAAAATGTTCTGCCCTTGGAAGGAAGTTACGATGTCCAAGCACAGATGCGTAACAAATAAGTTAAACTGAATTAAATTAGCACACATACATACAAAGTCACTAAAAGCCACATATTAACAAATTAGCAGCATCTCTAAGAAATCCACAGAAAAACACACCAAACATCATTACCATTTTCATACATGTATATTGAGCACTGGATACTAAAGTAACGGACAATGGACAGGTTGAAAACAAAAGCACAATTTACGGCTGAATTCTTTGATTAGCCATCCTAGGACTTGGAGAATGTGAGTGAGAAGAGGTTTAACGTCCCACTCGACACTTTATAGGTCATTTCGGGGACGATTTTTACAGGCCAGATGACCCAACCAATAGTGTCAAAGCACTGAAGGAAGCCAGTTGGCCACTGAGATAGGCTTC
>Ga0126335_1002777_pt1 | contig 10640 bp, 9 predicted proteins | sample OlaspJWI45metaG_FD_108409 | JGI IMG/M metagenome (GOLD analysis project Ga0126335, IMG submission 108409) | Marine gutless worms symbiont microbial communities from Oahu, Hawaii - Olavius sp. 1 OAHU.JWI-45 metaG | ecosystem: Host-associated > Annelida > Digestive system > Unclassified | place... | reverse complement strand
TAATCGATCTTCAGAATTCTTTCACTGTTAGACTCTGCACGAGTAGGGTGTCTTGTTTTTTACTCACAGTGTAGAACAACAGGATAGCTCCTGTCCTGATGGGCTCAATCTTGGTTTAAAAAAATTGCCGCCATCAAAGTATGCATAATTAATCAGTAGGTTTAATAATACTAAGAAAAATCTCTAAGACAACTTTCCCGTTTCAGAGACTGTCACCATGAAATATAACAACACTGCATTGTTCCATCTGCTACCGTTCCGAAGCAAGAGATCACCATCCTTCTTTTGGTTTTGAATTTTGTTTTCAGTGTTTAAGTACTTACACCACAGGACAATAAAATGATCTCAACATATATATGACATTAATAAGGCAAATGCTGTGTTCATCAAATTATAGACTACATTAACAAGTGAAGTGACTATCGTCACAGAGTCACCAGTACTCCACACTCTCTGAGGTAACATGTGGACAATACACTCACACGGTGGTGCCACGTATATGTTGTTTTTGGTGTTTTTTGCAAATTTGGCACAATTATAACTTTTTCAAAAATCTAAGTGCACAAACATCCTCGTACTAGATGCCACCTTTGTGCCAAATTTGACATTCTCATGCCTTCTCAGTCCTGTTATACCGTTTGGCGAAAAAACAGTCACCCACGCACCCAGCTTATTTTGCCATCTGTGAAGCTCAGTGCTCCACACTGAGGAATACGGCTGCAGTACTATTTGCTTCCCTGCACAAGCCACTGGCGTAAACATACCATTTCCAGTCCAGGCCTCGGACACAGAAACAGCGTCCAGCTTATAGCAAAATACTTTCCAGCACTCAAAAAATTGTCTTTTACGAAACATCTGGGGGCCACGAGCTTTACAAGTCAATGTGGAAAACGGCAGCACCAATGGCAAATCTGTGGAATCTACCACATAATACTTATAGTGATAAATACACCAAAATAAATGAAAACACTAGAACATCTGAAGAAAAAAAGTGGCACAAATAATTTGGCAAAGGCTACATCGAATCTGTGAGGAAACTGGGACCCTGTCTATGTGTCATTGTTCCTTGGGCCCCCACGAGTCTCCATCGCAAACTGGACCTTGATCAGTTCAGTGGCTTTTGCAGGGCGCAGACACGTTACAGACAGACTGACAAGCCTACCACGCCACAGCAACATCAACTGCAATAGTCCGCAACAGGCACATTCAATGTGGCGTGAAAATGGCGGTTAAGCTCCTGCAAATCACTGCAGTATCAAACAACAGACCATTATGCATCGGCAATGCAGGAAATTGGGATAAAAAAGCTGTGCAGTTATGAGTGATCAAGTAGTATTAGGGCTGTTACAGTTTCCGACTCGATTCGGTTCAGTTTTCACACAAAAATTTTAGTTTTGGTTCGATTTTGGTCTCATCGAAAATTGACAAAATGCCGGTAACAGTTTGAGATTCCAATGAAACTACAAAGTAGGTTTTGACGACTCTACAAGTTTTATCTGCTAAAATCTTGAAGTCGTATCGATTACTGAGAACGTTGTGGGGTTGTTCTCTGCCACGGTATGAAAGACGTCTTCTAGTAAAGGAAGAGGGAAGAAGATAGGTTTTGTTACAGAGTTGACTTTTCTCATATCAACACAAAGTCTATGTGTATTGTTCCTTTTCTTGACAAGTACTACGGGACTACCCTATCGCAGTCAGATTCTTCAGTTATGTCAGCATCAAGAAGGCGGTCTCAAAACTGTGTCCAGAGTACTAAACAACCGTGGTTTCAGTTACATTCAATTTTCACATAAAAACGATTTCGGTGTCTGTTTAAAAACCATTAACAGCCCTAAACAGTAGATAATACGCAATGCAACATTATCGATATGAACATCATTCACCAATAAAAACAGCCAACGATCTTCAACCATTTTCAACGTAATTTGCAAATAACAAATTTATAAATAAACCAAACCCATGCAGCAACGATGACAACTATACATACAAATCACCACAAAATAAAGTAGCAACCTGTAAAATGTAAATCATATAAAGAGTAGGCAGACCTCTTCCGCAACTGCCAGCATTTACTAGTGCTGGAGATGGATGCCAGCGGGTGACAGCGTGTGACTTTCCTCCTGACATTTCTCGTAATGAGCAAAGTCGTCAAAGATAGACGTCGTGTGGCGGAAATGGTGTATCACGTTCAGCACCAGAATGCCTTTGTCGGGCGGAACCTCCTGTGTGTCGCGCGAGTTGGTTACCGGTTTGTTCTCGTTGTTCTCAAGTCGGATATGTCGCAGCTGGCTGTTGGGAACGTCTTTGACGTAAATCCAGCGGACCTTCAGCTGGCCCTTCCACTTGTCCTGCGCCCAGATGCCCGGTGATGTCTGAAAGTCGACGGCTGATGCCATCTCCGCCATGCCGCAGAAATGGCCACTGCCATTGACGCTGAAGAAGAGGTAAAGTGGGCCGACTCCTTCCTGCTCCCGATAGGCTGCATCCAGCCTCTTGTTGCCATACTCCGTACTGCACCAGATGCCGTACTTTATGGACCGATGGATGTCCTCTTCTGAGTAACTCTTGATGACAAAAAACCGTGCCGAAGACGGGGCAGTATCAAATTCGCTCGGGTTATAGTCGTGTTCTGCTTGCAGCTGCTGTACAACAGCGCTGGTCTCCGGCTTCTTGGACAGGCCGTTAAGCCGGCTCACTCGGTAAGGCAGCTGTGGCCGGTGATTGAACACCCCCGTCGGATACGTTATCGAGCTATTCCACGATGGATATATCTCACCGGCCGAAGGATAAACCCCGAAACCCGGCGGCATTTTTCTGCCGTGCGGAATCCCAGCAGCTGGCACATGGCTTGATATGACAGCCCAAGTCTTGGGCTGGGAGTTCGCCACTGGAGCCGACGGTAGCTCGGCGATCGACATTGCCTTTACGGCATCCTCAACACCACTAATCTGTCCCGCCATATCTCCGGCTGCCAAACCAACATCGCCATTGGAGTACAGCTCACCGCTATAGTAACCTTCTGGCATATAGACACTGCTGGCTGCAGCATCACTGATGCCCACTGTCCAACCGTTGTAATCTGGCATGTTAGGTAACCAGCCATAGCCGCCAGCACCATAGTCATACATTCCAGTAGGGGAAGAAAGATATGGCGTGTAGTATGGGTTAGGATCAGTCGGAGACCACATATCAGCAGCATTTGCTGTTGTCATATACGGGGCATAGTAGCCACCAGATATGTAGACCGCATCATGCTGCCCGCCGGACCTGTACTGCTGCTGTTGCTGTACGTACACACAGACATATAGTTGTCTGTACAATAAGTAAGAAACCAAATTCCTTCCCAAACCATATGGGCCCAGTGGGTAGCGTTGATCTCCACTTCTGCAGCCCTCAGCCAGACACAAGCTTATACTGAGAGACGACGGATGCAGGGCTAGTGCATCACGTGTGCTATAGTGTTAGTTTACTTCTCAGCCAAAGCTGGTACTCACTTACCAATCCTGGAGGGATGTAAGACTGACTCCACCTGGCATGTAATAACACAGTTTTACTTCATACTCAATACACAATAGGTCACTTTAGCGTTGGTACGGTCCATTGGTCTTTTATAAAATTTTAACAAAGCCAACTGAATTGCTGATCTTCAAACGTATATCAAAAGGATAGTCACTGATGATTGTGTGAGTGTGTAGAGGCTTAACGTGCCACTCGACACTTTATAGGTCATATCGGGAGACGATTATTACAAGCCAGATGACCCAACCAACAGCGTCAATGTACTGAATGAAGCCAGTTAACCACCGAGATAAACTTAAATACCACCAGAACCACTCCACCGTGTTACAATATGAACTGTACGCAACCAACTCTAGGCTAATCACAGCGTAAGAATCCCAGTGTGACAATAACCCAATCTGCTGGACCTGCAAGCTGCCTAGAACACTATGCAACAAAAGTGTTACACAGTTCTATAGTAAATAGAGCATTCCCTCTTTACTCCAGACCATGACCATCATCACTGATCTGACGAGGCCGCGGAAACTGAACGGTACAGAGTCACTAGCCACATTACATAAATTTCCTCTACAACTGCCAAAAGAGACAACTAAAAAACATGAATAAAATCTGTACAGTAACCCATTCATGAACAAAAAATAAGTATCAGTGACAACACTAATGCTGTAAAAAAATTGGCGTCAAAACTTTCAATGATTACGGTTAGGATGACGAAACACTAGGGTGTCAATTTAGGAGACACCTGAGAGCTGTCATTTGACCGAAACTAGGAATTAGTTCACTGTGTACATCATGTAAATAAGTAAATAAATTACATGTAACACAACAAAACAACTCTTGAAAACTACCAAGTTCACAGGACTTTGGCTACTACCACTGTCACGATCTTCGGATTTTGACGACTTCTGACTTGAATCTGTCACAGCATCAGTCAACAAATGCATAACAATAGAACAGCTGCAGCAGCAGCAGCAAACCATTAGTGCTACGATGGAGTGGCAGTCAGCTCATTCCCAAGTTAACCTGTCCCAGGTCAGCTCGATCCCAAGTCAGCTCGTCCCAAAAAGCTTCTTTCCAAGAGTTGAGGTTAAGATTAGGCTAATTCCGCAGCGACTTCACAATGCAACGGTTAATCGGTTATGCACCAACTTCAGCGAGCACACCTTTGTGTGCACCAACCCGCCTGCGTGGAACATTACCCGCGTAATTGCGTGTTGTCACTGATCCTGGACTGTTCAGAAAACAACTTAAAAGTTAAAACACACTTTTTCAGTTTGGCGTTTGACGTCTCTTGGCGATGTTAGCAACTATGTAATGCACCTATGTCCTATCGTCACAGGAATAGGCACGCTATAAATCTTATGATGGCGGGTAGGCTTTGCCTTGGCCCTTCGGGCAGAGTTGACTGTAAACCATATGTTGAATGATGTGCAGCATAAATAACTGATAAGAACACTGCAGTTTATAAAACAGTGCACTAATGGCTAATCTCTACTAAAGACTGGCCTCTAAATTTACAGACTTGCAGCATTACTGAACAGTGTAGAAACAGTCGTACGAAGTTTGAACATACCCTTACTGTTGTCATCTCTATCGACAGTCTTTTTCTACAAAACAAAAATATATATTCATTAGAGCTGCGGATATAACTGATTAATTTAATTGTTAACTATTACAAATATTTAACAATTAAAATTATTTTTAAAGATTAATCGAACTGTTAGCTACATCGACGCCTTGCGAGAGGCTGTTCAGCTCCGCCGGTTACGTAGTAAACAAAAGATGTTCTTCACTCGATCCGCATACCGTAAACATGCTGGTTTGCTTCGGGACTGGTGTCGCTAACTTTCAACGTATGTAACTCTGTAGTCCATTGTGTGATGTAACGTTGAAAATTTCAATACGTTTGAGAATTACAATTAGAGCATTATCATTGCATTATATCTGTATTACCTAAAATTAACGATTAATTAATCATTAATTTTCAAAAAGTTAACTATTATAAATTTTTTAATCGTTACCAGCCATAATATTTATTGACTGATGTCCAATAGCGTGAGTTCAGTGAAATAAATCTATTAAATAGCTCAATACTTTTTATCGGTTAGCTAGAACGTCGAGCATATGCTCCCTATGTACGAAGTAACTTGCAATTCACACCACTAGCACTAGCAGTCAGAACAGCATCAATAAAACTATGGTTTAAGCAGGGTACATTACCAGAATCAATAAGGCTGTGTCTACAGTACCAGAACTGGTACTTCAATTTTGGACCTTCCGGTATGGGAAGGTCAGCTGCTGCAGTATGGCAGCCCTATATGTACCTGTAACCCAAAACCTAAACTGACCCTAACGCTAAATAGAATACATACCTGGTTAAGTCATGCACGTGTTCACAATGCAAATTTGAACGAAATCAAATACTTTGCACTTATCATTGCTAGTTTGTGACTGACCGCTATTTACAAATGTTTTCGACTGTACTGAGTTACATATAAACCAAATTCTACGAATAAATTGAGAATAAATTGCAAATTTATGGCTGCAAGATAGCTATCATGGCGTGCTACGCTTGCTGTGTTCAGGGTCTGCACATGTGCAAATACGAAACAACGAACATTGCACTTTCCCGTACAGTATTTCTGCATCTTCCCGTACGGCTTCCCGTTAGATCTAATTAAATATGGAGCGACAGTAAAATGCGGAATTTACAATGTGCAATACCGAGCCGTGAAACGTTAGGTTAGGTCTCCCAGGGTTTCGCACAACATCACTCCATAACACAAACCCTATCCCTGACCATAACCCTACCCCTAACCCTATTGCTTATCGTAACCCCAACGGTTATCGATAGAGGTTTGTTACGGTATTGACGCGACGGAGCGGTGTCGTGCAAAACCCTAGAAACCCCGAGTTGCGGTGCGGTCCGATACGATGTTCAATTTCGCCATTCGTCGGACACCCCGGCGTAAAACATCAGCCTATGTTTTATGCTGACAGAAGCAACAAGTCTAGACTGTTTCCATAGGGCCTACCTGATCAGTGTTTGCTGACATTCCAGCATTCATTTGCAGAAACTGTAGTCCTGTTAACCGAAAACAGAAATGATTTCACAGTGACATTATAAACAACTTGCTTACAGCCAGCACCCTAAGAAATATAACGACCCGAAAACGTCCACTTTCACAACTGTAAACACTTTACAGCACACATCATGTCAAACGGGTCATTCCAAGTGTAAACAAGTCAGATGATTAAGAAATAAAATAAGTAAGTAATGCGATAGTCGTGGACAGCTGGTCGTGGTCGCGGCAGTACCGCAGTAGTCAGCAACGATTATACATAGTTAACATGCGCATTAAAAATATTCACCTAAGTTTCCAGTGACTACAAATTTTTTATCATTAACTTGCATTCATCTCTGAGAGTATATCGTTTAGATATCATGCAATAGCAATAACTGTCGTTTCAGAGATGTTAAACATCCTCACTGATGTCATGATCAAATTAAACATTGCCGTTTTTTCTGTACTCCAAAACTTCAAATATTTGTCACCCGTATAGGTATTCCGAATTTACGAGAGTTTCACTACGTTGCACTGCTATTTTTCACATGGTCACAGGGGCGGATACAGGAATTTTGGAAAGGGGGCGGTAAGGGGGCAAAGTCTCGAACCGAGCGCCGAAAACGCGAGTGCTGGTGGGGAGTCTGGGGGCCTCCCCAGAAAATTTTGAAAAATTAGATGCGATTTCCTGCAATCTGTCATATATTTTTGGGATCAAAATGGCCTCGGATATCATTCAAAATTGGGCCTTTGCAGAACAAAAAACAGTGGCAGCCACGATTTCGAAATCCACCGATATTAGATAAAAAACGACTGATTTGTCGTGTAGGCCTATGGGATCACACAGACACACACACACGCATACACCCACACACTTCCAAAAACTCCTCGGATTTCGGCCACTATAAAATCAAAATTCTATTTCAAAAATATTTTTACAGACATTGTATACAATGTAAACAAATAAAATTGACTTTGCTTAATTATCGGCTATGTCATAATGAATGAAGGCATCTGATGAATTAAACTTTCACAAATCACAAAAAAACAATCTGTAAAAACTAAAAAAGATATTGACTATTGTTGCATGGATTACAGATTTCCTGGACAAAAGGCAATTGGAGTTACAGTCAATGGCAAATATTCTTTATGGCATGGCGTAACAAGTGGTATACCTTAAAGCAGCATTTTGGGACCTCGTTTATTTATAATATACATTAATACCGAAATTTATTCGCACAAAATGCAGTACAGTATAAGACAGAACAGAATACAAAAGACTAGACTAGAAAAAAAGGTTAAGAATCTCCATGAACCAACTTACTAGATGTACTGAAAACACACTTTTTAAGTTCTACAACAGAAAATACATCAATTATGCAATTAAAAGCACCGGAGAGTTCATGGCATTCTCGTGACCATTTAAACACAGAAAAACATGTACGAACCACCAAATTGTCCAGTTCACACAATGCTCGTAGAAAAGTAAGTTTTCATTTCACATATATGTGATAAAAATCCAGGTCTTAACCGACTCCCAACTATTGTAATAAAAAATCCTGCTATATGCATTGTTCCAGCACACAATTAGCTGATGTATTACGTGGCTGTTAAAATTCAGAGCTTCGCAACCATAAATAATCAAAAGCAAACAACTCTCAACAAGGAATAATTTTGTGACCTCGGAGGCATATTTAGTGTGCGAACATATAGAGTTTGCAGCCGTATAAAACTTATGCAGAGAAGTAGTTACATTCACAGTTAAAGTTTTACCAGCTTTAAAAGACAAGCCAAGATACTTCAGACTCTTACTCCATGAGATCACATCAGAACCTCAATGTAAATTAAGTAGATTACGATCAAACAGTTTCCCCACGGCAAAAAGACTTGATTTCTTGGCATTAAAAATAATGTCTATGTCAGCAGCTTGATTACTACAAATGTCCAGCATCTTCTGTAACTGAAGAACAGAGGCCAAGAGCAAAATGACAATCATCACCATATACTAAATATACTAAATATACTGCTTAATATACTAAATATACTACACCCAATATAAACACGATACACATGAGAACCAAGATCAGACTTTACAAGTGAATCAATCAGTGACCTAATGTACATATTAAATAAAGCTGGGGACAACACTCCTCCCTGTCTAACACCACTTTTGATACAAAAAAGTGAGGAAATACAGCCTTCCCATTTAACAGCTGCATATATTTTAGAGTACCAGTCTACAAGAAGCCGAAATATGCCCACTGACTTTACAGATTATATAATCAGATGATACCAAGTTATATAGACATATTTTAGCAGTGAAGAGCAACTGATACACGCAAGTTAAATGATTGGGCCAATCAATGGCTGCTTAAGTTAAATGTAAATAAGTGCTGTAGTATGACATACTAGTATACTAGTAAATACTAGTAATTTATGTAATACAAAATATTATATTGAAAATAGTAATAAGCTCTGTGAGCTTGTAAAGGCAGATTCTGTCAATGATCTGACTTAAAGCTAGCCTTTTTAGACCATATGAATGAAAAGTTAACAAAGCCTATAGTATATTAGGTATCATTAAAAGAAATTTTATATGTGTAGATAAACATTCTTTTGTTTTCTTGTATAAGACTATGGTTAAACCGCATTTAGAATATGCAAACTCTGTACGGTTCCCATATAAAAACGATGTTGAAATTATTAAAAAGGTACAGAAAAGAGCCAGTGAGTTGATTATATCTTTAAAGCATTTACCATTTTAAAAAAAGATTAAAGCAACTTATGCTTCCTGCGTTAAAATACAGATGTTTATGTGGATACATGATAGAAGTTTTCAAAATAATATATGATTTTTATCACTTGGAAGCTGCAGTAAAACTTTAATGCATTCAGTACAACTAGAGGAAATAAGTACAAATGACAGAAATCTTCATGTCATTATAACATAAGAAAATATTAATTTAGTTCTAGAGTAGTACATATGTGGAACAGTTTGCCAAATGACGTGGTTGAGGCTGCTACTATTAACTCTTTCAAGAATCGTCTGATAAATATTGGTCTAATCAAGATGTTCTTTTCAATTTTAACGCCGACTTAATTGGAACTGGAAGTCTACCAATTTCAATGTGAAAGTGATGTTAAGATGCGGCAAACCTGCACCCGTCAGAACAAACTGGATTGGATTAACGAATGGCAACTACCTTAGTTCCTGCCCTGCAATGCAAACAACGTGCCACAGTTAATGGTAAACATTTTATTAAAACACTAAAACTGAACCTACAATTCGCATAAAATCTACTTTATGGTGGTAGTTCCGCAAAACTACACAACTGTACAGCATTTTAGTCTAATGAAAAAAAATAAACAGATACACAGACCTATAGGATATGTAAGTAAACGAATAATTATTTATCCTGGATCCACTTTTATTAACTCTTACTAAGCCATTCATCGACTTCCGGTGACTTGTCTAAATTCACTAGTATATGAGTTTCATGACAGCACCGACCATGCTAGGTACCATAGTATGTTTCAATTACCATGGTACAATCATAGTATTATCATGAAACTCTGGAATACTGGTGAAATGTAGAGTCATCAGCAGTATAGAAAGATATAGTGAGTGAGTGAGCAGAGGTTTAACGTCCCACTCGACACTTTATAGGTCATTTCGGGGACGATTTTTACAGGCCAGACGACCCAACCAACAGCGTCCAAGCACTGAAGGAAGCCAGTTAGCCACTGAGATAGGCTTTAGTCCCACCAGAACCACTCCACTGTGTTACAATGTAAACTGTAGGCAACCGCCTCTAGGCTAATCACAGCGTAAGGGTCCCAGTGTGACAAAAACCCAATCTGCTGGACCCATAAGCTGCCTAGAACATCGTGCAACAAGAGTATTGTACTGTGCTATAGTAACTAGAACAGCTATGTTAATGTTCCCTCTTTTACTCCAGACCGTCATCAGTAATCAGATGAGGCCGTGGAGGTTGAGGGGTGCCTGGTTTAGTCGCCTTTTACGACATCCGGCCAGGAGACGGAGTGGGTCTATTC
>Ga0126335_1002776_pt1 | contig 10642 bp, 8 predicted proteins | sample OlaspJWI45metaG_FD_108409 | JGI IMG/M metagenome (GOLD analysis project Ga0126335, IMG submission 108409) | Marine gutless worms symbiont microbial communities from Oahu, Hawaii - Olavius sp. 1 OAHU.JWI-45 metaG | ecosystem: Host-associated > Annelida > Digestive system > Unclassified | place... | reverse complement strand
TCAAGCTGATGTGTGTCTGTGCGTACGTGTGGTCAGATTGCAGCTGAAGTATCGGCACCTCTGTCTAAGACAGATGAGATTGTGCTGCTTGGTGATGACCGTGCCACGTCAGAAGTGAGTCGTCTTCTTGCATCCGTTCCACCGTCGGTACAGGCACTCACTGGAGTCGATATCTCCAAGGTCTGTCTGAACCTCTGCTCGGTTCTCTTTTTCTCCTGTTTTAGTTTCTTTTGAGAATAAAAATGTTAATGATGTTGTTTAACTACAATGAAATGTGAATTGCTGTTTAGTAAAAAAGATTCCTTTAGTAAAATCAGTGATGATTGTCGACATTTACGAAAAAGTTCTTCAGAGAATAAGTGTAGTGTTATTGGATTTTTATTATATTTGTGATCATAGTAGTCGGTGCACAGGAAGACATCTGGCGTTGAGTTATTTGATAAAAGCTTTAAGATAGTCTCTAATTAGTATAAAATAAATCTATCAAATGACAACAAGCATTTGGGATTGTCTTCAAGCGCTGTTGTAAAATATTTACACAGACTATAAAGAACTGATGTTTTATTGGACGTCATTGTTTATTTGTTGATGAAAATGTTGAAATGTTCAGGTTTTCCAAGAAACAAGTGTAACCTTTTACTTTTTTCGTAATGAAAAAAGTAAGGCACAGTAAAATGTCTACAGCCTATTTATATTAATTAGGTCTTACGACCAAACTATTTGAACTACAGAAGTATTTGCTGAGATAAAGATTCATTTTTGATAGTCATCAAGGATAATATTTTTTATCAATTTAATCTTTGTGTAGTAGTGAAGACATTGGTTTGGAGCCTGTGTGTGGTAAAGCTATTAAGTATATTCTAAGTATATAAGTTGATTCTGTCGTTGTAGGTTATTGGTCGTGTGGCCGGGGCATCTGTCTGATCAGCCCATGATGCTGTTCCCGCTGCTGCCACTACAGTTTTACTTATTCAGTGCAGATTTTATATGTTGATATATGAGCGTAATGTCATACTGTGTTTGTGTGCGTACAGCTGTCGCTGTTTCTGAACTATAGTCCCTGTACAGCATACTTTTTATTCTCTATAAACTATAGCTCTGTCATATGTGTCATGCACTCGTGCTTATGTTTTTTCCTTATTAGCTGGCCCACCACAATGTTGGGGCCAGCTATAGTAATGGTCTGCGTTGTCCGTCCGTCTGTCTGTCACACACGAATATCTCCGAAACTAAGCAAGATAGACATGTGGTTACTAGGAAACTCGAATAGGAAACCGGGCTTCCCAATTCAGAATCTGCTATCAGGTTCACGATCGGAAGTACGGTTGTGCCATTTTGCGTGTTTCCGGGTTGGCACTTTACCCATTCAGACAGAAATGGGCCGGTTAGGCTGGTGAATGTAGTGAATGGATCGGTAGGAACAGTCACCAGTCGGCACCACACTGGGCACCATGGTGGGCCAGCTGTCACCACGTCTCAATATTAATGCTGTCAGTCCTAAAAGCATAAGTTTTTCTGGTAAAAGTATGCTTGTATTGTGTGTAGCAGATTTTTGCAGCAGTGCCATGTTTGATAATATGAAGGAGGGTGAGTGGTGATCGTGTTAAAGAGATATAAATCGTGTTTTATGAAATCAGTTGACGTGCACTGCCAGGGTGTCTACTGTCTTTATCCTTGGAAATACTGGAAATTTTCTACAGTGTTGAGTACTTATTGGTCCTCCTGGAATGTTTTGTCCAGAGGAATGAGTGAAATGATGTCCAGTCATAATCGTGGTAAGTGTCACCTAAAACTGAGTATAATTAATTTATCAAGTCGTCAGATAAAAAGGATCAGCTGGAATTATGTTAAAATTGCTTCAGGAAGTCGGGGAAATTTTGACTTGTTGACACCCTGATATCGTTTTTAAATAGTAATATTGCATAGTTCTTGTTGTGTAGTGGAGCGACAAGATCATAGTTTGTATACTTTGTTAACGTGTGTAATGCTTGACGTGATGCGTGTGTGTGTGGTTCGTACCTAGCGAGTTCATCTCTCTTGGTCTGGGTCATTGCCTTTACCAATGCACTGTTGACATTGAGGCTAAACATTCTACCTCAATGTTTTTAATTTTGTATCTGTCGGCAGAAGCACTCTAAAGAATTTGGATGAAGGTCGTGAAATATTTTGCTAGTAATATGTGATTGGAGAAGAAACTACCTGTTATATTTTGTGGGATAATCCTTATCTGTAATTTTTGTTATGTCTCTACTGCCTAGATGGCTGCCCAAGGCATTTTGGGGGGGGGGGGTGCACATGGTGTTTGTCAGTGACGATGTCCTGAAACTGCCATGATGTTGACATGAATTTTTCACCGTACAATTACACTCGACCTCAGTGACATGTGAATTTGTGGCAAGTGGGCACAGGCGGAGGCATATGCATTGTTTAAATGCATTCTTGCTTGTTGTACTGAAAGATTGTCATCTAATACATGTAGTCCTTTCTGTGTTAGAAGTATGTCAATACTCTTGATACATATTTTATATCGTTTGATGTGTTGTTACTAACTTATCCAGAAGCTGTCTATTTTAACATCTGTACTTATAATGTCAGTGGTCAGACATTTGCCATTGATGATGGTAAATTGTCATTTTCTGGTGTGTTTGCTTACTGGAAGAAAGAGTGGGAAATAATTTGCTTAAGACAGTGATAATTTCACTAGTAATAATGTTTTCTTGCGGCATTTTTTGCACTGTTAGCAATGTAGTTTGTTTAGTTGATGAGTGGATGGCTCAGGTAGTAGTGAATTCAATTTGGCTTTTAACTGTAAGTAATTGTCCACAAAATGACCTATAATGTATCAAGTGCGATGTTAAGTCTCTACTCAGTTACACAACAGATATCCATGAACTAGTGTAACATGATGGTCAAGAATGGTATGGAAAGAATTAATGAAGGTATGAGATGTCTGCATTTCACTAACAAAAGTACCGTCATTCATAGCAAATGGAAAACGATGACAAACAGGAATAACAGTGAATGATGGTGTTGGTTTTTGTCACATACTGAATGTTACAAATGCTCATTATCAGAACGTGTATTGCATACCAGCTATTTTGCAGCAGTCGTTATCTGTAGATTACTTACAGAAAATGTTAACAGTGCAGCCTGCATAGCAGATTGGATTTTTTCATGCCGGGACCCTTGCGCTGTGCTTAGCCTAGAGGTTGTTGCCTACAGTTCATATTGTAACATGGTGGAGTGGTTTTGGTGGGATTTAAGCTTATCTCAGTGGCTAAACTGGCTTCCTTCTGTGCTTTGATACTGTTGGTTGGGTCATCTAGCCTGTAAAAAATAGTCCCCAAATGATCTATAAAGTATTGAGTGGGATGTTAAGCCTCTACTCACTCACTTGTGTATGATGAGAAGGATTGCACTGCGTAGACATTTGTGTGACATGTTATACACCATTGCCATTTCATTTTTCATATTGTTTAATCTCTGTCTATCATACTAGTGTACAGGCATCATTGTAGGCTTTGGGCAGTGATCAGCTATACTCAGTACATCATTTTTACATACTGACATGGACAGGTGCATGTGAAACAAATTCATCTTCAGTGTAGTTGTAATTTGTGGCATAATGGTGTATATTATCTGTAGTCATGATTGCTTTATGGTGTTTATTTGTAATTTCATGCTGACAACTTATCTATATGCATTTTGACATACAACTTCGCTGTGATGAGTAGATCGGGTTTCTACTTTGTCAAAGGAAAGGCAGCCATCATATGCCAAGGGCTCTGGAAACGGAATGTGGCTAACGTTTCAGACCCCAACTGGCATTGGTCCCCTCTGGAGTCAACTTTACATTCTGCTTCAGCTGTTTGTTTGTGAGAATTATAAGGTATTATTTAGATTTCTCTTTGTGTGGTGTGGGTTCTGGGGCTTAGAATATACCCACTCTGTCTCCTGGCCAGATGTCGTAAATGGCGACTAAGCAAGGTACCCCTTAACCTCAGTGGCCTTATCTCATTACTGATGATTGTCTGGAGTAAAAGATGGAACATTAGCACAGTTACTGTAGTTACTGCAGTACTGTGCAACACTCATGTTGCATGATGTTCTAGAGCAGATTGGGTTTTTGTCACAATGGGACCTTTATGCTGTGCTTAGCCTAGAGGTGGTTGCCTACAGATCACATTGTAACACTGTGGAGTGGTTCTGGCCAACTGCCTTCCTTCAGTTCTTTGACGCTGTTGGTAGGGTCATCTGGCCCATAAAAGTCGTCTGCGAAATGACCTATAAACTGCCGAGTGTGACGTTAAGCCTTTACACACTCATGCTTTGAAAAGTTAACTGTCTCATGATTGATACAACTTTCTTTTATCTACAGTTTCTGCCAGTAGGCACTGGCAAGTTATGGCCACTTTGTAATCATTTCATTGATACAATTTGCGCAGGCTTGTTTCGTAGCAGCTGAAATATTTTTCAGGCATTTTTCAGCCTTTTAATACCAATCTGTTGCTTGCAGTGTTGCCTCTGCTGTTGTCTGCATGGTGACCGCTTAATGTATTTTGCAAACTTAGAAAAGTCAGAAGTCTGGAATTTAAAGACATTTGATGAATTGTCAGGGAGTCACATGAAAAAGTGTAAGTTAGGAAAGATCAGTGTATGGTTTGTTAGTTTTGCTCTTAGATGGCAAACATTTCAGTGCTTATGAGTTATAATTATGAAATTGACATAATAGTGTACATGATAAGTCAGGGAGTTCAGCAGTGGTCACCTTGTGTTTGTTGTACATTTTTCCAATGATCATTTTTAGAGTTGTTACTGGCTGGAATGCATATTGCTATCTTTTGTCTGATAATGCTAAATATCAGTGTTATGGCTTGCTTGATGTGTCTCAGCTGCTACTGCACAGACTGACTCATTAATGATCGCTGTTTGACAAAGACCTTTAGAAGTTGATCTGATAATCTTACAAAACTGCTAAAAATACAGTTATCATAATGCAATTCTTTCTTCTTACTAGTCCTGCCAAAGCATATTTGTGGCAAAATTCCAAAGCAACTTTTTAATGCTGGAACAAGGGAGCTTTACAATTTAGTCAGAATATAGAAACTGGCCAAAAGTATGCAATTGTTGCATAGTATTTATTTGTACATAATAGTATATGTGCAGTGTGTAGAATGTAGTTTTTCACCTTAGCATCAGGTGACACAGGCTGCTCATATGACTTTGACATTGCTTTACAAGTTTTAGCTGTATATTGCATTGTTTTAAAATATCTGTATAATTGTAGTATTAAATTAGATAAAATTACATTTAGTATTTTTTAAATTTTGCCTATTGTCGTTGACTTTTGTGATGACTTTTTCCGTTGTGTAGTTAAACTGTGTAAATTTCTGATTTCTAATTATTTTGGTTAACACTGCCCAGGCCACATAATTTGCAATGAGAATGTCACTATTGTATAATATAATGTATAAATGTATGTCTGCAGTGTAATCATGAAAAACGATATGTATTTATAGTTAACTGGTGTTTTTTCTATTGATTCACTACGTTTGCTGTTTGCTGACTGGGAAGTCGCCTTTGCGAATCTTGAGACATTTATCTGTGTTTAATCATGCAAGTAATAGAGAATTAGTTTGATACAGCTACAGCTGTGGACTGATGTTGTCTGGCCTGTGCTCATATTAGCTAACTGTTCTTTGTGTGTTGTCAATTGAATAAAAAACAGATGCGTGTACTACTTTTGACATATTTGTTATTATAGAGTGCTTATTAGGAGGGCTGTAACAGAAATGGGCTCCTGCTGTGGCCAAAATCTGACTGAAGTCTGGTTTTGGCCAAAATTTTGGCCAGATTTCTGGATTTAGTCGGAATTGGAAAAGAGTGTTGCATTACCTGGCAACATGCCTCAATTGATATTTCTGAAGTGCAATTCAGAACTGAGTGAGGACAATTGAAAGGAACAGATGCCTTAATTGAGTAGTAATTCGCTGTTTGTGATGTTTGTGACTGATTTGAGCATCGTGTTAGTTGCAAAATAAAGTTTCTGAGTGTGCTAGTTAATGTCTCAAAGTTCCTTCCTTGTGACATTCTAACTGAGTTACTAATCCGGTTTTGGCTCTGGATGGATTTACACTTACAGATCTGGCAAAATCTGGCCAGATTTGTAAAAAGCAAATCCAGTGCAGTCCTAGTGCTTATGGTACTCTTACTCTATGTGCTGTTGTAACTGGACAATTACTTCATTGATGGCTACAAAGTCTTTTGATTTTAATATAAAAAGTTGTCCGTTATATGCCTCTGCTGCCAATATAGGAACTAGAACATCTGGATGCATTATGTTTTCGGGTAAGAACGGTGACTTTCTGTCACACTGTAATGAAAGTGTTGACATGTTGACAATAAATTTGCACTGTGATGTAAGCCTGTGTAATATGTACAGGCCAGTGGAGGCGTGCGCGTTGTTTAAATGCATTTTGGTGCCTTTTAGATCATAGATTTGTATTTTCTCTGCACGGGCGCCGTTATTGCCTCCTTCACTTTGACACTAGCCGGATCTCGGATAACGTGTTATTCTTCAGTGCTCTGCACTGTGTTTCACCGATCGCAAAGTAAGCTGGGTGTCTTGTTTTTTCTCCAAACGATCTCTCAGGGCAGAAGGCCTAAGAACGTTTGGCACAAAGGTGGCGTCTAGTACGAGGATGATGCACACACTTAGATTTTTGGAAAAAGGTTTTTAATTGTGGCGAAATTGGCAATAAGCTGGCAAAAACGAGTACATTCTTTTCCACATGCTACCTCAGAAACCAAAAATAGTAGAAATGCAGAAATTGGCATAAACATAGCCCACGCTGTGAGGATTGATACCCAAACTTTTTGTTATTAAATTATGCACTGCTTTAATATTTAATTGTGGCAAAATTTTTATCCAAAAACCAGCAAACAGTATTTTCCACCCGCACGGTGGCGCCATGTATACGCACAAAAAGCGTATACGTAGCGCCACCGTGCGAGTGGATTCTGCACATGCTACCTAAGAAAGTGCGGAGCACTAAGGAACTTGTGACAATAGTCACCTTACTTGATAGCTTGGCGTCTTCTACCAGCTGCGCTTCACAGCCACCATGGGCTATCTAGTTATCATCCAATTGCATACGTGGCTACAGTCTACAACGCCTGAGACTGAGTTTGAGCAGCTTGACGTACGGCATGGTTAAGAGTATATTTTCATACGACAGTAGTTCTTATATGTGTATGGATTCGATTATCTGCCAAGTCTATAACAACCGTGAAATATTAGATGAATGTTTAAACTGTGCCCGGTATCGAAAGTTTCAACCTTTCAGACCTGCCATGAACAGAGCATGTGAGCGGAGCTGAAAACGGAGCGGGTCAGAAACCTGTGGAGAGGGAGCGAAGCGGTGAGCGGGTGTGGAAAAATTTGCCGAAGCGTGAGCGCAGCGTGGAGCGGGAGGCCATGAAGCGGGAACAGAGCGGTGAGTGGGCTAAATTGTCCGCTCACATTCCACTCCAACGTAATAGGTCTCAAATTTCTTGACGTTACCAACTACATTGTCTATTTGATCCAGTGATCATACGATTACTAATCCGAAATTTCGTGTTTTAATTCGAGTATTTCGTTGCCGTTAAAATTTTGATACAAAGTTAAAAATGGCTTAATTATATTTTCTCAAAAACTTATGAATACAATTGAAGTTTGCACTGCAAAGTGAGGACGAACTTTTGACTTTTGTAATGACATTGCCATACAGCATAAGTGTTTGATGGGCAGGCGGGCACTGGCAGGCGGACGAAAACAGATGAACAAACCTATTTCCAGATAGGGTAAGAAAATACAATTCATATGACGCCAGCTTTTCACAAAGTAACTACATGTAATATACCAAAAATAAACTCGATCGGTTCAGCCGTTTCGCCACAGATTACGCTTGTTACAGACGCACGGACGCACGCATGGATAGATTAAATATGGCATTGGCCTTACTTACGGTCGGCCAAAAATCAGTTTACTTTTTGCGACACACCCTGGTTTGCTTCTTGAAACATTTGAGCGGGAGTAGAGCGGGCCGAAAATCTGGTGAGCGAGAGCGGAGCAATGAGTGGATGTGAAAATAATCACTGGAGCGGGAGCGGGAGCGGGAGCGGGAGGTCACGAAGCATGGAACGGAGCGGAGAGCAGAAGTCACAGAAATAGGTTTGAGCGGAGAGCGGAAAATATACCGCTCCCGCTCCGCTCACATGAATAGTTGAATACTGGTATGATGACATTTTAGTGCTCTTAATATTTACTTATTTATTTAAAACGCACTTCTTTTTTCTATGGGATTGTTTACGTTTGTTGTTTACTAGATAAAGTAGTAAAATATTGCATCGAAAGTTGCTGATCGTTTTGAGTTTGAATATATTGTTATTTTATGGCAGCACAGGAGTGATCGGATAGGATTATATATAACAGTTGAGTCATGTGCTGTTTGGATAACTGACATGATACGGTTGATACTATGACTTCACTGTACGACGGGTACGTTTTGTATCTTCTGCGCTGATGTTTGTGCTTACTGTGCTGTGTTTACAGTCAACTTGTCTCCTTGGCTAACCTAACCCTAAGCCATAACCCTAAATCAAACCCTAACCTAAACTCTAATGAGTTGACTTCTAGACGAGTTGACTGCCACCCGTGCTGAATTGAGCTAAGGCATTCTTGCAATATTTTTATTATTTGTAACAACTGTTTACTTTTGAAAAAAGATAATAAAGATAATTTTTTATTAACATTGTAGACAAGTAGTGTTCTACGGTCTGTGGTATATTTTGACTTGAAAGACATATTTGTTACTTTGCCTGTACTGGATTGTTATTTTATGTCATTATATGATACTATTATATTAGTGACATGCATAATGCTAAAAGAGTTGCATACACATGACTGTTTTTTGCTAGTTTGAAATCCTTTTACACTTGTATTTGTTTAATATACTGTGCATTGTGAAGATGATATTGGTCAGTCAGCATCTTGGCTGATGATGGATGCTGCTGAAAGTCTTGTAAATGGTGATGAGGACCGTAAGGATGGCAGTGATCCACAAGTTTGTATCTCATCATTCTTTATTTATTGCACTGACATTGATGGCATCTTTTAGCTTACAGTTTGATAAAAAGTGAAATTTTATTGATTTCGTACATATGTGTGTCACCAAACTCGAATAGAAAATGTTTTAAACTGGCATCAGTACCAGAAGTTGTAATGTCGTTAGCATCTGTGTAGTAGTATGAAGCAGTGATTTTGTGGCAGTTGTACAACAGAGATTTACTACATCAAACTGTATTACTCAAATTGTTACTTACTAGTGCATTGAAATAATATCATAGTAATGTGTGTGCCTATTGTATGGTTGTTGTAGAACTTGGTTTATGAGAATGGTGTTCTGTTGTCTGGCCCTCTCGACTCTTTCATTCAACATCTTGTACCTACAGCCACTTACTATCCAGATGTATGTAACGGTTCTCTAATACATTCTGGCATATACTGTAACTTGTTTGAGTTTGCAGCACTGAATTACTTGCCCACTACTACTAATAACTGGAAACATCATTTTGGTCATCCGAGGGACAGATGGCTAGATCTTGTCCCGCAAAACTAACTGTTCTGTTGCTGCTTTGTGGCAGAAGTTGATTCATCGTGATCACGGTGGTTGAATGTTGCTGTGGCCCTCACCAGTTATGAAAAATTGATGATGATTATTATTCAGTTACTTTTGATCTTGTATTGTGCTAAATAGAGATTTCTGTATATGTGTATTTGTGGACAGAGATCGTACATCTTTGCATTCGTTCTCAGCTCCCGCCTCTTTCTCATGCCTCATCAGCTGATGAATCAAGTTTGTCAGGTATCGGTAGGAGAATGCTTTATTATGCAGCTGTGAGTTTTATTACGATAACATCACTGTAATGTTATTTATAAACATTAAATATGGCGACATTGCCATTGAAGTCATCTCATAATGAAGAGTGTGCTGTTATTCATTTTTTGTGCGGAAAAGGACTCGATGCAAATGAGATTCGCTCTGAGGTGTGTCCAATGTATGGCAACAAGTGTTTTACGAGACCAGCAGTACACATTTGGTGTACAAAGTTTGCTCGTGGCAGAGAAAGCATCGTTGATAAGGAACGACCTGGCCGGCATGTCGTTGCGATGGCCAATGCCACGATTGCTGCAGTTGACAGATGGGACAAATGTTTGAATGAACTTGGACAATGTGTTGAAAAATGAAACACTAATGTTTAACATTTAAAGAGGTAAAATTAACTTGTTAAGTTTATTTGTTTTTTTTTTCTCGTTTCTGTGCTGTTTATCACTTGTGAGTTATGATAGAAAACTGGTGGAGAAAATAATACTCAGATAGACTCTGTTCTAATGACGTCATCGTCAGAAACATTCTATGTATGTTCAAAATTGAATTTCCTTATAAAAAGTACATTTTGGATTTTTCATGTTTTAAGAATTAATGGAATGGTGCCATTTTGTAACTTATTTATCGAACGACCCTCGTACATCTTAAAATGTAATACAAATAAACTGAAACTAAACTAAACTACTGTACATTTTGACTAAAGCTAACAG
>Ga0126335_1002775_pt1 | contig 10645 bp, 13 predicted proteins | sample OlaspJWI45metaG_FD_108409 | JGI IMG/M metagenome (GOLD analysis project Ga0126335, IMG submission 108409) | Marine gutless worms symbiont microbial communities from Oahu, Hawaii - Olavius sp. 1 OAHU.JWI-45 metaG | ecosystem: Host-associated > Annelida > Digestive system > Unclassified | place... | reverse complement strand
CCACCGTGTATGCCACAAGTTTATCACTGGACACTCGATACACGATGACTGTAATGAGACACCGCGTATAGAATGAAGATTTGTAGGAACTGCAAGTAACATAAGAACTGCAAGGAAAACCGCAAATGCAAAGTAGGCCTATACAAGCATGCCACACACCAACACTGCGCACAAAGTAGGCTTAATATTTATGCACATTCTTCTATCTGTCATTAATAATATTTTGCTTCAATTAGAGGCTCCTAACAATAGTCTGGGCTGTATTTTTACGACTCGTCGTAATAATAGCTACTTCGTTTTTGTAAATATTTGGCACACAGTATACTGAGGTACGTTGCAACACAGCAGTTATTCATTTGCTCACTTCAACTGCATTCTGTTGCTACACTACCTTGACCATGCGCTTGACTGACGTGCGGCTGCCGTTGTCACTTGTGTAGTGAGTGTTTGTGGCAAGAATGGTACACTTAAAACGTTAAATGAATGTAGTTCAGTACATTCCTACTTCAGCGACCTAAAAATCATTGCATTTGTGATTAAATATTGCTTTCTACGCTTTTCACTTTCACTTAGTATTTGAAGAGATTCCGACAACAGAACCGAAGCTGCTAACAAATAGCAGTTAATTCACAAGTTACTGACCATAGAACGCCAATTTTTCGTGTCCGTGTCAAGTAGACAGCGGATGCGTGCGTCAGCTCAACATCTGGAAGCCGACCGTAACACGGCAAAATAATATATTATTACAATAAAATAACACAAAAATCTACATCAAAAAACACGCACAAATCCCGCACATGAAAACGAGGCTGTTTCTGTTAGAGCTGGGTCAATATGTCGACCGGGCGGCACAGTGCAGTGTGCAGGAGGGGGGGGCGGCATTTGGAAGGGAGAAAATATGGAATTCTTAAATTTAGCCGCTTCTGGCGAAATGGCGTTTGCATTGCAGAACGGGTTCGGCGGTTCGTTGTTAGTATACGCCCACATAGTTACTGAAAGAGAACGTCGACATTTTGGCAATATTTCTTTGTCGGCTTTTCAATCTGTCTCTGGAGCGCGCCACCGTACCGTCGAACTTCAAGTCAGGCTACGTTACGCCGCTGTTGAAGAATGCAGACGTAGATGCGGCCGACGTCAAATCTTACCTGCCGATCACCAACTTGTCTTTAATATCCAAGCTGCTCGAACGGCTTGTCGCACAGCAGCTTGTGAAATACCTGACGGAGAAGGGTGTGCTCCCTGACAGACAGTCGGCATACGAGTACAGAGCACACTATTCGACGGACACTGCCGTTCTGCAAGTCGTTGCTGACATTCTGCTAGCACTCGACTGCGGCAACTTGGCGGTGTTGGTGCTGCTAGACTTGTCTGCAGCATTTGACACCGTCGACCACAGCACACTTCTTCAGCGACTACGTGTGTCCTACGGTCTTGACGACACGATCTTGCAGTGGTTTGCATCCTACCTCAGCGGACGGACACAGTACATCCGTTCGCTGGCAACCACATCATCACCGTCAGAGGTCGGGTGCGAAGTACCGCAAGGATCTGTGTTCGGCCCGATCCTCTTTCTACTCTACGTCGCCGATCTGCTTCAGCTGGTAAAGCGTCACCAGCTCTCCCCGCATGCTTGCGCAGACGACACTCAGATCTATGGATTCTGTAGACCGACTGACACTGACGACCTGTCCAACAGGGTGTCTGTCTGCGTCGACGAGGTGTCACAATGGATGAGAGCTAATCGACCGCAGCTGAATCCCGCGAAGACCCAGGTACTCTGGTGTTCTTCTGCTCGACGCCAGTACCAGATCCCGAATACGCCAGTGCACATCGGCTCCAGGTCAGCGCAGCCGGTGTCCATTGTTTGCGACCTTGGTGTGATCATAGACGCCAACGTCACCATGAAGGCACACGTCACCGTCACCCTCCGATCGTGTTTTGCCGCACTCCGACAGATTCGTAGCGTGTGCCATGCACTGCCTCAACACGCCGTCACGACAAAATCATCCGCGCCCTTGTCGTCAGCAAGGTCGACTACTGTGCCACAGCGCTAGTCGGCGTTTCCGGTCGTCAGCTTGACAGGCTACTGTCAGTTCTCAACGCGGCAGCGCGATTGATCTTCTTGGCAAAAAGTTCACACTTGCTGCGGATCCCTGAGCGTATCAAGTTTCGGCTCTGCTCGCTGACATTTCGTTGTCTTCATGGCACTGTCCTGTCTTGTGGACAGCCTTCGTCGAACTGCCAGTGCGGAAGGCAGACGTCATCTGCGGTCCTCCGTTACGTCTCTGGTCGTTTCCTCCACTCGGTGGCCCACTCTTGGCTATCGCGCGTTCCCGCCTGCTGCTGCAGTCCCACAATCACGGTGCTGTGAAGTTTGTTAGCACCAATCGAAGGCTTGCCGTCTTGGTGGCCACGCAAGATTTTGTGAAAATTATGCGCGTCGTGTAGCCAACATGGGTGCTAACTGTCCATTGTGTAGAGCGGTCATCCAAATGTGTTTCCTCGTAAAGCATTCGCTGATTAGATTGCATTGAACTGATTAGATTACTGACGTTCAACATCTTGGACTGTCAGAAGGCCAAAGAGCACTTCAGTAAAGAATATCGATATCGCCTATATTTTAGAAATATCGGTGTATCGATAAAGGAAAAAGAGATATCGACCCAGCTCGGCTCTGTGACTTGATGCTAGAGATGGGCTAAGTTAACCTCATAGACGTAAAATTAATAAAATAATGGAAATCGGTCAATGTTTGTCGAAGCTACAGTAGACCACGGTGTAGAATTAGGATTAGAGATGAATTCTATGATTTGGATAATGGATCATGGTCATTGATCATCGCTCATCAAATAGTGAAACCCCAAATCATCTTGCACTCACACCAACAAATATTGATAGTGTCATGGACTCACATCCTATCTCGAGTTTGCTACATCCAAATCATCTGCAGACAGCTCAAGTAATTTGTAAAAGGCAGCACCAAATGCGAGCAAATTTCCTATACCTCACAATGGGAAAAATTCCCCACCACTCCTAATCGCACTTAGGGACATCGGGACAACGATGTCCAGTCTCCACCTTGAACAGGACCTCGATACTTTTGTCTGTTTTTGCACAGCGCAGCCGTGTGACACACTGACTGACATATGATGCTACAAATGCATGTTCTTCATTCGACGTGTCACAATAATGAACAAGAGGCCAAAGGCTGCACGGAATGACCCGCACACCCGGCACGCGGTGTATGCTGCATGCTCGGCCGCCGATTAGCCCCGCACATTGAAGCCAAGCCGGGGTTATTCCAAGCATTCATGACAGACAGACACCGCGAACATCGATAACAATAGTCTACATCTCATGCCTTCGATGCGGCCTAACGAAAAAAGCAAGAGAGAGTGAATGGTAACTCAACAGCACTAAGCTAGATTTTATTATTACATCATATAACACGATGATGATACACGTCTCCGACAAACTACAACTGACAATAAATTGATTCATCAACCGTCGTATTCTTACTATTACTTGCCAACCAAACTGTCACAAACTGGGTGGCCACTGTCCACCAGAGTGCATTTTCATCTGAGCTAAAAAAACATCCTTGCTTAGCCAACTTAGCAATAAACCACCGTACCGGGCAGCAGCATGAAACTTCTGCATTACAGTGTAGCTGCAACGTAAAGGCGAAATTTCTGCTATATCATAAACATCAACAATCTTCCCAAGCAATAACTGACGGTTAATTAATACAAGCAACATTCAGGTAGATTTGTACCCATCGACACTGGACCAAACCTGGTGCATGTAACTGAAAACGAAATAACTTAATCATACTTCCGATGTCCCATAATAAGGAGTGAGGCGCTGAAAGAAGCGAGAAATTAATGAAGATTATACGACATCCGTATTAACCAGGCAGTGTTAACTATAACAACAAGCCACCCAAACTGCCGTGCCTCACTCTGCCTGCCACTCCCAATAAAAGAATTCACTGTTGGCGGTCATCATATGTTAGCAGACGGCGCCCAACTTTGGTTCCACAACTGAAACACAACAGCAACAACAAAGTACAGATACCAGTAACCAACTTGCAGCATTAAATTTAGTTTATTTGTAATGAACATTGTACAATTGTATGCAGAAAGGAAAAGAAAAAAGATTAAATGTCCCACAGTCTTGAGAAGTCTGAAATGGGGATTCAGCAAACCAACAAAAACTTCTTTACTGCTGACACCACTCACAAATGCCTACAGTACTTACCTGCAATTTTTGAGTGGCCTTTTATCTGGACGAATGATAGTACCAGAACTGTTACAAACTTACTATCAACAGTAAGTGACTTACCCACTGATGAGACTGCTATCAAGTGGCTGACATCACATTAAACGCATACGACAGCAGCAACAACAGCAACAGCTGCTTCTGCTGCTGCTGCTACTGCTATACTACTACATCTGTCATCTCTCAATAGCTTAAAGAAGAAATATTTGACATCACACCTGTTCAAACTAGTGCAACCAGACACTTTTGGTGTGAAGCACTCTTGAAGTAGCTCTTGTTGCTCATTGCACTATGTAAGTTGTCTACTTTACTAACTTAATGTTGCTGCTAAAAGTAAAACTACAACTCACCATGTGTGGGACCTTGGCTGAGAGGTAGTTGGACATATCATCAGCAGTGTTAGTACTCCAACCTGCCGTCAAGTGGTCACTGTCGGCACCCATAATCATCATGTTACCGTTGCCAGTCTGAGCCGTCGGTAGGTGATTGGCCGCGGCGGGCATCATGCCATTGAATGACGCTGCATCAGCTGCAAACATCGTCGCGGCAGGAGGCAGCATCATTCCAGACGCACCACCGACTGACGAGCCGCTCTGAACACAGTCAGCACAAATAACACAAACAAGTTTTGCATTGCATTCGTAACACTCCAGGCCATGCATCGCACTCAACAAATGATGGGTTACTCCGAAATGACTACATCCAGATAATTCACTGCATGCTACTGACAATCAAAGTAGTACAAAATGCCTTATTAATTCGGCAATGAGGCACTCCCTACAATTCGCCCTTGGTGCTCTTTTTAAAATATTTGGTGCCCTGTCTAAAGACACCTACAAAGATATATGTAAATACTTCAACATAATGCCTATGGATGAGCAGATCTCTGCTCGTCAGAGTAAATTTTACTTATGATATTGTGCATCAGAAAGTGCTGTGTGTCATGCAATCTCTAAATTGAGGTAGTTGGACAGTATGACTTTCTATAGCTAATGATTGTTTTGCTCTGTACATTTCTTACTTCGTCATGCTGTACATGTTGACTATTCGTAGTTATAGTTAAGTTGTTTAATTTTTTTGTTCCTTTTGCTACCGGATATATTCATTCTGGTGAAATAAAGATATATATAAAATATCACACATATGCAGTAACACAAAAAACATTATAAAAACTTGTCCTAGCGTGAGTGAGTGAGTGAGCAGAGGTTTAACTCGACACTAGCCTGACTGTCCTAGCTGATGCAAACATAACAAGTGGTCAAAATAATTTCGCGAAGGCCACATCGAATCTCCCTCCTCTTGACGTGGAACATCAGGATCCCTGTCTAATACAATGTTCCTTGGGCCCCTATGACAGTCGGGCTGCATGACAGACCAACAGACTTACAGCCGCTGAGATCACTGATCCCAGCAGTCTGCATCTATGTATTCGAAGCAGCCTAAAATACAAAATCCTGGCACACCAAATCCGTGACATTTTAGTAACTATAACTAAAACTATCACCAAGCCAAAAGGTATTAGTTTTACTGTAACTAAAACTAAAAAGTCAAAACAAAAACTATATAATAACTAAAACAAATTTAAAACTAAAACAATTAAAAGTATTCAATATAACTTTGCAGTGAGATGGAATTCCTGATTCGGGCTCATACCCCATGGATTCCATGTGACCTATGCCAAATCACTTTGGCCACTTATTATCGTTATCTTTTTCAATTCATTTGCAACTCCACAATTTTATGGTATCTAAGTCAATGGGTATCAAACTGCAACAGTATTACTGTAGGTGGGCAGACTGCGAACATGATTTAAATAACTAACATCACTATATTATGAAATATCTTATGCTGCTACCATATAAAAACTAAATAAAAACTAAAAAAAGTAAAAAACTAACTATAACTAAAACTAAAATAAATTCCAATACTAAAACATAACTGTACCAAACATGAACATCAGGATTTAGGTAAGTTAAGTAGTTCTGCTGCTAGCCAATCCCATGACATCGACATCTGTGTTTCAAGTGACTAAGATGACGAATACATATATGATGCTGGTTACCGAGTGAAACATGTGCTTGACGGCTGATTGGTCGATGGTTGTTGGGTGGCCCTGGTACACATCCGACATCATCATCACAGCGTTGATATCACTCATCATCGCTGGGTATCCACCGATCTGCATGCCTACAGCCGCGTGCTGCGATGGCATCGTGCCGCCGTCAACAGCAGCAGCAGCTGTCGCCATCATGGCAGAGTGGTCACCAGCCATCGCTCCAAACATCGGCATGCTACTCCAGCTCCCTAGAACATGCCAGTCACACAGCGTAAATTAGACAGACTTAACAAAGTCAGAGTTCGACATCCAACTCAGCACACGAGATGCAGACTTTAGCGACTGATGTTCCCGTTGCATGTCTGTCAGTCTCATGTGGCTTCGCTGTGCCAACACGGCTGAATGGATCAAGATCCAGTTTGTGGTCAAGACTCCTGGGATCACAGAACCTAATATGGAGATCCCAATTTCCCAAGAAAAACATAAAAGGAAAACATAACACATAACCTGATGAACACGGAAACATTTAGACAAAACCCAGTCCAACTAATAATTTTGTTAAACTTCCTTTTCTTCCTAATTCCTGACACTGTCCCTTTCGAAACATCTGTGCCTCATAGCATTCTCGTTGTCATGACTGATAACAGATTTCCCGACAGAGTACAACAGGACAAGAGAGAAAAGATAACGCACCATCAGTGTACATGTTCCACTGAGTGTCTTGCGGTGGCATACTGTTCATGTCGGCTGGATACATCACTGATGATGCAGCAGGTACGTTGGCTGGTCGTCCGCGGGCTGCACGCTCTGTACCTATCGGTCCGAGAAGTGTCTGCGTCTTGTGGTCGTCCAGTACCGGTCCTCCTACTACCGCTGCTTGTGATGATGGCTGCGTGTGCGACTCTGTTTATTGACGCAATAACAGCCACTCTCTGTATTTTGTACCTCTACTGCTTTTCTTACACAGGCAGCGAGAGCAATACTAAAAACAAATAAGTAAGTAAGTCAGTAAAGTAGACAACAGCCTCTTATCTGCCATCCAGCAAAATCTGAATAAAATCGGACAATCCGCGGCAATTTATAGCAATTTAATTAACTGGACCTGGTCACCATCCGCCATCTTGGATTTTTGAGGTAAGTTTTTTTTTGATCATTCAAACTTCGCACACACCAAATTTGGTGAAGATATCTTGATCAGCGGCGGAGATATACCCCAAAATGGAATTCAATAAACGCCACCTGGCGGCAGAATTCTACTTCCACTTCCAACTTTGCCACCCGCTGCCATTTGAAGACCTCCGTATGTGTCACCATGCAATATCAGTGGCTGAGTTATATGATTTAACCATTTTTCCTCACACCCACAGAGTTCCCCGAATTATTCACGAATCAAGATATTTTCACCAAACCGGATTGTTTAGATTTCCGAAAAAGTCCTCCAGTTCGAAATGGTGGCGCTCTGAACACGAGTGGTATCGAAATTTGGGTCAAAATTTGAGACTTATTGCCCCACTTGTAAAAGCGGGAAGGGTGGGGGAATTTCTGTTGATTTTTACGGAGGAGTTCGAGGGCCCCTGCCTACAGTATGAAAACAATGGGCGTCCTGGTGGCCGTTCTCCATCTACAAGTTCTAATGGCAAAAAAATAATAAATAAATACAGCATACAAGCAAAATATAAGGCCTTGCTTCTCACGGCTTAACATGTGTGAATATCTCCAGACTGTCCTGTAAGCTACTGAGTGTCCCGCAGTGACGTGTCCAAAATCGAGCAAGATGGAAAGTTAGTTACCAGGAGCTGCGGTGGTGACGGACGGTGGTAGACTGAAGTGATGCACAGTGTTGTCTGGCTGAGACGCAGATGCCAGCGACGTCGCCATCAGTGGCGCGGCAAGCACCGTAGTTTCTGAAACGGCACCAGCGGTGTTCCGCATAGCACCGGCACCGAACTGATGATGCATCTGAGACGCTGGTGGCGGCATGTAAATGTCTCCAAGATGCATCAAGCCTGGTGGCGGAGGAGGCATGGTATACCCCGCGAGGTTGGGTGGCCGGTAACTTCCACTCATGTAGAACGATGCAGGACGGTCCAGGGACGCTCCAAGAGACTGGGCGACCATCGGCCCAGTGGAGCTATCTGATAAAGGCGCAGCAGCAGCATTTGGTGTTGAGTTTGGCCGACCGTAATCAGCTGGCTTGAAACCGCTCGAATCTGAGGCAGTGGGGGCTGTCGTCTGGGCAGCACGTGATGTGGCGGTGGTCACATCTTTTGATACTCGATGACCTGGAGCCTTTGCTGGGTCTGAACTTGACGTGGAAGTCTTGTATCCGGGAGCCTTGTGAGGGTCTGATGCCACACTGGGAGCTGGTAATGGTACGGCAGCGGGGTCATCAGGATAAGAGACTGACAGCGGAGGAGATGATGTTATCACGCCGGCTGCAGCAACAGAGGCAAAGTCGTCGGTGCGTTTTGCGAGGACCGATTCGGCAATGATCTGGCTCAGAGCATTGTCGAATGGCGAGTAGTCACGCATCACTGACGACGATGATGCAATGGCATTCAGCCGAGAGCCAGCAAACCCGCTGGCCGTAACGATTGGTAATGGCTGCGGCTCACAGCGTGGCGTCACGATACCGGCACCACTGCTACTGGCACTTGCATTCGCTGACGAAGATGCCATTATCTTTTCAGCCGGTGGTGGAGACCTGGAAACAGACAAATCGATGGAAGAAGAGGCGGCGACAACAGCCTTGGCACGGTCACTATATGACACCCTGCTCATCTCAGGCGATGCTCTCACCGTGCTGTTGTCACCGGACCATGCTGATGCCACTGTTACGGCAGCCGAGGTTGATTTCACCACTGAAGTTGACGGCGGCTGCTGCCATGCACCGATCGTAAAACTACCCACTGCACCGGCACTCTTTGATGGTTTTGAGAACTGGTCGTCCTTCAGTATGAAGTTCGTCGTGCCGTTTGCATAAGATGATTTGGTGCTGGATGACTTCTGTTTCTGGCTGGTGCGTGGAACGGTGGTCGGTTGCAGTGGCTTCATCTTAGGCAGCTGTTGTTCAAACTTCTTGTCTGAGTCGTTGATGAGTGCTTCGATCAGGGACTGGGCGTACTTTGTGGCTTCCGCTGAACCTCTGATGTACAAATCACAAAGATTTCAGTTACATCACCTTTTGTTACATCATCACTAGAACAAAGACAACAGATTGCGGTCAAGGAAAAGAGTAACAAGATATCGTCCGTTATGGGACGTGACGATAGCTGGTCCGCCATGTTGCTCAGTGTGGTGCCGTCTTACAGCCATGCCGATAGTAATCTCATAGGCCCCGCCCATTCGGTTTCCCCATGTCATGGTTTTTTCCCTACCACTAGGACGACATACGTCCCTGTGAACTCCACTTCACCCAGAATCCGCCTTTTTCAATCTCCTGTGGTAACCGCCCAAAATGGCAGAACCGTACTTCCGACTACAAATCTGTTAGCGGATTCTGAATCAAGAATCCAAAGTTCCTATTTGCGTTTCGTAGTAACCATAGGTCTATCTCGCTGGGTTTCGAAGATATTCACGTGTGACAGACTGATGGAGGGACGTACAACGCGGACCATTGCTACAGCTGGCCCCCACACTGTGGCGAGCCAGCCAATTACGTGTGATGCAGTAGACTTTCGGTGAGCAGTAACACATTCCGTAAGCAGAACAGGCAAAACTTAGTTAACACTGAAATGACAGAAGTTATAGTATTCAGCAAAGATGGTAATGACATAGACTTCAGCTCGGTGAACGATCAACAGAGTTCACTTGGAACAAGTTTCAACTTACAGACAACTGAAAAGTGATGAAAAGAGAACAAAGCTGGCACATCAAAATTCTACCTCAGAACAACAGAACAGCATATTATTATTACCGTTGACAATAATTTCGCCAGTCGTACCCAGTGCTTTGGCCTGTGTTTCTTGTAGTTCGGCAACTGTCAATCAACTCTATTTTAGCCAAAATAACCTGCCAGGGGGCTGGCTGCAAGTACCCACTAGTCACTCTGATAAATGACAAAAAAACTGCAGCAGAGACACACAATAACGTGCTTCACAAATGCTCTGGGGGAGCAAATACCATCACTACGTTGTGTGTAAAGCTGTCACATACTTGATGGTGATGATACGTTCCGTCTGCGCGTCTCGTGACCTGTCAATTTCCACCTGAGCCGTTGATATGTCGCGGATCGCATTGATGTTGCAGCCACCGCGACCAATCACACGACTTATAGTGCTCGCAGGCACCAGCAGCCGCTTGGACCTG
>Ga0126335_1002774_pt1 | contig 10647 bp, 7 predicted proteins | sample OlaspJWI45metaG_FD_108409 | JGI IMG/M metagenome (GOLD analysis project Ga0126335, IMG submission 108409) | Marine gutless worms symbiont microbial communities from Oahu, Hawaii - Olavius sp. 1 OAHU.JWI-45 metaG | ecosystem: Host-associated > Annelida > Digestive system > Unclassified | place... | reverse complement strand
TAATAATAATGTTCTTTATTACAATTGCAGACAAACGCTGCAAAGGACAATCAGCAACATCTGCTACGCAGGACAGTACACTATAGTAGAATACACGCAAAGAATAGCCTACACGTAGTTTAGCACGGTAATGTAAGCAGCCATACAGAAGCGCTATTACTCAATGCCGTACAAACCGAAACAACAATCAAACACATAATATAACACAAGACACACTTAATAGCGGTAAATATTTACAAACATGCATTCACTTTTTGGCACCGCCCGGGATCGAACCCGGGACCTTTCGATTCCTAGTCGGACATTCTACCACTACTCCACCGCCACCCCTCATAGTCATAGTCATAGTTTTGGTTCGACACTCTCGAATTTTAGGTATTGGCACGATATAGCTCTGCTTAAATCCACGAGGAACATAACCACAGTCAAATATTAATTTAAACAGTTTCTAGATGACAACTGGGAGAGCCGGATGACTATACAATAAATGTTTCACAGACAAGTCATCTATACCAGAAGCCTTACCTCGCTTCATGTTAGAAATGATCCTGCAGATCACCTCTGTGTCAAATAAATCATTATCAGTTACAGGATGGCCGCAACAGCTACCACGTAAGCGCTCATATTCTACGCGGAGATTATCAGCTTGACTATGACTGTTGCAGCAGAGCGACGAGTAGAAAAGATCAGCAAACTTCTCGACCATTGTGGCGCTGTCAACACAGCCGCTAACCTCAGAGCACTTATTGGATGTGTCAAATTTAGCTCGCCAGCATTTCCAAAAGTTGACCGTGTCTTTTTTAATTAACGCTTCGTGCAAATTATTAGAGTAAGAGTAGGTTTCAGCCTTTTGTTCATCACGAAGTCTTTTACGATACAATAATCTGGATGATTGCCGCCTTGTAAAAATAGGCCCAGATAGTGGTTTACCTGCCAGCTTATTGGAGTCCATAGAATCTTGTTTCAATAGATCTAATTCCTATGTCCACCAAAATTTGTAGAAATTCTTTTTTGCTCTAGGTACAAAGGCTTGATCACCTACACGCAATATATTAACTAATGCGTCATATAACGTGTTAATATGCAAAGCAGCATCAAAACTAGTACCTCTGTCTTTAGCATCATTAAAAATATTATTATTTTAAATTTTCTGTTAGCTTTATAGTGTAACTGTACAGTAATTTAGTTCTTCAACTTCTGTCTGTTTGTACTATGTTTTTATCATGTGTATTCGCACTTTGATGTAATCCAGCTTATTCTGCAACACAATAAAGCAGTTTGGCGATTTCTGATTTCCGATAACGCTGATTGAGACGACTTTACGTTATCTGGCGACGATTATATGACATTTCGGTGGTTAGGAAGCCACGTGGATCGGGACGGATCGGTGGGTTCTTTGATGTTGGCGCCAGGCGGCCGTGGGGGTAGTAACGGCCCTCTCAGTCATGCGCGCACGTGATTGGCCGACATGTAATGGGCCGGCAAGCAATAGTTTACTATTTTCGTACATTAGGCAATATGTATAAGCCTATGCCTAAGCTTTGGAGCACTTTTGAAAACTTTAATTTTTTTACATGAGACTGCATTGTATGTTGGTTTCTATATATACATACACGTAGATTCGTTACGAAAAATCCTGTGTCTCCACCTTCATAGGACTCAGCGGAAACCACTCCCCCAATATTAAACCCCGCCTACAGGACGCCCGTCACATGCTACGACGCCACCAAGCCACGCCCTCTACCCACCGAACCGTCCCGACCCAGACATCAGAGGTAACCACCGATCTGTCCTACTACGCCGGCGACACAGGGAACGGAACGGGCGTATTGTACAGTTGCCCACACGGAGCAAGTAATTGCGCACTCACCGACGCGTGTCATTGCTGATAGCGCCACAGCTGTGACAAGTAGAAATCCAATCATCCGTGACCAGAACCGCGACCTCGTTCCGCCGAGTGAAGAACTTCTTCCTCGCCACCACGGCAGCGGACACCGTGAGATCGACATCGTGGGGAGATAGATGCTTAACTTTTAGTGTCACAAAAACCTGTACACACAATGGCACTCATCTGTCATAAATGACTATAGCAAGAAACACGAGAACAGATTAGCCATATTACATATCTCACCGTATAAAACAGTAGGCTAATGTCTCCAAACGACACCAACTGCCGCGGAATAATTCCGGACTTGTTATGAGGACTTGTTACCGACAATTTGGTCGTCATCCTTGATCTCATTTTGCTGATTTTGCCGGATATATCGACCTAAGTATACACGTGACAGGGTTTTGTGTGAGATAAGGGTTAAGCTATACAAACAGATGACTTACAAGTTTTTTCTTACCAGAGCTGACAGAAGAAGCATAACATTTTTCATACTACACAACACATCTATGCATCTGCTATAGTACATAGGCCTACTGCCATTTTTATGCCCCGTCTTTTTTCGTCTATGACAAAGAATTTTACATCAAAGAGTGTCAATTCTGTAATGTCTCCAGACAATACAGTATCAAATACGCTGTTATATGGTCATAGCGCGAGTGTTGATAACGAACGTTATTTTTTTATTATTTTCGTAGTATGGGGTGTTTATCAATTAAGTATGCCGCACCGTAAAAGAAGGAACAGATGAAAAAGACTGTTGAAAAACTTGAAGCTGGCGCGTTGTTTCGTTCCGGCGACCGTACGAACGCGGATAATATTGGCACCGACGGAGACGGAATAAAAGATTGATCATGGAATTAGAGCTTGAAGATGGCAAAGTTTCAACGACGATTAATGGAGACTTTTCTGCGTTGTCGGCTAATGTACTCAGAATGATGCGAAACTACTATACGCAGTACTAAGGCTGATGACACACGAGACTTGTTGCGGACTTTTATCGCAAAGCGAGTGTCAGACTGCAATCACGCTAAATGTAGCAGTAACAAAAAGCACAACAAACATTAATTGACGTTGACTATAACATTTAGTGGAAAACTATTGGCAGCGGCAATTATTAATTTAATATTAAAACAATCAAATTAAACATTAGCATGACTAATATACACAGCTGTAGACTGAGCACCGCAGGCGACCGCAAAAAAGTCAACAAAGTAACTGACCAATCAGCGTTCAGAGCAGAAAAATGAAATATGTTTCTCATCAGATTTTTGCTTCGCGATTTGTTGCGTAACTCTGCAACAGCCTACAGAGAAGGTGAAAGTTTGTGAAACGTTTGCTAGGCGGCAAAGTTCGCAGCGAAAGTCCAACAAAAGGGCCGTCTGTCGCCAGCCTGAATCCGACAAGAACCAGTGTTTTAGCGAACAGTGAATATTTTATTACTGTGAGACCGGTCGCAGCCATCGAACGTTCTGTTCTGATCTGGGAATTGCTAGGACCTCCCATACGCTTCTATCGACAACGTCGAAAACACCGAGAGATAGTCGAGAATTTACAGCCGTCTGGAGATGTTTCGTCCAGTGAAAATGCGAGTACGAGTAAAGATATCGAGTACTATTTCTCTGCAGTGATGGGCAACTGAATAATTTTGTGGTATAACGAAACGTAAATTTCAGCTAGAAACTTTGCTAAACTAAAGTCATGAACTACGCAATTTTCGTCCGCATCAAGTGCACGGCGTGCATAACGCGGCCTATTGCGACCGATGATCCCGTAGCGTGATGTGTCAGTCAGTCAGTCAGTCTGTTTGCGCGTGTCTGTCCGTCTGTCACGTGGCTGCGCTGTACAAAAATGGCTAAGCGGATCGAAGTCCTGTTCAGGGTGGAGACTCTTGGGGACCCAAAACACATTGTATTTCATAGGGTCCTACGGTGAGGAGGAGGGGATTGGGAATATTCCCCATTGTCATCATCATTCCCCATCAATGTGTAAACATTGTTCGCATTCGATGCAGCCTTCGCTAAATTACTTTGATCTTTTGTTATAAGTGATTAGCGAAACTAAGAAAAAATTACACTGTACTTATTACTCTATTATTGTGCCAGTGTCTATTTCTTGAACTTAACCCACACCGTCTGTACTGTCGATGATTTTAGCTTCGTATTCTCGTTTCACGACTTGTGTGCATTGTTTTCTGGCCTGAAATGTGAACGAATAGGTCCGCATGGGCGACAGACGCGATCGCTGGGGCCAATCAATCAGTTCATCACTTTATCACGTTGTTTCTCGCAGCAGGCACAAGGCACGCCGCTCATTTTTCTAAATTTTCGTGCGTTTTACGCTGTCTATCTTGCCTATCGAACAAACCGCACTCAGACTTATTCTAATAGCACTCGCACTTTCAGCGTATAATACACCAAAGTCAGCTACAAGTAAAATTTATCGCGCGTCATATTTACAACAAAACACCGTTCCATTGCCAGGCGGCATTTTATTTAAGGCTTTCCTAGTCAGTCCGTGGGCGAGTCCAGTTTTTATTTTGGTCAACCTACAAAATAAAAGAATGACTTTGACAGAATGTATGGCAGAAACGATTTGAATCCCTCTCTCTAGTCAGGAATTCTACCGCGTTTGACAATGAAGCATCGCACCCCCTCCATCAGTTTTGTTTAAAACGTCTCTTCGCGTTTTCATACTGTTTGAAACGAGTTGCCAGAATCATTACATTTCTTGAAATTAACAGTGACGCTTTTAGCATTTTACTCTCGGTTAATATTGGCTTCGAACTCGAATAAAATACCCTCTTTTTATAATCTTCCACTGACATACCTCTGTAACTTAAAGGCATTAGTGGTGACGCTAATAACTCATAAGTAAGTAAAACGTTCCCTTCATTTATCAATCGAGTTCGACGCCTTTCTTCGTCGTAACAGATCGTAATTAATCACGACAGTTTTTGTCTCTTTGTCTATTACATAACATGTCCGTTCACGTAACAACAGTCTGAAGATTTTGCCTGATAAAGAAAATAAGGCCTACAGCTTCTAAATTCTACTGACTTTTTTTACATAAAACCCTGTCACAGCAACACGAGTACATGACTATAAATTATATGTTAATCATAGTCATAATGTGAGGCAGAATTTCTTTGCTTAACGCGTTGCCCGCCCTTGGAATAGCTTGCCTCTGTGCTGTTGATTTTAGGACTGTACATGTAAACAGTTTTAAAAGAAGTACACGCACTGTTAATTTTAGCAAGTTTCTGTGTATGATATTTGATGTTTAAATCACATCTAAACCTGCTTTGTAACCCGTGGAATGTGTTTATCCTAAAGGCTGCATTATTTTGTTGTCTGTTCCATGATGTTTGCTGTGTTAAACTTTTTTATATTCTGGGTTATTGTTAGCGTCATATGGTGACCTTATAGTCCCAGTTCACGCATATTTGATTGTGCTTCCTTATACCGAACTGTATATGTTTACTTTCTTGATGTGTGACACAATAACAAATAAATAAATTGTACACAGCATCCAAATTATAAGCAAAATAATTTTTTGGATGGTACGCAAGTTTTGCCGTTGTCAAAATTGAGTTGTTTAACTTCCAAAGCAGAAAGAAAAAATATTGCTGCTTACCTTGTTCACTGGCTGCAATCAACACTTCAGACTGGTGGAGCGAAGCAGAAGACGGTAAATGGAAAAGCTGTTATATGCGAGTTCTGTTCTTGCAAGCTGAAGTTTTTTGCAGCTAAATCTGTGAGAGTGCTGTCAACGATTTCAGCGACAAAAGAAGCGCGTAACAGCGTCTAGGCGATGCCGCAGTCACGCTTTAAGTCTTGGTGAAAGCTGAGAAGAAAACGCGTTCGATATCGAAGATCCGCGGCGGTTGAACACGAGTTTAACTGAGACTAATCTTCTGCTGCCTACGGCCAGTTCGACTGCGCAACGCGGCCAGACGACACATCCGCAGTTTGCAACGATCAGACACCGCATGCAGCGGTTAGTATACCTAGCGTCACGAACAGCCGTCAATGAGGTATACGAAGCGTTGCCTTTCAATTTTCACACAGATTAATAGTACCATTTTGTTTAGCTAGGTCGTGACTCCAAGTTTACTAAAAGCAGTGTAGGACCGCGGTTAAGGTTATGGCACGCTGTTAGTATACCAAGCGTCGTACAAGCCTAACTTTTGTACAAACGTGTGACACTTGATATACATCTACTATAGCAGTGATGAACAAGTGCTCGGACAAGGTTAAACTCCCATTCCGATCTTTAACCATACATGTAACCTAGTTCCGGGTCCAATACCCTGAATATCAAATCTCAGTAGGCTAGTACGCGTAGGCCTATCGTCACCGAATACAGGTACACCAAGCATCACCTAGGTTCCATCAGACACCGCATGCACAGCCACGCGGCCTCAGCGTTGCAGCTGCGGACCAGTGCTCTCTGACCTTCGACGCCCCAAACTCGAACCAGAGTTGAGGTCTTCTTCGATCGACCCCCGACAACGCGCTCAACCGAGACCGGGGAGAGCTGTGCCGGCTAACTAAGTACCTCGCTGTACAGTCCTTAGTGTCCCTATCGCTTACGCTCAAGTCCGAGACATTAATGAATATATTGGCCTGGGGCTGGGGATAACGTTAGAGTTGCGGTTAGTAGGCCTACTCCAATTTAGCCATTCCTTTCAACTTGCTCATCGTGTTAGCAGGGAAACGTGTTAAGTCTTGATTTTTCGCAGGACGCTAACTCCGACCAGTGACGTTAGCAAGGACTTGGAATCCAAGGTCAAGGCCAAGCACTCGAGATGTCACTGTCGACGACATAAAAGAAAACCGAAGCAGACAATGATCACGAAATTTAGACGCACCGTAAGCAGTAATGACCCCAAAAGTTTGCCTACATTTTCTATACCAGTCAAACTCTATATCTGGTCACCTATACACAACCATCCAACGGCCTCAAGAGTCAAGGTCGAGGCCAAGGAAGGACTGACGTCACCGAACATAGATAAATTTACGGTTAGAGTTGGTAATGCAGTTTATCTCTGCCCTATCGCTTCCGCTCTAGTGTCCACGTGTCAGTCTAAATGTCTCCTCAACGCTGTCTTCTGAGCCGTCTGCGGTAGGGGCTGCGGCTCAATGCAGGAGAGGCGGGTGGTCCGCTATAAGTGGCCTGTTATCCATCGAAGATTGTCCACGATGCCACCACAGACTCGCAAGCGAACCAACGAATGGGTGCTGGAGAAGGCAGACACTGAAAGGTCTACTGGAGTCAATAGTATCCACGAAACTAAGTTTTTTGGCCACGTCACTCAGAAACCAGGAACTTGTTTGGAGAACAAGACGTGAAATATACCACGTCGGGAACAAGAGTACGAGGAAGACCACGCACAACTTGGCAAGACAACATCAAGACATGGACAGGGCTATCGTTGCTGAAAGGAGTGAGGGCAACGGAGGACCGTTCACAATGGAGGAAGATTGTCCATGATGCAGCCAAACCTCGTGCCCCGCCGAGGACAGCTAAACAACAGACTGTTATCCATCGATCCGAGAGAAAGATTTCCCGAGACGTTTTACTCGCCAGCAGCCCGGCAGCCGGAGCCCGCCGCCAGTTAACGTCGTATAGAGGGCCGCGCTAAAGAGAAACAGATGCGCTCCACGGAGCCGCCGGGGCACAATCGATCGAAAGGGCGTGTGACGTTACGTGTAGTCCCATCATTTCTGGTTTGGTTGTAAGTAAGTAAGCGAGCTAAAATCTAACGGTTCAGAAGGTGTCGCGATCTTTAGCCAAACAAATGCGTTTTCACTTTTCAGTTAATTTCGCGAAATTCGACAAGTGTTAGTTCAGAATCTGGAAGATGAAGTGGTAGATTGTTCGACAGACGTGGACCAGCAACGGCGAAGGATCGCGCCCAGACTTGTGCGAGTTCCAGGGACGTAGCAACATTGGACGATCAAGTCGTTGGCGGCTCGTGGTTGTGATGAGTGGGCAGTCGTCCATCGGCTAAAGAAACCGTGATATAGATTGGTCTAAACGTTTTAAGCCTAAGCGACATTATTAGAGCTGCGCGCGTTTGTACTCTAGTGGAGGTATAATTATGCATAGGGCGCATGATTAAGGTTGAGGTTACGGTAATGTGCCGACAAAGGTAAGCTACTATACCAAGCGTCACACAGTCGATTGACAGGACAGGGCAGGGCAGGGGTGAGGGTGAAGGAAGGGGCTGCAGAGGCGACTCGGAGGGCGCATCGGCTTGCCTGGACCGCCGGGACTATAGACACGGACCAACGGATGATTGGACCGAAGTCGAAGGTAATTTGTTGGTTGGGGGCCGCCAATGTCGCGTCGCCTTCGCCTCGCTTCGCTTGACGTTGCGACTGTTGTTGTTTGCCGCTTCAGACGCCGCAGAGCTGGCGACACGGTTATTTCCCCTTACTACGAAATTACCCCCCAAGAAGACCTCTTGTATTGGTTTTAGATTTTAGTAGTGTTTGAGTGTTTTCTGTAATTGCTGTAATTTTGCCTAAGCCAATCCAGCCTTCCATTTTTCCAATGTCGGTAAATGAGGATCGGCTTCGGCTGGAAAGGCAAAAGCAGGTATGGTTCATTCCATGGATAAACGCGTGGTTGGCGAGTAAAACTTTCTACAACGCGCGCCATACCTGAGCGCTTGTGTGGCGAGGTTTTATTCACAAAAGACGCCATATCAAGTGTTTTTTACCTTTACCTTTACCTTTACTTGTGTGATTGTATGTGTACTGTCTGCCACTTTGGCGAAACAAACGATATACAAACCGGGCTATTTTTAGTAACAATTCAGTACTTTACCAAGTGGCCAAAGTAATTTGGCGATGGAGCATTGAGTCCCTTTCCCTCACCCTTTCACAGCTGGCAAAATGTCCCCCTTCCTTCCCCATAAAAGGGTCAAGACCGCCGTCCAGATCAGCAATCCTTGGGCATCAAAAATGTCTACCCCACACAGCACGTCGATTCGTTCAGCAGCCAGTGAGAGATAGACAGACTGACTGACGCACCACACTTCAGAACCGAACATCGGCAGCAATAGGCTATGTCTCATGCATTTGTTGCGGCCTCATAGGCCTGATTAGGGCGGTTGGCGGCGTGGTGTAGTAGTTAGTGTCGTTGGTCTGATAGAACGAAGTTAATCAACATCGGGATAGGTGAGTACTTGGATGGGTGACCGTCTTCGGACGGGTAAAACATCTAGGTATTAGCAACTAGCCAACTGGTGAGGCGTGACGGTCTGAACAGCTAACAACTGTGATAGCTGTCAGTAGCGGTCTTGGGCAGACTGTTTACTCACCGTGGTGGTGCCTAGGCCAACTCAGCCTTCCATCTCTCCGTGGGCCGGTAAATGAGGACCAGCTTCGGCTGGGAAGGCAAAGGTAGGTATGGTTCATTCCATTGGTGGATAAACGCGTAGGTGGCAGGTAAAACTGTGCGATTTCTCGACAACGCGTGCCATACTTGAGCGCTTCTTTGGCGAGGTTTCCTCAAGGAGAGGCGCTATATCAAGTGTATTTATCTTTACCTATGACGACTTGCTGCGTATAAGTCTGTGGTACGTTTTAACTGCATTCAGTTGGTGGCGTCAAAGCGTGCAAGACTAGGCTGGTTGTAAGCAAAGTACTGACGAACGGGCACAATAAAAGACAATAACTGTGTATTGCTGCCATAATGACCTTTACTCGCTGCCACTGATTGACAAATTTCTAAAAGATTGGTACCTGTCCGTTATTTCACCGAATTTAATTTTACCGTTACTTTCTAACCCTAACCCTAACCCTAACTTTCAAATTAAATGCGGCGAATTAACCAACAAGCATCAAACGATTTTCAGCTATGTTTAAGAGTACTGTTATGAAGTTATGGCTTTTGGTTATATTAAAAGGTTTATAGTTATCGGGTGGAGCGAAGAGGGTTACTTTTAATTAGACAAAACGTGCAGGAAGGTGGCTCGTGGAAAGGGGATACTTGTCGCAGGGCAGGGGTCTTATCGTGGGGGAATTATCTCTGTAAATCCACGGCGCAGCGCCTTGACCCCAGACATCGATGGTTTGTCCAGCAAATAAGTCGGGAAATGCGTTTCGATCAGATACGAGCTCGAGTCGTATGTCGTTCGTAATTTGCTCAGATATCTGTATAACTGAACGGAGCAACACCGGACTCATTTGATTCGAGCGGACCTAGATCCACTCCGCTTCCTGGCTATTTGTCGTAAGAGGCGACTAAAAACCGGTGTTTTGTCGATTATTTTTAACGCTTGCGCCAACGTACAGTGTATATGAACGAAGAAGGCAATTTGTGCAATCCGGTGGTGATGTCTGCGGTTTTGTTTGTCTGTCTGTGATTCTGTCCGTAATAATCCTCGTATCCTAGGCCTATCTCCGGAACGGCAGAAACCAGAGATTTCAAACTGTGTACGCATACTGAGGACTACGGTCCCCATACAACCATCTCCAGTCCCCCATTATTTGTACCCCGCCCCTTCGGGTAACACCTTCTATGAAATTTTCTTTTTATGCCTATGGCGGACGCAACACAAACACCCTCTCTCCCCGAATAGAACCCCCTCCCCGCTTCGGATAACCTGCCTGGGTAACATACGTGAGTGAGTGAGCAGAGGTTTAACGTCCCACTCGACACTTTATAGGTCATTTCGGAGACGATTTTTACAGGCCAGATGACCCAACCAACAGCGTCAAAGCACTGAAGGAAGCCAGTTGGCC
>Ga0126335_1002773_pt1 | contig 10650 bp, 5 predicted proteins | sample OlaspJWI45metaG_FD_108409 | JGI IMG/M metagenome (GOLD analysis project Ga0126335, IMG submission 108409) | Marine gutless worms symbiont microbial communities from Oahu, Hawaii - Olavius sp. 1 OAHU.JWI-45 metaG | ecosystem: Host-associated > Annelida > Digestive system > Unclassified | place... | reverse complement strand
CTCCATCCAGGACCTCCAGTAGTGCAGTCTCTGTGGAATGTCCCTTTCTGTATGCCGACTGGAACTGGCTGAAGTTGGGAGAGCTGAGCAGGTGGGGCCGCAGGCGTGCTAACACGAGTCTCTTCAGGACTTTGGTCACGGTCGGCAGGTTTGATATCGGCCTGTAGTTCGCTGGCTGTGAACTGTCGAGCCCGGCTTGCCGAGTTTCAAATTCCTCGTTAAAATGGGTTGAGAACTTGAGAGGTATCACGTGTGAAAAGCCTATAGGAAGCCATAGCAAAAGCGTTATTATTGTTAGCTCTATATGATCGCCGTAAAGCGTCAGCTCAGCTTACGAAAATTAAACCGAATTAACCAATTAATGAAGCTTATTGCTGCTTTGCTGTAATAAATAAAATGTAAAATAACTAAAACCTTGTTGGTGATTGGTGATATGCAATATAATATAATTGTAAGGTGATTTTGGAATAATATTGTAAAGTATTTTTGAAAAATACAGAAAAGCAAAATATGGACGATAGTGAAAACTGACCATGCACCAGGCAGTGCCGAACGGCCAGACGGTGATGGCGTATGAGACAGCAGTGAACGGTACGCAGATGACTATGAAGAGTAGATCGGCCACTGCTAGACTGATGATGAGAGTATTGGTCGTACTACGCATCTGTAGGTTAGCGACAACCACGATGATCACCGACAAGTTGCCGACGAAGCCAAGGATTGCTATGACTGTGAAGACGACCGGGACGACAACACGCACGACAGCCTCGTACGCCAGTACTCTGGCTGTGCGGTCGTCAGAGACGATTGTGGCATTCAGCCACTCAGAGACACTGTCCGTCGTCGCCATCATCAGCTGAAGCACGCAATCAAAGACTTTACGTTGTCGTTCAGCGACACAGTTAGTAATGACCGACAAAAATGACAATTTAGCTAGGCCCTATACCTTTAGTCGATTTCGGGTCACCTCGGCGCCAAGTTAACTCGTGCCGAAGTCAAACCTAACCCTAACACTAACCCTTCGGTCAATACCTTGAAGCAACAGTCGAACAGCGTTAAGCCTAATTTACATTTCAACGATTTAGTTTCCCCGCTTCGAAGTTACTGAATTGTCGCAGACTTCGAACTATCTCGACATGTCGAAATGGTCCAAGAATGTCGAGATATTTGATATTTGTCAAGTCGTGTCTTGTCGTTGTCGTGTAGTTGGAAACGACAATGTCGATTTTCTCTACGCCGCAACCGGGCGTCGACCGCGCTAACGGCCAGCATAAAAATAGTAACTTTTACTTAGTCACCGTAATATTTACACTCTCGTCACTCGATGACAAGCTCTGACTAGTTATGGTCTTATTGCAGACAAGTTAGCGACAAGTGTAAACAAGTTACAGTGAAGTCCGTGACAATTAAAGTCGTGTCACGTTGTCATGTCATGTCATGTTTGGCCGTATAACGAACACTAAGCTTGTTGAGAACCTGAGATATGCATGTACATATACGGTGACAATGACGTCTCGTTTGCTAATTAACTCTATGGTCAGTGTTGGTAATGTTCGGCAGATACTTCCATTACGTGTTACCCGTATTCGCGCCCTACAAGATGGGGCGCATGTTCTTATAAAAAATAAATAAAATGACGTCAGCGGACCTTATATATATCCACGCCAACGAGTTGTTATCACATTGTAGATATACTGCGAAACCATGCAACTACGAAGATGACTTTTTAAATTAAATCACGTTGTAGTCGCAAAAATACAGTATTCTATTTGATTTTTTTGTCAAATATCTATTGTATGGATGCAGGTCGGTTTTCCTATGGCGGTTTTTAAAATTAAGGTCGGCAATTTTCATCACAGTGTAAATGGTCCGTGATCTTCAGGTCTTGTACTTCAATTCCAATTATCGTTTATTATTATTTGAGTTTATCATTCACTATAACACGGATGTTTCTCAGCGCAGCTGTGGTTCACGGCCGATTAAATTCTAAGGATGATTGGTAGGTAGATAGTAACTAGATAACGCTATTTTTGTGGACGCGATTGCTCGAAAACTACAAAACGCTTGACGTTAAAACTTTGCATATAGGCCTAGCTGCAGTTCAGCACGAGGACAATGCCACAGCGCCGTCCGAGACCGCAAACCGCGTTAGCACCAGTAGATGACTGGTGCTAAACGCGGCATAATTTTATGAAACGTGTTTGCACTGTGCTAATGGCGTGACGGTGATGCTATGACTTGCGGCTATTTATCTTGCGGTTGTGACTGCTGCTGCTGCTGATCTTGGCGCTGTTCATGCAAACAACTGAAGCGTGGAAAATGAGATATAAAATATATCATTAACACAGGTAATTAGTGCCACTGGAGGCATCAGCTGCTCACATACGACATGCGTTTTATTATATCATATGTGACACGGACGGATGCCGTTGGGCTAGTGCAGCGTATGTCCATGTCCCAACGTTATCAGCGCGATAACTGTCCGCAGCTTGCTGGTTGAGCAAAACTTTGGGTAGTCGCTAAGCGGTTGATTGACTAACTGACCATGCGAAGACGGAGACCATCTCCGAGTGTCGAAATAGATGATAGATGGGTTAACAGTAACACGTAGGCCCCTACTCGTATATGAATTATTTGGCTGCAGATTTGAAGTCAAGGCCAGAATCACAAATGAACTTAATGTTCATGTTTCCCATCGCAATGACATAAGTCATTCATATTCAGTTACACATTCAGGTTGTGCACATCAAGCATAACTCTCCGGTGTAGTGTAAATTTTAGCTCATGCGGCTAAAAGGACAAACAGCAAGATTATGAATGCAAAAATATGTAATCATAATCCTCGTATTTATTTACCACAAAGTCTAGACATGCAGGAGTGTCTTTAAATGCGCGTAATTATGTGGCTTGTCTTCTTGAGAATGATTCTCTGTAATAGTGTTCCGTTAGACGACGAACGTGACTGAGCGTCGAGTGCAGTCAGCATCAGCTCTAATCATCGCGAGTCGACGGACGTATGCGGCCACTCTTCAAAAGTGACGCGCGTCCAGTTGCATTTATCACTTCAGCGCCCCCGTCGATTAGTCGAGTCGTGACGACACATTGGCCGTGCGGGCGGCCCGCGCGGCACAGCTGTCTCTCGTTAATTCCACTTCCCTTCGATAGAGAAACACGGAAGCGGCCGCCTGGAGGGACAAATGTCCACCGGGTCCAGCCGCAGTTCGGATAATTGTCAGTAGCCGGCCGGCCGGACGGCCAACGTTGAGGGTCTAAGCAGCACGTGAACACATCACGATCGTCGTCGGCTGACTTAGCTGCTGGTTGCAGTCTTTCGTTGTCAGTGATGAATCGACGTTAGCGCATCAGTCGACACGACATCTACCGTTCTAGTCAACCCGCCGCAGGCTGCTGCTTGCTTAAAACCAGTCTCTCAGATTTCCGTAACGTACGCGGTCGTATATTGCATTTTCTGTTCTGTACATCAGCTATCTGCCACTATCGGTGATGTCTGAATTTCCGTGAGTGACAGTCGATGCAGTTGTAAGAACGTCGCCATGATAGCAAGTGACTACAGTAATGTAGTAATGACTGCATCAAAGTGGCGCCATCTGTTTAGTTGTTCACCATAGTACTGGGATGGGGACGGGGACAGATATTAAGGGGACGGTTAGGGAAGGGAACAAATTACTGTCCCGGGCAGCTCTCTTGTGCGTAGTAGCGCCGATGCGTGGTACGATGTGCCGGCCGTGTACATGTATTGCGATTGGCTGCGTCGTGGTATACAAGTGATGTATGCATTGTGTTTGACGCCTAGGCCTACTTAGCAGTAGTACTCCGTGTCTTGTATATACTGGGCAATAAAGTGACTGTATGTACCTCAATCTGCTCATCAACAAGGCACTAGACATTCAACCTTTGCTCACTATCTCATGCTAATGCTGCCAGACGAGTAGAACTACAAAGAACTACAACAAAGACAGATGTTAGGTTGCGGCGTCAGACAACAGTGATGACAAAAATTTATCAGTTGTCTACGGTTAGCGCTTAGAGACTCTTTTGAGTATATAGGCGCTATATAAATAAGTTTATCTATCTATCTATCTATCTACGGTGTTATAGGCGACCATATCCCGGACAGAATGCCACGGTCGAGCAGAGGCATCATGTTACTTCTTTCGGTTATGGTTAACGCATTGTTTAAATTTTGGGAACGTTTTTAAATATTTAAATACACAGTCTAATTGCCACTAACTAGCGGTAGACCTGAACACCTGCTGCTTAGGCTGAAAGTGCCTTTTAACTGCATTCACTAGGTGGCACTATGGTGCTTCTTAAAACTAGAGTCTTTGACTATTTTTTGTCGCGGACAGCCCTCTACTCCTGAATGCAAACTATTGCCAATATCCACCCCGAAAGATCTAAGGTGAGCTGTAGCGACGTCGCGCTACATGATCAACATGTGTAGGTCCACACGGTGTGGTCCAGCCAGCGTGTGTCAGTTAACGCGCCATCTAAGCAAAAATGATAACAGCGGCAGCCAGCGTGAATCATATGGCTTGTCTGGACGACGAGCTCGACTAACTAAGACTGATAGTCAATCATCTGCGGCCACGCACGCATGTGTCGCCAGCCTTCACTTGGCGTCGCGTCGCATCGCGATGTATAAGCTAGTCTGCGTCTGACGTCAGCGGTGATAGATAAATGTGAAGAAAAACTGCAGTTCGTACACATTAACGGCATCGAACGCAGCAAATATCGTGAGAAGGTGATATAACCCACCACTATGCACAGAGTTCAAATGTCACTGTTCTCAGCAGTCTGTCAATCCATGGGCGTCTAACATGTCAAATAGATAGCGATATTACAGAAATTTGTTGAATTATATAACGAAGTGTCATTTTGAACTTCAGAGTTGAGCAAAATTTGTCACCTCACATTCTTTGGGGGCCCAGAGACCACCAACACCTCCTAAATGACACTCTGATTCTCAATTGAGTATTGGGGATTCTTTTATTGGCCAATTGCACTGTAAATATGAAATTCTCAAATTGAGCATATATAAATGCTTCAATAAAAATGTCTGAAATGAGTATTTATGTATTCAATTTCAGTATGCCAATTTACTGCGATGCTGCATACTGAAATCGAGTATTTAGTTGAGTATATTAAAACTACTCAAAAGTGAGTAGGTTACTACTTCTCTGGCATACTCATTCCAGGCACCCCTACTACTGCTGCTGGTATCGTGGTATAATGGACCGAGACGTCGCCAAGACGGATCAGGTCAGAGATGATTGTGTCTGGCGGTGTGAGAACTGAGAAGAGGCAGAACACAGGTGCGGCCACACGTGACACAAGTAAAGACGCCAGTTGTCGGTCTCCCGGCTGCTTTACGTTTGAACTTTTCTCCTGTAGTTTCGTCACCCGGTCCTTCTCAAATGTGCACTGGGGACTTGCTCAGGAAACGCCATGATGACATGTCTTTAACTAGTCAGCTGAATTCATTCGGATCTATGCTGCACGACTTCAGCACGTCCTTGTATCTCTTTCGCTCGCCACCATAGCAGTATTGGGAGCAAGACCTGCTTCAGCAGCTGATTTTCAGCCATGCCGATAACCAAATTGCTCCAGCTTAACGACGTGTCCGCGATAGGCCTACAGTCCCCACGACTCACGTCCATAGAGAAAAGACATCAGGATGGTTGCCTTGTAAACAGCAACTTTGGTGTCCAGCCGGATGCCATGATCATTCCATGACGCTTGGAGCCTTGGACAGCCGACCTAAGGCAAAGCTGGCCTTGGACAGTCATGCACTGATGTCATCGTCGACAACGGCGTCTGAGGAGAAGATGTTAACTCGGTAGCAGCACTTGTGCAGTGCAGTATAATAATAATACAACGGCAGTGTATTGGTGGATATGGACAAGCGCTTCGACTGTAGCTATACGGACGTCCGACAGTCCGACTACTGAAACCGCAAGGCGAAGTCCGATACTGCGTGCATGCAGGGTGACTGCAGCGACAGCAGCTGTTGAATCAACTCAACGCGCAGTTAGTTAATTGGCCAGTCCACTCCAGTCCTGGAGTCGCGCTATCATGTTACTTTGCTTGCCGTACTGACTGTGGGTGGCCGCACTGCAGTGTGGATCGGTCGTCACTGCAACAAGGCCAGTCACACCGCCTCCTACAGTTGCTTGGCGGTTCTTTGAATGCTGCACGTCGTGGCGCGAAATCAAGCATACTGAGTTACTGACTAGTGACCACTGACCAGTGGCTCTGATACCGACTGATACTGATTTATTTATGATTTCATAATGAAACTAATGGCACATTCAATGCACTGCACGACGGTGTTTGGTTGAGTACGTTATGAGTAGTTTGTGAGTATACATACTGCAGTCCTCGACGCATAAAGATAGGACTCATTTCAGTGCTGTGTTCGGCAGCATATGAGTTTACTATGCGCAATCTAATCAAAATGAGTATATGAGCAGCAATATTCTCGAGTGAGTACGCGGAAACTGTTAATTATCTATAGGCTCTGCACGCATTTCTCCGTCATCATGACATCGCACTCATGGCCCACGAGGGCCCCCGAAACCAGTACTTCTCCAGTCTCCACTCCTTTCTGTTTAATACTCTTGTACGCAGTGAATTATTGCAACATCGGCTGGAGGCTAAGCAAACAGACATAACGGTCGACTGCATTACTATTTTACTAGTGTCTTGGTAATCATTCGTCGTAGTCGTGTTGCTTTTACTTTGATTCTCCTCCGTTCCTTTAGACAGACAACATCTCAGTTCTGATGAGCGTCTGGGGAAGAGAAAGAAGATTGTCAGATGTTCTGTTCAGTACTGCATATACCACAATATTGTCCACAATCATAAGTACACCCAAATGAACAGTCTCACGCGTGAACTAGATCGTGCTAGTTTAGATTAGGTGTCTTGTGCGCTTTAGTGTTTTTTCGTAACTGTGGTCAATGCGTTTATAGGTTATTTGTGTTTGATAAATTTTTCTTGGTTAGGCCTAATGTTTGAGTTTGTTTGTCATTACCAGTACTCGTGATCCATTACGTGTCGAGTTGGATGAAAATCTCTACTCTCTATTGCAATTTTACTGAGTGAGTGACAGCGAGAAGTTTCGTAACGGCGCCTCAGCACACATTAGACTATTCAGTGTATATGTGATCTTTGATGATGCTTCGTACCAGTCGCAGTTCATTTTGAATCCAGAGAAAGCTTCAAGGCTTGGAAAGAATCGGAAAAATAATAAACGTAGAGTCTTTGATGTGTAATTTTTATTCGTGGGCTTATGCGACCAACCAGCCCAATCGCAAATGCTGTGTCTAACTGTGGTGCCAGTGCCCTGAGCCTCAGGCGCTCTCTACTGTCCATGAAGTATATCTTGGCCACTAGCTATGTTTTATGTATAAATCGTTGAGCTGACCTCGCTGATCGCGCTCGCAGACATCTCATATTTCAATCATAACTTCCGTACATAGGCCTACTCTGCCCAAGCCTTATTCTGCGGGTTAGGCTAGTAAGCTGGAGCTACAATCTCGCAGACTTTACCGTGTTAGTTCTGTCAGTTTTCTAGATTTTGTTGACTTTAAGGTAACTATCTTGTCTCATTAATGGTTCAGCACTTAGGCCAGTTGATGATATGGCTCCAATTGGCAGTTTTATTAACAGAAATGTGCTACGTTTCATGACCGCTTTGTTTACAGTCAGTGTGACCTGATAGCTGAATGTGCTACTGCGGGAACTTACGTTGTGGTTAATATTCTTAATTAAGCGGTGAACATTATTTTTATTCTCACATATTAGTCGACGTTTGTACGATTGTATTGCATGTAATTGGCACTTTGATAGTTTTCTAAGCTAGTTTGTCGTATTTTTCAAGGTGTCCTTGCGCATTAGTAGGATGGAATAACCTACATTGCTGTGCAGTTGACTAGTCACGGGGACATGTCCTGATCTAGGTCACCCAATTACAGGCGTCGTCCTCAATATCAAGCGCATGCGCGACACGCGCATCTTCCTCAGTCCCATAGACCTTGAGTCCCATAAGCCTTAGAGATAAGGCCACGCCTCGCCCTAATGCTTTCTAATGGACTCGCCCCATGTGACACACCCTCGCCTCTGGTTTGATTGACATTTCTCATGTCGGCCCTACTTTTTCTGTCTATAAATTCAGCGACGCCAGAATGGTGAACGATTACCGTCTAGGACTGTACACGGTAAACGTGTAGATAGTTAAGGTTAGGTCCGTACTCCGTAGGCTTTAGCGCTATGTAGGGTGGTCTTAGACCCATATAGGCTAAAGAGATAGTTGATAGACTATCGAACCATAGGATTAACTTTTGTAGTGCCTTCATCTAATTACTGAGTTACTAGTCTTGTGATAGATGTAGGCCTAATTAGGAAGTGTAACTCTGCGTATGTACAATTAGATTACATAGTGACGGTGATGCTTAATGGACTTGGACTGTATCTGTCATAGACCTATACCTCAGGTCCGTACTGCGTCTGCAGTATGATAATAAGTCATATGTTGTATTAGTGATGCACGGTTTAGCGATTTGAGTTAGGTTCTAATTGTCATATTGTGCTTCTGAAATTAAATGTCGATGTGTCGTATAAATTAATAAAACTGAAAAAGATCAATACGATATGAATAATGTGTTGGGTGATACTTCATCTGCATATTCATTCGAGCTGAAACTATTGCTTAGTCACTCAGACAATAGAGATTCAGTAATCGGTCGACACCACCGTCCCGACGGACTACCAACCACGACCCGAGCAGTCTCAAACAGCCGCGTTTGTGACTGGCCCCCAGTCAGCGACCCAGAGAGTGGCGCTCAACTAACAAATTTTTCTCTGGGCGGGGCCAGAGTTGGGGTCAACGATGAGAACGAAGACCCGCTAGATCTTACATAACCATAGAGAAAGAATGAATGTCGATGGAAATGCTGGTCTGTTTGATAGTTTCACTGTGTTCACTGGTCGTTGAAACTGGAGACTGAGCGCGACCAGTGGCCATTGTTCAGCAGTGTATATCGCTTGACTGCACCGATCACAGCAACGAGACACAGATTGTCCCATGACGCCATGACAGCGCCGGCGTCGTTCCTTGCTGCCAGCCATGTTGCTTAGCGGCCGTTTGTCGCTTGCTGCGATTTCTGACCGCTTCATTGCATCTCGTAAGGGAACAAACGTAAGCCTTGGCTACTGCCTGCATGCATCTGATAGCCATGACGCTTCTCACTAGCTGCAAATCGACGACCGAATCTCTTTTCTCACGATTACGACTTTACGATTTCGAACTAACGAGAGTAGCCTAAATGGCGCGAACGTTTCACGATAAGCAGAAGAAAGAAGTTTGAATCGCTTGTCTTAAATGTCTTTGTCCATACAGGTCTGTCAGCGGCATAACGTAGCTGCTGTCACGTACCGGTACGCCTAGCGCCCATAAGGGACCCTCAGCGAGTTACAATGTGCGCAGAACGACAATATAGCAAATTGTCCGCATCCTCAAAAGCGTCGTTGGCACGTTGATCGACGTCGACGTTGCTGGTGGTTTCACACGTTCTCCAGCTGTGAGAAAATGTGTGGAGGCAATGGTTATGCTAATGCATCGTATATGGCCTGTACGACCTCAATGCTGCGTGTAACAATAAAACGAGAGGCAGCAGCACGACCGTTGGCAGCCGTAGTATTGAATAGGCACGTCTCATAGCTAATAGAAATGGCAGTAACGGAAGCAACAATAGAAGTCATGAGAACAGTGGAAACGGTCAGTGAGAGTGGCTTGGATAATTCTTTTGCGTCAGATCGAGATTCGAACGTTGGCGCCAGCGATCTCACGGGATACGTCGCTGACAGTAAAAGAAGAGAAAGAAAAAATCGTTTTCGCTTTGAGTAATTTGCTGTCGATTCTCAAGAGCGTGCTTTATTTTCTCGGTCGCCAGTCTACGTCTAAATGCGCCATATATCTCGAATACGCTGCACGTCGCTGGACGCAACATGTGAGCGGCTGAACGTACGACCGGAACGTCAATCGCGTCTGCGTCCAATTACAGTTCTCTGGTGGCGATTTTCGTACATCGACATGTTTTTAATGCCGCAATACATTCAGCCAGGCCCTACCACACAGGGAGAATGGTGCAGCTTGCATCCATTTTGTTTTAGGGGGAATCAGTTCTCCCTGGCCTCAGAATAAAGAACCAGGGGGTGATGATGACAGTGCCGACGACCAAGATCATGAAGACCTGCCAGTAGATTCGCAGCAAAACATTTTCGCGAAACAGTGGGAAAGTGGGACATTGTTGAAGCCGTACCGAGTTCTGCTTCAGTTGTCTGGCTTTCCGAATTTAACAATGTTTTACTCTCTTCGGGGCGACTGAAAATGCGGGAGTGGAAAATGCGATACGGTCAAAAATGCAAGGGTGGAAAATGCAGGAGTAGGCTAGCTGCATGGAAAGCCGAACCGAGATTATACAGTGAGACAGCCTTAAGTTGCTTCCTAAAAATTGTCCTTAGACTTCTGACTGAATAAAGTCTGAATTTTATTGCATTATAAAATAGCGGCGGCCTTTATTTTGTATAGTGGTAGATTGCTAGATGCGGCACGCGTGATGTGAT
>Ga0126335_1002772_pt1 | contig 10651 bp, 10 predicted proteins | sample OlaspJWI45metaG_FD_108409 | JGI IMG/M metagenome (GOLD analysis project Ga0126335, IMG submission 108409) | Marine gutless worms symbiont microbial communities from Oahu, Hawaii - Olavius sp. 1 OAHU.JWI-45 metaG | ecosystem: Host-associated > Annelida > Digestive system > Unclassified | place... | reverse complement strand
TCAGTGGCCAACTGGCTGCCTTCAGTGCTTTGACGCTGTTGGTTGGGTCATCTGGCCTGTAAAAATCGTCCCCGAAATGACCTATAAAGTGTCGAGTGGGACGTTAAACCTCTGCTCACTCACGCTGCTGTGTGCACTCTGAAATACTGTGATACCTGTAACTTTTGCTGTCCTGTATCTTTGTGGTTGAGTCTATTTGATTATTTTGGCACCCCTGATTTTCACATTCTTGCTTAGTGAACACTATACTACTGTTAATAATCAGTATTCACGACTGTTGTTTTTGCAAATGCATCAAGGTCACAAAAGTGGTGAAATAAAGGGTACGTGACAAAATACAGGTTTCACAGTTACTGTAGTTAATGCAGCTAAGCTGACACCAAAGACATTTTGTAGAATCTTGTGACGTCTACATGTTTCTGTTGCATGCAGAAATTCAGCCTAGGGTATTCTTATTCTGTCTTGGTGAAACTTGGGTGCAATAATGCTGTGGTGGTTTAAAATGCATTACAATTTTTGGTTTGTTTCTAATTGCTATGTATGAGAAAAATAAACAAATTTCTTGTCAGATGTGAAGTACTATGATAGGGTGTAGTGTGAATTTGTATAAAAGACGAAGTCTGATGCATTTGTTGTGCTTTGCTAGTTGCTCTTGTGATTGATGTCATTTTTCAAACAAAATTTCAAATAATTTTGTGTTTGTGTGCTGTGGGGTCATTGAGATAGTTGGTGTTATGAGTCCAGGTGATTAATTTGTTCACTGTTTATTAGCTGTAAATTTTGGTTCAAGCTATTCTGATTATACATGCACTAGTTCTGGTTTAGTACTGACCACTGGTGTGCTGATTCATTCATTTGAATGTATTCATGCACGATTCTATTTATTTCAGTTTTATTTGTTGTATATTTGTGAAGACGTAGGAGGCTAGTTCTGTCACGTTGCTATGCTGCTTTAAGCTGTTTAGCTGCCAACAGTGTGTAGTTGTGCTAGTGCATCTGGTTTGGTAGTAATTTATTCTATGGCATGTACATGTTTATTTATTTGTTTAAGTTTTATTGTAAACATATAATTGTAAAATGATTAGTGCAGTCTGGTACATTTGACATTATTTGGCAAGTGCTAGCATATGGTGCTGTGCACCTCTTGTGACCCGGCATTATCACACATGCTGGAACCTGTCAGCTGCTAGTATATGTGATTAACCTTAGCATCATTTGTAACCGATGTACCTAACAGTTTACGTTTTCTGTCTTTTTTATTATGTATAATATTAGTTGTTGTTTTCAGTTTAGTCACAATTTCCAAAGAAAGCAGCCAAATTGAACAGACTGGATTTTAGCTTTTGAAGTGTCTGGTTTTTAACATTATTTGTAAAACGCTTGTTAGGCCATGCTACAATAGGTCTATATCTTAAAAACTTCAGAATAGATGTGAATTTTTAGTAAAATCCAATTTATATAAATTTCTTTGCTCACAAGCAGGCTAGTCAGTAAACTTAATCCAGTCATTGGCATGAAAATAGGATGCAGATGGAATTTATCACCAGACATCACCATAAGGTACATGATGGGGTAATTTGATAACTGCGATTGTACTCGAATGCATTCATTTCACAGCTAGTCAGAGTTTGCATGTGTCAAAAGGTTGATTACACATGTGTTGTCCTGATGAAATGTACAAGGGTAGGCCTACCAAGATGTTGTGCAGTGTAAAGTTTACCAACCTAATTGTGTTGCACCAGTTCAGTTGACCTTTACAGTGCAGAAAATCTGCAAACTGGTGATATTCTCTGCTCAGGTACAAACTGTGTGATAGCATATCTGTCTGTTAATTAGGTTTCATTCATTGCATGCATAGCTGTTGGTTTTAAAAACCTCAAAGTCCAAATTTTATGGTTTTTGTTTTTATGTAATTTATTATAGGTCATATTCAAATTTGCTGTGTAGTTTGTGACATTTGTGTGGCATTCTTTTGTCTTCAGTAAGATACAGTATTTAGGTGGACCAGTTTAGAGACAGCACTTGCTGAGTCCAAACCTAAAATCTTTTTACAACCTTGGTTTTCTTTAGCCCAAACTGGATGTTGTTGCCTGTCTGTATTAGTAGTTGACAAATTATATGTAACCATTACTCTATGTGTAATCTCCGTCTTTTTCTATAAATGTAAAGCTACACTGAAACGGTATGGCATGACCAATACCATAACCATATGTGGTATTTCTGGATGTCTGTATTTATTACATTAGTGACAATATCTAATACAATGTACTGTGCATCTTTTTTTCTGGCTGCATGTGAACATATCTTAAAAGTTAAAGATGGCCAATCGATGACGACATCTCAAGTCAGTCTGGATAGATTTCTTATAGACTCGGTTCTATATTTGACAGGTGGGTTGCTGAAAATGGCTGAACCCCTAGATGCACTGGAAAATGCCCTCCTAATAACAAATTGTCAATAATCCAAGCCCACCCCCATGGTGGGTGAGGAATACCGTTCCACTCTTATCTCAATACAAGTTTCAAACTCCCAAACTCTAATTTGACAAATACAGCCCTGCCTACAGTGATACAATTAGCAGGCTACAACCTAGTGCTTAAATATCTTCAACAACGGCATATTCAGTAACTTGCTGCGTATGTCAACACCCAGGTCATTAGTCAAATGATCAAGTGGCTACAGTAATGTAGTAATGGCTGCATCGAAGTGGCACCATCTGGCGAATGAGTAAGAACAGCTGCCCGCATGACAGACAAGCTTGATAGACACCCACACTACAGCATCATTGATCACAATATTCTGCATCTTGCATTCCATGTCGCCTAATAATGATGAATCATACAGTGATACTGCTAAACAGATGGTTTCATATCAGTTACTTAATACGCAAGTATGAAATGAAACTTTTTAACACAATCACATCTCTCAACTGAGTTGACAAATACACAGAATGTGGCAGTCACAGTTAGCAGTGGATACGTGTTAGTCTTCAAGTGCTGTGTCTCATCTCAGTCGGTGGCTAAGACAGAAGCATGTCGGGATGTTATTGACTGCCCACAGCCCTTGCACTTTCTTCTACTGTTGATGACACCTAAACACCAAACAATTACATTAACTTACATTGCTGCGATGTGCTCTATGCCATAATCGCCACGCAATACTTATGGGAGTACAGGTGAAAATGTTACTTCTACTTGCTTACCAAAGCTACTACTATACTTTCATCACCACAATTCTGTAGTGAGCAATTGCGTAAGGTCCAACACAAAACAAAAGCAAATTAAACTATCCAAGGGGATCACAAACCGATGCACAGCTGCGTTTTGCTGCTGTGGCCTAGACCTCGACCCAATCAATCAAATTCGAATGTGACCTAGATATTCTGAAGATGAATATACACAGCGAAACGTTGTTAAGTCGAGGCATGCAAAAGTTATAGCCTCAATTGAAAAATGCATAAATAACTATCAAGGTCAAATGTCATTAAATCCAATGACTTACTGTTTGTCATAAGATGCATTCCTATCAAGTTACATCAATTTAGGACCAATGGTTTTGCCGTGACCTCGACCTTGATCCCACTGACCTTCAGAGTCGCCCTGAACGAGATATTCTGAAGATGTAAATAAGCACCTAAAATGAAACTGGCCATTCAGTGCATTAAAAAGTTACAGCCCAAACTGCAAAAAAAATACAAAAATAGCTCAAGGTCAAATGTCACCAACTTCCATCACTTCTAGTGTTCACCATGAGTCACATTCCAATCAAGTTACATCAATTTCTGACCAGTAGTTTGCGAGATTTGCATGGACAAACAGACAGACACACACACACAGGTAACACCAAAAACAATACCTGCTTTGCCAGCATTTTCTGAATATCAATAATTGTTGAATATCAACAGTTCTTGTGTCATGTAACAATTGACTTACATCATCAGCAATGGAGACCTCGTCATTCTGCTGTTGTACAGATGTCTGCACTTCTGACTGGTCAACTAACCGTTGTGCCTCTAGGAATGGACTCGGTTCACCTATGACACCTGCTTGTTCAACTGCATAGTTGTGATATGCCAGAGTTGCAAGCCATTTCATCATTGTACGCTAACGAGTTAAGTGCAGAAGAACATTCTGTAATATGCAATTAAACATCTTCAGTACACCAACACTATCATCAGTGGCCGTATCACTGCCCGATTGGGCGATATGACCAAAGTAGTGTAGTCTGGCAGCAGGAATTACTTGTACATTGGATGTGCAAAAAGCGTTAAAATGCCTGACTGTGCACGAAAGCAAAAATTCATACCAGGAACAGCATCAAATGATGCACACTTCTCAAAAACAAACAGTCACCGATTCAAGGATATGAATGGTCATTTTTTTCCGTTGTGAATATAGTCGGATAAATGTACATTTGCTTGAAATCTTCAATCTGATTCTGAAACAAATGAATTCATCATACACGTACAATTGACAACTGAATTGATACCACCCTGCCTTACATGCACAAAACATCAACTGGTCTTTAACACTAGTCTGCTACTTGCCACATCTGCACCATGTTGCACTATTAATTTTCCTCCTCTGTACATTCTTTCTGGACATGTCAACATGCAAACGTTTCATATAAGGTTCGTAGCAAGAAGTCTCCAGCCTCACTTGGCAAGTCTGTTGTGATTCATTTCAAGAATTAACGAAGACAAATACAGAATAACACTGTTTGAGACATTATCACATAAGCACAATCAGTAGAATGAGAAGCACAACAATCTTTAAGTAAAGTAAAGTAAAACGTGAATTTATATAGCGCATATCATTTAGAAAACAGACATCATTCATGCGTTACTGTTCACTAAATTCCAAATGTGAAAATGTCTACAACTTCTGTTGCAATAAATCGCAAACTTTACCTTGTACTCATCCCAAGTAATTTCCTCATGCAGTCCGTCGCTGCCATATTTCTTATTGTATCCATCATAGTGCACTCGATCCAGTATAAGACCGAGACCAGGTGCCTTGGGAATGTCAACCTGTGACCACATTTTAACTCACAATGTTAACGACAAGAAATAAAATGCTTAGCTGCATCGTAAGCTGTGGAACCATTAAACTTTCAACTGTATACTACACTGGTTACAACAGCAACACAGCTAACACAAGTACGTTCAATATACCTATTATCCAAATGCTACAGAAAACATCAATCATACATTCAGCTTACAAGTAAGGTGACTATTGTCACAGGGTCTGAGGTAGTGTGTTGAAAATCCACTCGCATGATGGCGCCAGGTATACTGTTTCTGCGTATACGTGGCGCCACCATGCAAATGTTTTGTAAAATTAGCATTGGTGTTTTTTGCAAATTTTTTTCTCAAGAAATCTTAGTGTGCACTGTACACATCATCCTCATACTAGATGCCACCTTTGTGCCAAATTTGACATTCTTGGGCTTTCTCAGTCCTGAGATACTGTTTGGAGAAAAAACAGACACCCATGCAGACACCCAGCTTATTTCGCCATCTGTGAACCTCAAAGCTTCACACTGAGAAAAAACAATTGCAGTGTAACAAATTAGACAAACTGCACCTTCAGAGCTTCCCAAGAATAATCAATGTATTTTAAATCAGCGAAACCATGCATGACGGCGATAGTTAAACCTGTAAAACAAAGCAGCATTAGCATGTATGCAATGTAACTACTGCTCTACTTGGGAGTGCACTGACCTGTGATTTGCATTATCTCCTACACAACGTGATTATCACATAGCATTCTTGTGAGTGAGTGAGTAGAGAGGCTTAACGTCCCACTCGTCACATTTTGGGGACAATTTTTACAGGCCAGATGACCCAACCAACAGTGTCAAAGAACTGAAGGAAGCCAGTTGGCCGCTGAGATGGGCTTCAATCCCATTGCGAACACTCCACCATTATGACTTTAATCAGTACATTGTTAATTATGACAAAAGCAACTGCAATGTCTACCTAGAACAACATCAACATCATTCCTCAAAAAAAACTACCCAGAGACTCCACATCTAGAACAAGTTGTAAAGCTGCACCCATACTGTGAACATACAGTAACAGCACTTCAAACTGGCCAATGTACATTTCATTTCTAAGTTTACATGTGCTAGATTTCACAGCATATCAACACCTTAGATACATGCATGGTTAGTGCACGGCCATGACTGTGTGCTACAACTGTCAATCAGTAGACTACCTACAGACACACATGTACTGACCGATCATTTTGCGTATCTGATGCTGCATGAAACTCTGCCCATGAACTGTGAGAACAACAAACTCGAGACCATTCCACACAAACGGTTCGCCGATCTGACATGCACAGCCAACAATAGCAATTAATAACCAATATCAACAATCTTAACACTATTCTGATAAAAATACTTCTAAAAATAGGATGTGGCATGGCAATCCTCCCACCAAATTAAATACTTCAATATTATTGAACTCTTTGAGTTACAGTGGCAAATACTATATCAAAATGTAGTTTTTTGACCAACATAGTCAGCAACATCAACATTAAAACTATGTAAGACAGTCAGATAGATTTATTTTATTAAGAAATACAAATTAAACCTGAGAATTTATTAGAGTGAAAATGTATTACAAATGGACTGGACACCACTGTTCTACTACAATATCAGCTCAAATAATGCTAGCATTTAACTTACTGCCTGAAAAGCAAAAGCTAATAGTTCAGCAACAGTTTCAACTAGAAAGCAGAGATGTGAGACATCAGAGATGCGAGACAGCAGATACCTTGAATTCTTTTATGTATCGTTTGGCACTCGCATCATCAGGCTTTCTGAAACAATGAACAATATCTAGCAGTTATCCACAAACGAGCTAACATGAAAAGAAAGTAATCACAGACCAGCAGGAACAACAGCGATGTACTGCATGTGACTGCCAGATGTATATAAAACCAAGGATGTGAAGTTGTAGTCGGAGTCATCAGAATCGGGCTTAATTGAAAACAGACCTATTAACCGTCAGGTGCAACTTATCAAAAATCTGAATATCACAATTATGCATCTTGCCAGGATGAGCAAATATGGTGAACACGGTGAATACGAAAGCTCTTAGCTCAAAAACAGTGGAAGGAGCAACAATTTTGAGAATTGGCAGGATTAAACGGATGAAACTAACAACCAGACTTGTTCAAAGCACTGCAGATCAGTACTTGAGTAAAAGTAAGAAAGTAGTGATGGAAAACGTTACTTTAGTAATTGAAGTAAAAAGTAACTTTTGCGAAAAAAACTTTTTTCACTTACTGCAGATGTTTCACCATTACTGACAACTAACACAGTGCAATGCTGTAAAGCATCTACTCATTACTGACAACTACAAAACTGAGTCTTGCTGAACTCAATGGGCGATCATGACGCTACACACAGTATTCTTACATCGTGAGGGAGGAAGACAATGTGCACCAACCGATGGAAGAACTAGTGCAAGTCGACATACTATCAATCACAATATCAAATTGCAAGACTGTAGCATGGCAAGGCTTCTTGGAAAAAATTGCTTGTAACGATCAAGATATTTAACAAAGTAACAAAGTAAAAGTACTCATAAATGGGAAAAAAGCTACTCCAACACGAGAGTACTTTTTATTTGTTACAACAAGTAAAAAGTACTAACTAAATGTTAGTTAAGTATTGTAATGCATTACTAACAACTAACAACAACACTGTGTACTTGCAAATGCAAATTAATCATGCAAAAGGCATGTTACAACATCGATGTATTAGCAGACAGTCAGTAAACCAGCAGGTCTGCATACTTTCCAGACGTGAAGTTGTGAAAGTTGTGTGTGCCCGTGAACCTGCTGAGAATGTCGGCCACTCGCTGCCTAACATCGTCTGACAACATAACAACCCATATGAACCAATGAAATACTTCACCACACACTGCATCTCACAACAGACAGTATAGGTACAAAAGTAGTGCTATCAAATTACTGTGTTGACCAATGCATTGAGGAGTTAGCTGCACTAACAAATAATGCCACTAGGAATTTCAACATATGGACAGGAAACACACAAACCAGACATTTACTTTCTGCTTGACACATTTTGGGGACGGTTTCTGTAGAACTGCTGTAGTTGTCGATAAGTAACAATTCACCGCCAATTCAGGTTTGTTTGTTTGTTTGTGCCTCTAAAGATATAAATTCAAAAAAGTCACTCTGGTCAGACTGAATGTTTAAAAATTAATAGCTCTACTGTCACTTTTTAGTCTCTACTAATGAGACCAGCGCATGAGAGCTGTTTTAAAATGATATGCGCTATATAAATTCACGTTGTACTTACTTACTTAATGATGCTGTAAAATGTGTTAAAACTGTGATTAACGCACAACTGAAATAATAAACATAACTAGTGGCAACATTAACGTAGTAACAGCCGCAGTGTGGCGCCATCTGGTTAATGAATGACAGACTTACAGACTGACAGTCAGAAGCCCATACACTATGGGATAACTTATCACAAAACACTGCATGGAATGTAGTTTATGTGACCTAATAATTATAATATAATATTGATGATTAATACGATAAAAAATTAACCACTGGACAATGCTAATACAAAGTACAGATTACAGATCACAAATACACAAATACACACTACCTGTTATTCTGTAGGATTCTGTTATAGTCTGCGAAAGCACAAACAAACATTTTAGTTTATGATTAAAAACTTGGAAATTATCATCATCTAAATCACAAGAATAATACTGCCACTTCAGCACCATTACCACAATGAACCAACACAAGTTAACATCCACTACTCTCAAAGCATTTGTAGACTTCTGTGCAGCAACATAACAAATGTTATAGACATAAAATTCAGCTTCAATAAAATAAAATCTGTGAGACCTCTTCAACATGTGCGAAGGCAAACGTTGGTGTAATGTAGCAGTAGGTCCGGGAGTCACAGTAATTCTTGCTGTCAAAACCTTTTGTCACTCGTTTGATTCCTCCGGAAATAAAACAAAAAAATATGGTAAACTACTGGCATAACACAACTATTGTATAGCAAGAGGCCAAAGGCATTTGGCGAAGGCTGCATCGAATGACCCCACGCACACGGCACACACAAAGCGTACACTGCATGCACCACCACCAATTTAAGCTGCATGACAGACAGACAGACAGACAGACACTGCGAACATCAGGAAGATTAATCAGCATCTCATACATTTGACGCAGCCTAGAAATGTTGTACTGACATACATTTAGTCACTACATATACATGTAGGGTACAGGATGCAGCATCATACATGAAAACATCTACAGAGCAACAACAAAAAAGTTTAAGCATACCAAAGCAACATCAAAGTATTATTTCTCACTGGTAAAGTATCTTCAGTGACAGCTTCAAAAGCATACACTACTGTACAACATTGCAATATGCTTAGTCATTTCTTAGCAATATCGACACAGAATCGCTCAGCTTCACAACACTATCATCCAGTGAAAACTCTGTTGTTCAACAGCTCTGAGTCTGTAGTTCAGCAGTTTGGATGGCTTCACTCCATCTTCCTCAGCCTTCACACAGTCTCTTCAGTTCCTCAAAGGCGGTGCGGTTCATTCTATTCATGGATAAATGCATGGGTGTGGTGATCCCTTGACAAAGCGTGCCACAACTGAACACTTCTATGATGAGGTTTGTCATAAAGTGCTCTCTACATTTACCTTTCTTCTCTATTAGTAAGTAACTCTCTGAATGATAACTCTGTCAACTTACCGAGAACCCGTATCTGGTCAGGCAGACAACTGTTGATGTTGGCCACCACCGACTCATTGCCTATCAACATGTGTAACACAAAACAGACGGAAATGAACATAAATGACATAGTAAACATAAACGTATATGTCTCTAGTTCGGCAAGTGTGTAATTGCCTGCATCAGCACAAGTAATGACTCTTTGGATGCTTTAAGTGAAAATTATGTGGGTGCTGAGTGCTGACAGCAATATGCCTCTGTTCAGCAATTTTCTCTATCGAAACACTTAGGTGTTGTGTGCTGATGGTCTGCTCAGAAGCACTTTATTAGCACAACATCTTTGGCTCTGCCCAGACCAAGTGGAAAAGCTTAAGCACTCTCACATACCCATATTTGCACACAAGAGAAAAAAATGGGAACAAAGGGAAAAAAAGAAAGGGGAGGAGTGGAAAGGAAGAAAAGGAAAGGGAAGCTGTGCACCATAAAAGTTTACAAAAGTCAGCACTACTGGCTTTGAGCATAGGCAGCAGTGCTACTGCAATACAATGACATATGTACATCCAGTCACATCTGATCAATACACTGTTCTTCTTACAGTGAGCGGTGTTTAGCTGACAGACACACTCATCACCTAACGTAAAATTATATAAAAACATTTTTATTAAACAGAGGGGCATGACATATCATTAAATAAGACGAAACTAGTAAAAACAATAGCAATAACGAAAATAGCAATGAAATAAAGACTTATCTTGAGTGACACAACTTGTCCAGCAGCCGAGACACCTTTGTCTGTCCTCGCTGCTCTCTGAAAACCCATCTACAACAGACAGCATATCACCACCAGTTCAGAGTATATGTATATGTATAGGAAAAATACGTATACGTATACATATAC
>Ga0126335_1002771_pt1 | contig 10652 bp, 7 predicted proteins | sample OlaspJWI45metaG_FD_108409 | JGI IMG/M metagenome (GOLD analysis project Ga0126335, IMG submission 108409) | Marine gutless worms symbiont microbial communities from Oahu, Hawaii - Olavius sp. 1 OAHU.JWI-45 metaG | ecosystem: Host-associated > Annelida > Digestive system > Unclassified | place... | reverse complement strand
CCTTCAACTTGTTCTGACGTCAAGTCCTTGGCCTTGAGGGTCAAGTCCTTGGCCTTGAAGGTCAAGTCCTTGTTAACAACACTGCATATAATGTATGATGTAACTTACACATTCAGATTTCAGAAGCAAAAATCTTGCACTTTGAAGTTTGGAGATGTGTAAGAGCTTCGAGTAGAGAGCTTGGCATACGTGCACTATGCGTTCGCTGCTGCCGGTCCGATGCCCTGGAACAGTCTGCCACACGACATTACTGTGTCACCAGGGGCGGATCCAGGGGGCCGCCCCCCCCCCCTATTTTTGGCAAAGTCAATTTAATTTTTTTACATTTTATACAATGTCTGAAAAAAATATTTTTGAAATTGAATTTGGATTATTTTATATAGTGGCAAAATCCGAAGTTTTTGGAAGTGTGGGGGTGTATGCCTGCGTGTGTGAATCGAAACCGTGGCTGCTACTGTTTTTTGTTCAGCAAAGGCCTAATTTTGAATGATATGCGAGGCCATTCTGATCCCAAAAATATATGCCAGATTGCAGGAAATCGCATCTAATTTTTCAAAATTTTCTGGGGGAGGCCCCCAGACCCCCCACCGGCGCTCGTGCCTTCGGCGCTTCGCCCCCTTACCGGGCCCCCCTTTCTATAATTCCTGGATCCGCCCCTGGTCACTGACATCATTCTGCAGTAAACCGAAAACTTTTTTGTTTTCTATATCATTTCCATGACTACAATTTTTTTTATTGGTCCTTGAGGTTTTACTTAGGCCACTTTTAAAAATTTTTATGTATGTATGTACGTATAAGAAGTCAGTCATCGCATAATCGTTGAGTGACTTTTATAGGGTCCATGGTACGTCCGTATTTCATAGATGTAGGCCTGTGTAAGCCAGGAACGACCACAAGGTCGTCTGCTATGGTCAGGCAGTGTTCTTGTCGTCACTGCATATAAACAAGTAAAACTGTTAAACCCACTTTACGTTCCCTATTTTGGACTATGGACCAATGTCACACAGTGGCAGCTCAATCATAGGCTTTACATAAATTTGCCTCTTCTGAAGTTCCGGGCATTTTAAACAAAGACAGACTCACTGACATCCTAAGTGATTATTATCATCCACGTAGAGCAGAATGCAGATATGGTAGTGGAAGTGGACTGCTCATCAGACTGAACTCACAAGAGACTGATTCACAAGTGAATAACGCTAACAGTGATTCAACAAGTTATTGATATTTATGAACTCAGATGAAAAGCATCATTAAGACAGCAGTGAACTCTTAAAAACCACAATCTGTACATTATGGTACATATTTTAATATACCGATAAACGTTATTTGTACAATCGCAAAGTAAACATTAAATCTATGTTAAGTCCGATTCCATTTTGTCAATTCATTACTCATAAAGCGATACACATTCATCTGTGCATATCAACGACACGTGTCACTGCACTGCACATTTATAACACTACAGACACGTTGCTTCACATTGCCAACGACTGAAATATACTGAATGTGCTGTGGTACACCTAAAGTTACCCTGTAGACAACTTGCATGTATAGCCAGATTTACGGTCTGAAGGCGAACAGCTATTTTGGTTGGTTTTCTGCTTTCATATTTACATTAACAAGAGGCTACAGTAATGTAGTAATGGCTGCATTGAAGTGGCACCATCTGGTGAACAAGTAAGAATAGATGCACGCATGACACACAGACTGACAGACGCCCAAGCTACGGAATCATTGATCGAAATAGTCTGCATCCTTTGCATTCCATGTGGCCTAATAATAGCAAATAAGCATGTTAACAAATGCAGTAAATCACTTTATTATTATTATTATTATTATTATTCACTTGTGGCTAACATACATACTAGTGCAGCAAACAGGATGAAACAAATCCTGTAAGTCAGTATGCAATATTACATTTCATCTATTATCAGGCAGAGTCTACTACTAGTTTTTCTGGTCCAGATTTTGCAAAAAAATTATTAGTAACAATATTGAGACAGTGTTAGTACAGGGTGCATAAAATTACAGGTATGGTCAGAAATGTCAGTTAACTTATCTGTTAAGCTGAGACTGTCTGACTAAAGAATCATACAAAACGTGCTAATACATGACCGTTACTACATAATGAAATCAAAACCTAACGACTCAAAACGATAACAGAACTAATAACAAAGACAAATTAACAGTGAACTGTGTAGTTACACATTATATTATTGAAATAAAACTTGAAATGCAAATTAATAGAACCAGAACACAGTATAAAGAAATCTTGAAACACATAACAAAAAACGTTGGTAACAAACAGCACCAAAATGACAGAGAGCAAGGAGCAACAAAACTACTTCAACAACTAATGCATATTGACTAGAACATCTCAATCAACAGACCTAGAAGATCATAACAAGTGGCCAGAGTAATGTGGCAAATGCTGCATAGAATGCGTGGGGGAAAACGACTACTGTCTAGTACAATGTTCCTTGGGTTCTCAAAAGTCTCCACCCAAGCAGGACCACAATCCATTCAGCTGTTTGCACAGCGAAGTGAGTGAGTGAGCAGAGATTTAACGTCCCACTCGACACTATATAGGTCATTTTGGGGACGATTTTTACAGGCCAGATGACTCAACCAACAGCGTCAAAGCACTGAAGGAAGCCAGTTGGCCACTGAGATAGGCTTCAATCCCACCAGAACCACTCCACTGTGTTACAATATGAACTAGGCAACCGCCTCTAGGCTAATCACAGCGTAAGGTTCCCAGTGTGACAAAAACCCAATCTGCTGGACCTATAAGCTGCCTAGAACATCGTGCAACAAGAGTACTGCATTGTTTGCACAGCGAAGCTGCATAAACCCACATGACAGAGAGACTCAAAAACTGACAGATGCCAGGATCATCAAGTGCAATAGTCACCATCTCTGAGTACAGCACAACACCTTTGTTTGAAAACTCTGACACAAATGGTGGACAGTACTACACTTCACAAACTCATTTAGTCAAAACCACATATTTCCAACTGCGGCAGCGAAGTTGATAAAATGATAAACTTTGGAAGCTGGTTCAAACTGTCTGACTGCAAGACTCTGGCAAGAAATGGCAACAACAGTATTCGGCACCCAGCATTATAACTGTCAAAAAATTGCTAATTAATAATGCAATAATGCACGCTGCAACTACGATTATTGAGAAAACAACTACAAAAAAGATAGATGGATGCATCTGACGACATACCATTCTAGAGTAGAATTCTACTATTATAAACAGCAATATGAAAATTACATTTTATTAATAATTTATTAATAAATACCAAAGCTTAATGAATAGCAAAAAGCCATTCAGCAACATATAAACTTAGCCACATATTTGCAAACACATACAAACTGTTCACTGTGTACACTGTCACTGCTATTCACCTAAATGAAGATATTGTCCCCCTATTCTAGCAACCAAGATATCTACATAACAGGAATGCAGCAAAATAATGGATCGGAAATGTTGGTGTTTTCAAAAAATAATGCATGCTATCACACAAATGACTTCAAGAGCAAAATAGCTAGAACACTAAACACTAATAATACTGACATTTAACGACTATTTGCTATAAACAAACAAACTGCAACAAGCGACATCGATGGCAGCATCAACATCTGCAGTAACAGCCCACCATTCCGGGAGCTGCCATTCTGCATTAGGATTAATGTAAGGCTTATAGAAGTAGGGTTTAGAGTTTCGGATGGGTTGACTTTAGGGTAAGGGTTAGAGTAAGTTGTAGGGTTAGTGCCAGTCTTAGAAGAAATGAGGACCCAAAATGGTAGGCACCCGGATTGGCAGACCCAAATCACATCTGTAGCAATGCAACGGCTCATTCAGACTTGGACGGTGATGACCTGGACGGAATGTCATCTTGTGACGAGGCACAGACAGGACTCACTGAAGCTGAACTGTTGTTTGCGGCTGACTGTGATGCCAGCATGCTGCGGCGGTGTCGGTCGGCTTTCCTGTATAGTGTGATTTCCTACACATGTAACTGCAAATATAACATACATAGATGGGTGGCACACAGTCATCCAGAGGTCTCCTCCAATATTCTTGCAGTATATGCTTTCACATTTGAGCCACATACCCTAACAGTAAAGGATAGCAGGATTTGACAGTAGACAAAAATGGTTGTTTATATGCCCTCGTACTCTTGTGTTTGTATGGTAAGCCACCATTGAAATTTTTCAAGCCACGAAGAAAGTGCAAGCTGCGCCATTCACAATAAAAACACATTAACAAATAACTGCTAGTAAGTAAAGTTAAACATTACACATTACATGCTGCTTGAAGTATCGGCGTTCATCTTCGTCCAAAAGGACCAGGTTGAGATAGTAACGCACTGAGAACTTCTTGTTGATGTCACACATAGTTGGTGTCAACTCATAACCACTCAGGAATAACCGTATAGGTATTGACTCACCTGACAGAAGTAGACACGACATCTCAGAAGCGCAACAACTAAACAACAGCGAGCCAATCTGGCATGTAATCTGACAAATGGGGTGAACAGAACAGGTCAATAAAATATTGTACATATTTTCTGTGATGCATGTTCCTAGCCAGCATTCAGTAATTAAGATAACTTTCCTTTAATAACTTAGATATCATGCATTTTTATAATATAGGACAAATGTGACAGCAACTAAAATCCCAAAAATTGACAACTAATTACCATAACATTTAACCCTTGATAAATAATTGGTTAAATAAAGTAATGAGAATTATAGTGCTGGAGATCTGACATTAAGTCAAAAAATTTGCTGAACAGAAAAAATGTTACATCAGCATAAAAATACAAAAAGAAAACACTACAAACTGTACAATAAAAACAGGAATATAAAAGCTAAAAAGGAAAAAGTAACACAGTGCTAAATTGAAGTCACATTTGGCAGTCCATCGCTAAGCACATCAAGTCATCAGTACAGTATTCTGTAATGCTGTGTAAAATGTTGCTCAAAACTACCAAAATTTAAAAAAAAACGTTATTTTACTACTTTACACAAATTAAATTCTTATCACTTGCCTACTCAAAATCAAACTACAAGGCCAAATAATACTGTCTCATCGTTCCCCATTCAGCAGGCCTTAACCACTGGGCTACAGCTGCACCTAAAATACAGCAAGTTTTTACCTCTGACAGGGAGGCCGTCCATGATCTCATATTTCGCAATAACTTCACTCTCAGTCAAACCATTACCACCTACGTATGCACATTCACAATTCACCTTCGATATTCTCCACTTTCACAGCAAACATCAACAAACAACTAAATTTATCGGGCCAACAAAATGCACATAAATTATTTATCATATCTGATGCAATAAATATAAGTATTGTCCAGCTAGCTGACATGCAGTTTATTATTTCTTAACATATCTGTGAACTGAAGATTTTATGCTGCTGAACACACAGAATCACAATTTAGAAAAACAAATGTCCATATCCAAACACAGACTTCTAGTCCTCAAATTTATGACTTAATCTTCATCATCATCACACAGCTGATATATATTACCATGTACTAATGATATTTACATTACAATCTCTAATACTAGCATATTCTACCACGTATATTAATCATAAAACTAGTAACAAAATACTGTTATCATTTCAGGATTTTACTCAATACAGTAAAACTGATGCACAACACATTTAAGAATATGTGGAAAAAATACAGTAAACAATCAAGACATGCAAGATACTACAATAACTATAAGAGTGCATACAGTGCCAAAAGTACCAAATTTTAGTACCCGTATAATACCCACACATTTTGAAAATACAAAACAAAGACATGCAAACTAAAATAAATACAAATTACAAAAAATTTTACCTGTAACTTCTTTCCTAAGTAACTGTACTTCCATGCGTATAATCTTCAACCGCACTAAGTTAAAATAAATTTTGCCAACAACTACATCATGAACATGGTATCTGCACATGAAAAAAACAGAAAAGATAACTCAGAAAAATTAAATAATTCTAGAACAAGAAAAAGTTACAATAATATTAATGAAGCAAGCTAAACAACAAATCACCGAAAACCAAAACGTTGAAATCTACAACAGCAGAAAAACACTTCATACACGCTGCATGCCGTTGCTTCTTATGCAGTACTTTTGTGAAATATTGCAAGTTTTTTTCTTGTGAGCCATGCTTGCAGTGGACAAACCTGATCCGTTATCAGCAAATTCACTGCGAACTATTGCCAACTCCATCTGCTTCAGTTTAATACGCACGAGAAGAAAATGGATTGTGCCGACAATCACATCATCTAGATGGTAGCTGACGAATGACATAATTCACACAAATAAAGAACAATGTAACTTGACAAAGGCTACACTGCATGACCCCGCACACACGGCATGTGGCATACACTGCATGCGCTGCCACTGATTTAAGCCGCACAACAGACAGACTCACTGACAGACATACACCATAAACATTGGTAAGAATAGTCAGCATCTCATGCATTTGATACAGCCTAAAATCCAACCTGCTAGCATAGGTAAATATAAGCCAGTAAAAACCTACAGAACCCAGGTTGCCTCTGACTCTGTAGAAATCCATCACCACAATCTATCAGCCAAGAATGCTCCCATATAATAACAACAAGCATAAACTGCTAATGCACTCCAAATGCCACAACTTGCCAACTGTCTTCCTCTAGAAACTCATATTCTGCACTACTAAAACCAAAATATGCATCAAATAAGAAAGAACCTAGATTTGTTGTATTCAAACTCAATGTGCAGAGCATCTTCTATACCGACTTCCATCTTTATTGAGCATTTTGTGTCAGGTTGTGGTGAAACTGTGTGGACAGCCAGCGGCAGCTCCTTGACAATATCGCTTAACCACTTGACAATTGTCACTCGCAAAAAATACCTGACAAAATATAATTTGCAATTAATAACAATTTTGAAAAATCAACCGGAAAATAATTAACTTAATTACCAATCTCTATACTGATTAGAAACATCTATACACAATGCAAAAATTGGCTATGCAACAAACCCAACATATACAATAAGACCAGAAAAAAACTTGTAACTGAACAAAGCAAGGTTAACTCAATTTCCAAAATGCAATAAAAATTTGCGATTTTTCATCAGCGACATGCTGCTATATAACATTTCAGCCACCTAAAAAAGTCTAATATAGCAGAGAAAAGCAGAAATGATAGACTCACAGAAGGCGGACATTTGTACCAGCATACGATTCATAAGGCTTTTCTACGTGCGCAAATTCAAAGTCAAAGCTGCGACTGTCACAGAGCTCGCCGGGTCGAGCAAGTTCACGGACTAACGATATGAACTCATTGCGACTTGTACGATCAAAGTGCATATCTACAAGTGCATTATCCAAGTACCAACTTGTGATGTTAACCCAGAAAAATAGATGGACATAAGCACAAAAGAAAAACTAATCACACAGTAATACAACAATTTCATTATCTGCCTGACTATTTCTTGAAAAGTAATCACTGTGTCACACACAAAAAATAATCTGAAAACTAGCAATGTCCGAAAATACTACAACTTCAATCACATGACTTTAGCAAGCAAATGCACTAAATACATTTAACAGTAAAATGTTTACAATTTAACATTTTATATTCATGCTGATCTGCATTTTACTGTACACATTCCATTTGTTACAACTGCATTCTGTCAATTGTCTATCTGTCTGTCTGTCTATCTATCTATCTATCTAATCTACATCCTGGTTAGATCCAACATACATATTAAATATGACAATATTTTAAAAAGTTACGGTAAACTTTGCAAATTTAACACTTAAGCTAAAACATACCAATTTGTCCGATGAATTCTATCTTAATACCCTGGTGATCAAGCCGTGTGCCAGGTCGACGAAAAGTTACACTGACCTGTTCAAGTTAATAACAAACCACTGTACTGGTAAGCTTTGTAACAAACCACAGAGCAGTGCTGACACACAGTGACTGTAAGTTAGTCAAATTTCTAGAATATGAAAGCGACTTTGGCTAGATGCCCTTTCTGATGAGACCAGTGCTCATACAAGTAATGATCACATCGATTAGGCGACATCGATCGCGAATGTGACCATCTCACAATATTGTAGAGCACAGATGTCGCATATCGCACGCCACTGCGTACATGCACACACACCGCCAATATCGACAAATAGCAAGAATCCAGATGCCGCTTCGTTTGATCGGCGGAGGTGAGCAGGTGGGGAGGGTGCAATCACTGAAAGGGACCACTGCACCACTGTCCACTGTCTAGGCCTAACTGCATGCTCTGCCCACTCTCTCGCCACTCTAAGGTGGATGCAGACAATGCTAATAATTTGAGCAACAGCAGTCTTTAATCCTGTCCAGTGACTGCATCTAAGCACTTACAGTAGTTAAGTGTGCATTATGATCAGTCTGCGAGATGCAAGCTAATTAAGCCGTTTGCAAAACAAGTCTGACATTACAACAGTGATAAAGATCGCATCCTACTGACGAGCCACTTGCAACTATATACACCAACTGACATCCATCGCGCCGCAAATGTAGGCTTATATATCGTACAATATAGTGATCACGATATGAAATGCCGGGATATATCCATTTGAGTTATGATATGAACACTAGTATCATCAATCACAATAGTTTGTATCTCATGCATTGCATGCATATGCCACCTATAGTCACTCAGTAAGCAAGCAAGCAAGTGAATTTGTGTTCGCGCAGCAGTCCTTACAGTCAAAACTGCCATGGAGACGCTATGCTAGTGTTCATATGCTCTGCAGAATAAGACAGCCTTAAAAAGCACAGAGAACTGAGTCAGTGTCAATGATGGGTCATGAACTAACAATGGGAGTGAGTTCTAAAAGCTTGCTCCAGATACAGATAAACATTTTTGGCCATATCTCGTTATTCTGGAGCGGGGTACTGCTAGGTCACCGTATGCAGCTGATCACAATTCATGATTGCCTCATTCAGACACCGATGAGCACAGTTCAGCGAGGTATGTTGGTGCAGTTTGATGCAGACACTTGTATACCAGAACACACACTTAGCATTCAATTTTCTGCTGAATGGGCAGCCAATGCAGTCAATCTCGAACATCAGCAGTGATGTGGTTCAACATGCCATCATGCACAGACAGACAGTGTAGGCTGATTGCTATTATGTGTCTTCTGCTTGTAAGTGCACAGATGCATAAAAATTCAAATGCAAAGTTCTCTTGCAGCTAAGGGCCGACTGCACCATTGTGGTTCAGCATTGAACTCAATCAATTGCCTTGGACTCGAGTTTAAACCTGAACCACCGATTTCGAGTGATCAAGCGCTGAACTTTACTTTCACAAAATTTACAAAATGGCGGTTCGTGCAGATAATTAAGATATTTCTTGAATTTTTGAGATTAACGAACATAAGCAGACGACGTGATATGAAAGAATGAGTAGATCCTCCAGTAGATCCACTCACGAAATACAATGACAGTGAGTCTCGCGCACGATTCTGCCTCTCGAAGCTGACCGTTCACCATCTACTGTCAGATGAATATCAGACAGTTCATTTGCCATCCATATACTATCTGTATACTGCGAAAATCACGGGAAATACATCACTACAATTATGAAATTTCAATGGTGTCCTTTAGGCACCATGCCCTGCAGCCTAAAGGCCTGCGCCTGTCTGGCCGGCCCGGCCTTTCAGCCTATACCACAGCCTTTACAAGCCACAGCCGACAACTGTGACGTCTGCCATATGTCCGACCACAGATCTGCGAAATCTGATTTTTACATTTTGATGATCAAATCCGATTATTGTGATTATTTTAGGTAACTTATAAATGAAATACTAAGTCGATGTTTTTACCAAATGTATTACCAGTATAGAGCAAATGGCATTAAAGTGCAGTTATTTTGCACTTATTACACACATGATGACGTGGCAATGACGCAGCAGCATGCTGAAATTAAAACACACATGAGAAACGAAATCTGTTTGGAAGTAGGTGGCATCGCATCTGAATTAATCAGCTTGCTTCCTTGTTTATTTGTTTGAATGAAGCGTAAAAACTGCAGTGACGTGTAGGCCTAATGAACAGACATAAGTCAGCCGAGTGAAACCAAAACTGTCTATCTGTTCACTAGGGATGTTAAAAGTCGAGAATTTTCTTCTCGATACGAGAAATTTTTTTCCCGGGACTCGACGAGAATTCTACCACGTGATGATGATGTCACACCAGTGACGCGGAATTACCGATGAGGCCAAGGCTACTCATGAGGTCGTGCACGTTGCCGTCGTGTAAATTTGCGGCGAGCAGATTGATCATCAAACGCCACTATGCACAGCTGCAACAGTGGGCCTTTGATGTGCATTGTATAGCTTTGAGCAGAGAACACACAAAGAACGTGAAACTTCGATTAGGGATGTTTAACGAACTTCGAAATTTATATTCGAATTCGGAATTTTAACCTTCTATATTCGTGTCAAATTTGCGCTAGAACAGATGTGGGCATTGAAGTGTCTGCGAACGATACGCGATGTCTTTGTTCTTTACCGGCGGTTGACACCCGCCGCTTCACCAGCCGATTGCCGTGGCCTCCGGCGACGCTGTTGGTGTCTGATT
>Ga0126335_1002770_pt1 | contig 10656 bp, 5 predicted proteins | sample OlaspJWI45metaG_FD_108409 | JGI IMG/M metagenome (GOLD analysis project Ga0126335, IMG submission 108409) | Marine gutless worms symbiont microbial communities from Oahu, Hawaii - Olavius sp. 1 OAHU.JWI-45 metaG | ecosystem: Host-associated > Annelida > Digestive system > Unclassified | place... | reverse complement strand
CTAAACCCCCGGAAAACGCCCCACCTCTGTTGAAGCCCCGGACAGACACCCCCTGCGCTACCCCTGCACAACATCGTTCTTCCGCGAGCTAAACCTCTGGACAAACGTTCCCCGCGCGAACCCCGGACGTTTCCCAGTACAACTTTGGTGGGCTCGCGGGCCAGCCATCGTTCTGTCCCATCGGGGACGACACCTTGTTTCACTTGTGTTATATTGAGCCAATAATTATGTGTGTGACATAGCTGCCGTCGAGTTGATGCCTTTCCTTAATCTATATTGTTAAATAGTTGAAGGTAAAGATGCACAGTGGTTTAGGTCAATTGCTGTGACAGTTGTAATTGTTTTACTCAGTTTGATTGTTTTGTGTTGGCATACGACTCAGACGTGTCTAAATAACACGTGTAGTTTCGCTAATTTGCATAGTAAACTGTGTAGTTATGAGCGGCCAGAAGGTACCATGAAAGCTAAAAACCCGCTGTTGAATGGGACATCCCTTTTCCGCATTTATTTCCCACACGGCATATGTTCCGCTGGACTTTCCCAATCAAGACGTTGACTTCAATCGCTGTTGTGGTTGCAGGATGAGCTAAACAATTTGTCTCAATACAACATCACACAATGGCGAGGTATGGATGTACTTACTATTTATATAGATGATGTGTATGAGTTATTGCGAATTCGTTTACTTTTTTGTTCTCTACAAAACATGTTCTGTGCAAAACGTGTTTTGTCCTTTTTGTTCTCTCTGTTGTATATCTAGATGTCTTTAACATTTGTAACCTGATGTGAAGACTACGATAGGGGCCTGATGTTTATCCTACCCGTTGGTCGGGGTTCCGGGATGAGACCTCACCTAGAAAAATTCGGAACGAAACTGCACCCTTGCTCATCGCTTAGCGACAGCTCTGCTGATGACCCTGCCTGTATTTAATGGTATTTGACTGTGTATTGCGGCAGAGACGACAGGCAGTGCTGTGAAGCCGTATGTCAGCGTCGATGCCGACTGTAGCGTGTATGATGCGGTGGTTCGTCTGCGTGACCACAACATCCACCACCTAGCAGTCGTTGATACTGATAGCTGCGACTCGCTTTATTTGCTCACTCACAAACGAATACTGCACTTCATCGCACTTCTGGTTAGCATTCCCCGCTATCACTAGTGTCGCTCAGTAACCGACTATTAGGTCGCGTCGAGTGCTTGTAATGTGGGCTATTGCGGTCGATGATCCCGGCGTCTGTCAGTCTGATTGCTAAAGTTAAAACAGTAAAACGGCTGAAAGGATCGACGTCCTGTTTAGGGCAAAGACTGTATTAAACATTGTATTAAACGGAATTCCCAATCCCCGACGGCGAGGGGAAGGAATAGGGGATTCGATGCGGCCTTCGCCAAGTTACTTCGGCCACTTGTGTAGCGGTGTGATCATGCGTTCTCTCGCGTCTGTCTGTCTGTTTTTACGAATGTCATGCGATAACTTTCGAAAATTTTGACCTAGAAAGTCCGTTTACGATACGCAGTACATGTATATCTTCAGTTCAGTTCTCATTTCAAGGTCGCCGGCTCGAGGTCAAGGTTACAGCGGCAAAAAAAAACAAAAAATGTGGATAGTCAGCTTAAATTGAAAGCAATCTCTTTGATTACTCGGTACTATAAAGTGAACAGCGCTGCAAAATCATATGCGAGCAGAATGTGCAAAAACTATGCTATTTCGTAGGGTGATTGGTGACGAAAACTGGTAATTTTGTACTAGACCTAGTCGGCCTATATGGCGTGCAATTGATCTTAAAACTGTAAAGTGACTTGTGCTGTGACAAGTGAATGAGGCCAGAAAGCAATGCTGAATTTGCTCTTAAAAGATATCGTGAAACAGCATCCGTCACGTAACCACTTCACGGGTTACATTGTGTCTGCTATCATTGTGGTGACAGACGAATGATGATCATCTTCCTGATTTCATGCGCAAGTCTATGTACGAACTTGGCGTTGGAACGTACGACAGTATTGCCACAGTAAGTGAACTGATGCTCATGGCTGAGATCCTATTTCTTGGACACTTATTGTGTACTTTGAATTCACATCATACGTGCATATTGACTACTTCGTTACGGTGTGGTATAGACTAATAGGCCGCATTATGACAAGTAATGCTAGACCTATGTCCCAAGGTTAAAAAACAAATGCGTATGTCAACAGAGTAAGTAAGTAAGTAAGTAAGTAAGTAAAACGTCTATTTATATAGCGTATTGTCGTAGGAAAACTTCTAATGCGCTGAACACACTAATATTGTCTGAGTAGGCTACCTATACTTGTTCCAGCAATAACTAATTACAGTGAAATGTTTAAGAGATCAACGTTAAAAACTTTTACGGTGTAAAGGCGACATAAGTCACGCTTCTAAACCAGCAAAAATTACAATGTTTGACCCCACGATGAGCAAAAGTCCAGACATACCCTTACAAGACGAGCTGCTGTGCTGAACATTTGTAGGCCTAGCATATGGTGCTTTTAGGCCTATTTTATGCACATTTGCCACACTACTGTGGATGAATCTTAGCTGTGCATTACAAATGAGCGATTGTATTAGCACCACACTTAAAATTATTATTTAATTTTAAAGTCACTTTTAGCACAAATTAGGATCTTGCATTAAGTTTACTCTCCCTTGCCTCTCAAGGATAGCCATCGAAAAATGCTTCTGAACAGGCATAAGCCAACAGTTTTTATAGGCTTACTGAAAGATGTCTCTGTCTGCACCCTCAAGCCGATATATTGCTATGCTGTTTAGTCATGTTATTTAGTTTTACTTGTAACAAATGTGAGCAGAAATATCTTACCATTTTGCGGCTCGTTTTTATCTAGGCTGTGGAATGACCTTCTACCCAGACTACGGCGGCGAGATTTGTCTTTTGCAGCGTTTTGACAGTCTCTGCGCTTGAAAACGTTTTTTTCGACCGCAGCGCGTAGTAACAATTGCGCTATAAGATATGCTTTACGTGTTTACGTATGCACTGTAGGTAAGCGGGAAGACGAAGTTGATTGATGCTTTGTGCCTGTTCACTGATCGCGACGTATCAGCACTCGCAGTTGTCGACGACGATCTAAGACTTGTCAGCTCGTACGACGTGTCTAACACACTCGTAAGTTGCACGCTGTCATTCGATTCGATCCACTGTCTACTTGCTATACTGGCTGATGGCTGGCGCACTGCATGCCAGGTCCCGGGGCAGTCCTTATTATGTTTTTCTGTCCTCATATATGTATACATGTATATTTGTCCAAAATTTTTCAGCTGTAAAATGTAAATTTCTGTCGTTTCACCGCATCGCATGTAATCACTTACTGGCTCGTCAATTATTGGCTGGAGAGGTAGACTGTTGTCGCGCTAACATTATAATCTCTTTCCAAATATATAAACAGTTGTTAAATTAATTTTTGGCTTTTGTTGTGATTGCAAACCTTGGAAATAGTAGCTTTCTTGTAACATTAACTTAATTTTCTGTATACAATGTATGTTGCAAATGTACAAGTAGAATTCAATTTTCACTGCGTTATTGACGCGGCAGATTATTTGATTGTTTCAATGAGAAGTTTGGTTTTTGACGAGTTATTAAGTTAGGTTTAATTGTTGTGCAAATTGTCCAATGTTTTATGTGACAGGATTTAGTTCAGAAGAACTTATACAAGAATCTCGACATAACGGTCGGAGAAACACTTGCAGCACGACAATCAGTAAGTAACAAATCACATATACTGTAGCCCAAAAGTGTGACGATTACTACACTGTGCTTCTATGCCTCAAAAACTTTCCGTGTTTAATAGGCTATTATTATGTCAAACCTCAACCGATTATGAAAGGGTACAAAATTCCAAATAAAATACATGTAATATGTCCCATCGCACCTTAATTCCTCCTCCTCCTGCGATCCCATGGTCTGCAAGGACCGTAGATGCTAGCCACCTTAATTACGTTGCTGCATTACCTTGATAAGTCAAAAGTTCAAATTTGGTGCGAATCTGCACGACAATGCAAATGTGCATAGCAATAGCGTAGGCGTTTGTGTAGCCAGTGAAAACTTGCGGCTGTCACAGAGCGGTTTGGGGATGTTTAATTGTTTTTACAAATAAGAACTGAAGAAGATGTAAACGGTGCAAAATGTCATATGTGCTTCAAAATTCTCAGATCTTTTAGATACTTTTGCTAATGTTGAGCAACCTGAGACTGATGAATCTGCGGAATTATTCTGTTACTATTTTGTCACGTGGTTCGTCGCTGTCAATCGTATTATGTTCTGCCAAACTACTCTGTGTGTTCAGGGTAGCGAGAAAATGTACACGTGTTGCAGAAACGCCTCGTTGATGGAGGTCATCCGGTGCATGGTAGACAATAATGTAAGTGTATACATTCGCATTCAAGTTAAACAAGCCGGTAGGCGACTGGACTGGCACTCTGCTAAGTTTCAGATGCTGGTCTAGGATTAACGACTAAATCCTTGACGCTGGTGTGGACAGGTTACTATTTATTATTTAGGCCTATCGGGTGAGTAAAAAAGTAGCCCCTAAGACTTTTTCGAATATAATCAGCCTTAACTTTGTCACACATTAACAGATTTTCGGAATTTTTTCACCGCTGGAAAGATCATGAAATTTACAATAAAAGCCGTGTACTATTTCCCATCGCACCTTTAGTATGTTGCTACACTACCTTGGGAAGTTAAAAAGTTCTAATTTATTAAACGTTGCTTAAGTGTCCACATTTGCCCACACACACGCACTAGAATGTGGATGGCTGCATCGTCAGTGACGAAGTGATGGTCCATGCAACGCCAAACATTCAGCAAGTGCAGCTTCTGTTTGTCAAAGTTATGCACGCACAACTAAAAGAAACTCGCTGCTGGATCACAGCCCACATCTTGTAGTAAACCAGATTGAGGTCTGGGCTGTTTGATGGCTCCAGATCCAATGTAAAAGGTGTAGCCTTCTCGAGAAATCATACGTAATGTCACATGCCCAATATGCAGGGGCGCTGTCAACATTTCGACCTGCTTACATAAAACTGTTATTTAAAAAAATATTTAACAGGAACATCTATTAAAATGCGTGCATGCAAAAATCAATGCATGCTGTTTGTAGTCTATTCTATATGCAGCAAATTTGAACCGTTTTAACTTCCCAATGTAGTGCAGCAACATAATTAAGGTGTGATGGAAAATGTTACATGTATTTGTTGCAACTATTGTACGCTTTTCCTCAGTGAGAGAATTTTGAAAATCGGTTAACGTTTGACGAAGTTAAGGCCGATTATACTTAGGGGGCTACTTTTTTCTGACCCACCTGGTATTTATTATATCAGTCGTATACGTAGTACACAAAGACAGTAAACAATACAATACAATACAGTGGACAGATATAAATTGTAAGGTGGAGTCTATCGCTAACACATCATATGCTCAGTTTTTGGCACCTGTCTAACGCATCAGACGCTGCTATTCTATCGCAATTCCGTCTGTCCGTCAGCCTTTCATCACCCCTGAGTCGGTAAATGAGTAGCGCCTCTGAAGTTACGACCTTATGGCGCTATACAAACCTGTTTATTATTATTATTAGTAGTACCAGCTTTGGCTGGAAAGGCAAAGGCAAGTGTGGTTTATTCCATTCGTGGACAAACGCGTAAGTATGCAGGTAAAACTGTGAAATCCCTCGACAACGCGTGCCATACCTGAGCGTTTCTGCAGTGAGGTCCCTTCACTAAAGAGCGCTAAATCAAGTGTATGACATTTACCTTTACCTTTTACCTTTGTTACTGGTAATAGGCTAATTCTGTCTGGATATGATGTGTAATGTACGTGGCATAAGATTTGTAGTAGTCCTAGAAACTGGAAAGTCACGTAGTTTGACCAGTGTAACCTTGCTGTATACTCAGAGGTATATAATATAAGTGTATGGTGATAGGTGTGTCGACTGTGGGTGGTCAGTGATGATGGTCGGTTGGAAGGCATAGTCAGCCAGTCTGATGTTCTTCATTGCCTTGTCACACGGCACGACACACGGTCAGAATACTAGTAGTGTCTTCAGCATCCAGTAGAGCTGCCAGTATCAGTAACTGGTTAGTAGTGCTGTTTAGGGCTGAGCCTCAGATTGGTAATGAGTTTTGTATGATCGTTTATAGCCATCTTGCGACGTCTTAAGTTACAGTCTTTATTCGGCTTAACAGCCGTAGCTGGTTTACTTGCAGTACATTCACCGACAGCTGTTCAGTTCGGAAGTTAATACAAGAAAAACAACTTCTTTAGTGGAATTTCTTACGTAGAAATTGCTTTATAATTAATCTTGCTCCTCAGTGATATTGATGTTCAATTAAGGTTCACAACTGTTAATGAAGACATTTAACTGCTGTATAGTGTAGTATGCGTAATGTCAAACGTGATGTTTTATATAGACTCGCAGTTGAAGCAGCGTCAATGTCGTCATGACGCCGATATAATGACGTCGATAAGCGCTTTGTCATTTATGACGCCATATGACACCACACGTGCTTAGTGCCTGTCATGACATGACGCCAAGTGTCATCAAGCAGTGACGATGACGCCCGAGTCGTGGTTTTATGACTCCGCCGATTCCAGAAGCCCTGCATTGGTGACGTCGCAAGCTGCTGATCCTGCCAATGACGCGTTGAAATTATACTGTTTCGTTGCGACATGGAAATGTGCATATTAGTATGCTGACCTTTCATTATTTTGCCGTTAGACGAGATACAATATGCACTGTAGTTATATTGCGAATTAGCTCAGTATGCTGTGCACCAAGTACTGTAGAAATCGCTCAGTGTGTTTAGTTGAAGAAGCTTCAGAAATAACAAGAGGTTACATTTTTATTGGACTACAGTGCATTTTACGTATATGGCGACACTTTATTGGATGAAGATAATGTTTTCTGCCTGTCCGCTATGCATTGCCCAAAGAACAGCAGCAGATCTATACTACTGACTGCCTCCCTTGACATAATGGTATATTTTAATCTGTTTGTTTGTGGGAATAATGAATAACATTCGACAGGACTAATGGTCTTTTGTAGCTAGTCGGGAAACGTCACTTATTCGGTGTAGATTTTGACAATTTTCGATAATACACGCACAGTCCATTGGACGATACGTTTTGGGTTTGTGTCATTGTATGTCTATAATTTCACTCATGTGTATTGATAAACGTTTTTGTATATGCGTTCTAAGGTCTCTACAACAATGTATGTGAACTGTTAACACAAAGCTTGTTAATAGAATACAATAAAACGTTTCTGTTTGTAGATCTTTTGCGTGTTATTCATTGATGTCACCTACTCTCTTATGTCGGCATAGTTTGTCTGAAATGATGAATTACAAAGAATGTAAACGCTCAGACTTGCATTTATCACATGGGCCATAGGTGTTTACGTTTAAATGTAAAAACATTTCAGAACAAAAAGTTTTGAGATTAAGAAGACAAGACGTAACGGGGAAACTCGCTGTCGATAACTTCACACATCTTGACACGGTTGTGAAACTCGCCTGGTAACTGTGTCGGCGGAGCTGTTCTTGCTAGTATTGCGAGCCGATCACTGTGGTGATACATTATATCATGATCACCGACACACGACAACATCGGTCAAATGCTGCTATCACCGGAATGTACGTTTGGACGTCGTCATGGGGGGATACGCGTGCAGTCGCTATCTCGCCACAACGAGCCAAAAGCACTATGGCGTCAAAATTCAACCGCGTCTGACGTATCTGGCAAGTGTCGACTCAGTCCGTCTGTAACGCGCCTGCGCCCTGCAAAAACGGCTAAACGGATCGAGGTCCTGTTTGGAGCGAAGACTCTTGATGGGCCACGAAACATTGTGTTAGATGGGTGTTTCCGTTCCTCTTGCGGCGAAGAGGAGGGTGTAGAAAAATTTTCGCCAATTGTACAGCACAGGAACGGTTGACTGAATCGCGATCCTATTTGAACTGGAGACGGTTCGGGTCCCAAGGCACACAGTGTCAGACAGGAGTCCCAATCCAGCACAGTAAGGAAAGAAAGATTCGACGTGGCCTTCGCCAAATTACTTTGGCCATGTGTCTACATACGCGGCAATAATATTTACCTGCACGCCCGCTGCGAGCAAATATTGTTTTTGGCGGTGTCTGTGCGTCTGTCTGTGTGTCTGTCCGCACAAAATCTCGAAAACTTCTGATCAGAAATTGATGTAACTTGGTAAGAATATGCCCCATAGTAGACGATAGAAGTGGTTAAAATTTGGTGACATTTGATCTTGACCTTTAACCTTGAGAGTTATTTTGCCATACATATCTCATCCATTATTAGCAGTTCCGGGTGCCTTAACTTAGCAACTTCATTTTCGGTGTAAAGGTACATTTTCAGAATATCTAGATCACCTTCGAGTTTCAAGATCATGGGGTTAATATTAATGTCACGACAGCAGAAAAGCGGCCGCGCGCAGCTATGTGCTCCCCTCGGACGTTTAATTTGCTGAATGTTTCACAGCGGCGGCACGAGGCCAGGTATGCGTACAATACAATACCAGCAGGTTCGGCGAGGCGAACGTTAATGACCGCTGTGTCTCGCTACAGCTTGCGGTCGCTTGCCGACGTATTGTGGCATATGAACGTGATGGACGTGTAAACAATCGACGAACGTCAATCAAGCGCCGCCGGCGCTAAACTCATTTCACTGTTGACACGTGCCATCATTTCTACAGGACGACTCCAAACTGTTCATTAAAGATTGGACCAGCTACGTGTCAGCACGGATCACGCAGACTTCAGTTCTTATGAGATGGCATCACTTAATATTCTGTAATTAATCTTGTATATTCGGAATGGAGTTTGTCTTAATCAGAGTCAGGGTCACCCACACGCATCCATAAACGACACCCCTCTAGCAAGTGGACTCGTCTGAGTTTAGGCAGTACTTAATAAGCTCTTTGGCACGCGTCGTCGAAGTTTGATGCATTTGTGTGAGACAGACAACTCCTGGCATATGATGTGGATTGTAATTTCATGTCGACGCTTCGCAGCAGTGACAGAAACATAGGTGAGAACAGGGCTTAATTGTTAATTGGTGTTTCAAGTGTGTATAGCAATTCATGTCGTTGACTAGTGTTCATCGCACTAACAATTTTTCACAGCACCGTCACAACAAATTGTGAGACAATTTGTTTTCTTTGACAGATAAAGTTAGAAAGACAAACAAGTTAATAAAGACCTATACGCACATTGAAGTTCTTGTGGGACTGGTAACCACTGTTTACTGTTCAAGTCTCGCGTCGCTAAATCAACATCTTTTCTTTTCTTGTCTGTGTATCACATTCACGCTTAAAAGCTTACTCGATTTTGTTCATTGAATAACTGTCACAGACAAGGAAAAATAATAACAAGAAAATTACAGTTATCATCTTGTTAACTTATATTCATTTTATTTCGTACTAAAATATATAGGTTAATATCTGGGTTGATGCTATAGCTAAGAACACGACAAAAAAACATGACACTGACTGCCCGATGATAGTCAGCTGATTTCAACCATCAATGACAACAGTCGTGGCAGCACGGACGCGACGCGGAGGGTGCACTGGAAGATATTTGGATTATGTGCGTCGAACTTCTGTCAAGCCGATTAAGTATTGATAGTTTGATGCTCAATACTTATTCCGCTTCTGGCAGACGGGCGGTGCACGTGGCTACAACGGCGTCATATCGCCCGCACCTGCAGGCTTCAGCTGCTGAGTTTCATCATCATCGCATCAGATTCGAATTTGTCGACTAACAAATTTCATTATTCATTCAATAATCATCATTATGATCATTATCATCATCATCATCCTCATTTGCTCTTATATTACATCATCAAGTAGGTAATATCGAACATTAGTACAACGAGCCAGAATCGCGACACCTGGAACTACACAGTGAACACGGTCACGCCACATCAGGAAGCATGCCACTGAAAAAGAACAGGAAGAAGAAGAAAACGAGCTTTTTTACAACGAGGCTCAATAATATGCACTAACGGTTGCCCATGGCTGTAGGTCTAAAACTTTTAAATTACATTTAAGAAAACCAGTATGGACAACGTTCTTGATAGACCTAAAACTTATCAATTATAAAGCTGTGTCAAGGGGAGCACAAACCTGCGCGCTGCCGCCATTTGCTGCCACGGCCTGGATCTTGACCTCGTGACCTTGAAACTCGAACGGGACCCATATATCTTGAAGACATAATTTCACGCCGAAAATAAAGTCACCAGATTAAGTGTTCAGGATCAAGGGTTCGACGCCTGACCCGGCGCTCCGGGTAGCAGCTGTGGCTTACCTGCCTAAGTCCACTTGCCCCGTAGCCTAAGCCTTGAGACATTCAAAAATATATTATCACAGGCTACAGCACCAGGTAAAGTTTCACGCATTTACTACTCTTGCAGCAAAATGTTTACGAGTGACAGGCAGTGCAACTTACAGAATTAGTAAAGTTTGTATCAGGGCTTGTTTCTCCTCTCATATGTAACATCCTCTGGTGTTCGACCAACCGTCGGCAGAACCATCTGCCATCTGCTGCTGTTCGTGTCGGAGAGAACTACGTGCTGCCCTCGACAACTGTTCGCGACCTTGGAGTTCTCATCGACAGCAAT
>Ga0126335_1002769_pt1 | contig 10658 bp, 6 predicted proteins | sample OlaspJWI45metaG_FD_108409 | JGI IMG/M metagenome (GOLD analysis project Ga0126335, IMG submission 108409) | Marine gutless worms symbiont microbial communities from Oahu, Hawaii - Olavius sp. 1 OAHU.JWI-45 metaG | ecosystem: Host-associated > Annelida > Digestive system > Unclassified | place... | reverse complement strand
ATATATATATATATATATATATATATATATATATATATATATATATATATCATCACATCAGTTTCTGATAAGAAGTTTTCGAGATTTTGTGCGGACAGACGCACAGACACACATAGACAGACAGACGCCACCAAAAACAATACCTGCTCGCAGCTGGCGCGCAGATAACAAGTATTTAGAATCCATACATTACGCTGCGTCATGAGTTGCTGTGATGTTATTGTTATGCAATGAGCAAGAAACGCACAAAAAACTATATAGCTCGTTCCTGTTAATTCACTGACAAATAAGCACTCTGTGGACTTAAGGGACTAAGGTCTCAGGCCAAGTTTCAGATTTTGAGAGCGCTTAGCGCTATTTGGGGTTAATTTGGCAGGGCATACAGGGGACCGAATAAGCCTGGCAAAATTAACATTCGTATTTTTGTTTGCTTATTACGCAACACGAGTTAGGCTCCCAGTGAACGTCAATAAATAAACGTCAAATAACAGGCGGTACACACTCTTTTGGGCTGCACGCACATAAAGTTTAAATTAAATTGAATTGCAGTATATTAAAATAATGATAGCGGTGACACAACTGACATGATGTAATGGCATCGGAAATCGATCTGCCGACGTCAACTCTTGCATTCGACCCTGTAACAGTCACATATCGGTGCTTGCTTTCAATAATTTCATTAACTTCATATTTTATTGCAAAAAAACTAAATGCATCAATATGTCTAGAAACCTTTTTGTTCGTAAAGCGCTTTAATTAGTAAATTTTACCCATGTTGCATTAATCTGAAACTGGTGTTATTTAATGAATATTCAATGAATATTTATCTACAATTTCCTCTAACCAGTGCACATTTTTGCGAAGTGCAGAATTGTCTAACCCCCAGGTGAACAAAATCAGTGTACTAAAGCAATAATCATCTATTAGTAGTACAATAGCTCTATCTCTGCCCAACCCAAGATAAAATTAATTACACAGAAGCTGGCGTGAAAAGATACATAAATCGTTTTATGATTAGACACCGAATGCTGGAGGTATATGTGTTGTGTGAAAATGACGAACACGTTTACGGACATTTCTTGGTTGTAATATACTGCGACCGCACTGTATTCACTGCACCTTGTAGTGCTCGTACAGTATCAAACTACTGTGGTGAAGGAAATTAACTTATATCTGTAAAGATGTAAACTACTTAACTTGTTTGTCAGCGGTATTATACAATAATCATATGCTACAACGACGCGAATAGCCGTGACACGAATATACGCTACCTTTATTTAGTGTGGGCTTTTGTTCTGACACGTTTCAACGTGTTGTTTTGCTCACAGCGTGACATATCAGATGCCGAAATCTTAAAATGTAAAACGGAGCCAAATCTTTTGGGCCGTTAATTCTCTCCGCTTCCTTTGTTTCTACTTTGTTGGCTCCTTCGTCCTCCTATCAGACTTCGGGCTGGACCTATCAGAAGCAGTTCGTGTATATATAGCAAACTGTTGGGAAAGCACATTTGTGTCAAGTAACAGCAGTTAAAGACAACTTGATATCAAAGAGCACAAGTCGGCGATCTCTCTCTCTCTCTCTCTCTCTTCTCCCATGCCTTCTCCCTATCTGGCGACCAAGTTAACAGGTTGAAATGAAGTTTAGTAAGTAAACGTCTGGCGGTCGGACGGTGGGACAGTGATTGATGGTGTTCTCTTCCCGGCAAGGAAGCGATAATCGTTATAGGACGCCGGCCGGGAGGGCGGTGGAGCGATGAAAGCGCGGTAGCGGGTGGCGGCGGGTCATGGACGCCCCGCGGAGTGACCGTCCGGCGACGCGCGTTCTTACGCCGTCGCTGTCGTCGCCACCATTACCTGATACATATTTGATGACCGACCGACCAGCAGCAGCAATAGCAGCGGCGGCAAGATGGGACGGCAGATGCATTCAGCATCGTGACGACACTGCAGTTCTCTTTATACCGCTTTACTCGGTTAGTCCATCCCGTCTATACCGCAGGGCAGTTTATATAGCGCTCCGCCTAGACTCCGTTCTTATTACCGGTATTCGTTGCTTTATTTTCACCAAGTTCGGTCACTGAAATGACCTATAAAGTGTCGAGTGGGACGTTAAACCTCTGCTCACTCACTCGCTCACTCACTCACTGATAGTCGCTGCTCATAAGTATTTCGATAATTTTGTGCATTCATATATTCGTGATCGTGAAGTTGCAATAAGAAGTTACAGATAATACCTATACCGGAACTACCCATTCATTCAACAAATAATGTGTTTTCTTCTAACTGACGAGTCGTTATTGCTACGCGCCGACGCGCGGCGACAGTGCTATTTGTATAACAATCGCGTCTCTCTGTTTGCCCGTCCGTCTCACTGTGACTGACACACTCACGAACTGTGCACGTTTTCAGACATTTCAGATTTTAGCCACGTGATAACTGTTCTGTTCACAAGTTTTATGATCAACGCGGAACAGTCTGCCACATGCACGCACGACAAATCCCGGACAAAATAAAAATGCAAATTAAAATATCTTAATCTAATTTAAATTCAAGGCTGTGAAGCTTAATTGGTTATCTCATTTTCGTCAAAAAAGCAGCACAGTACGCAGCTGGCTGTTGAACGGTGTCAAGTACAGAGCACTCGAGATAACGACGTCAGTTGGTGACAGAAAGGGTTATTGGGTTACTAAACCTCTGATCAGAACGTTCAGCCATTAGTACTACAAGACTACTGCAGTATAAGAACGAGTACACTACAAGCTGTGGTCTATGAACATCTTATGCTCGCACCTGTCCCGCCTCGTTACGGTTCAGTGCTAAATGGCACTTGTCTTCGGACTCAATAAGTAAGTAAGGATCGGTTTCGGCGCAGCATGGCGCAGAACTGGCTGACACTTTGCGTTTTGGCTCGTGTTCGCTGCTATATGGACTTTAAAGTGATTACTGTCCGGGTTGCCAGCCGGGTAGTCGCGTCAGTGGCGTAACGCACGAATCTAATTAGGACGATTAATCTGGAGTGCGGCACTAGAGAGTAGAGAGAGGGCGGCCAAGGAGCACAGCAGCCAGGTAGGCAAGGTGGTCTCCGTGGGCACCTGCACTGCTCGCTCACACGACAGTCAACGCTCAGTCGCCGATCAGTGATCACGCAGAATTGGCCACTAGCTGCCATACGCTTCCATCTGTCTGACTACCAAAAGTGTGAGTAAAGGCTTAACGTCCCATTGGACACATTATAGGTCATTTCGGTCATTAAGTCACCCATATAGAACAGCAACTTTTTGTCTCTAGTTGGTTTGAAGCAGTTTCAGTTGATTTGCCACAACGTTCTACAGCCTTTCTTGATTTCGATGCAAATTTCCAGAATTATTCTTTTGGTGATGCTTCACAGTCGCATACATGCCCATTTTCTCTTCAAAACGACACAGGTCAAGGTCACAGTACACCACCGAACATAAATTTTAACCAAGATCTTTCAGAAAGCAACATTTTCAATTCACCGTCATTCACCGGAGATGGCACCGCTGGTGAATTTCCTCGATAATGCAGAACCTCGAGGCGGGGACATGTGGACACCCGTATGATTTTTTCCACCATCAACATGCGGCCACATCCGCCGCAATACTTCAACTGCATGCCTGGTGTGTTCAACGAAGCGTTTATCGGAGAAATAATGCTTTACACATAAAACACTTGAAGACAGTCTATGCAAACTTATCAGAGCAATGATATCTAGTACTAATGAACAAATTACATAACAATATTGGGGGGCGTATCAATGAATTTTAGTAACTGTTATGAAATGACCGTACATGTAGTTATGGATTTCGGTTTGCGATCTGAAATATGGCATATTTTCACTGAAATAATGCCTTTAGCTAGAACCATTTTCATGAAATTGTAGAAAACATTTTCGACATTTGATTTTAGCAGCTATAACTTTTCATTGTTTTAGCATTTTAATTTTTCCGATATTTCCTGTGATGTTGAGATTTGTCAGCAGCTATTAATGAATGAACGAACTTGCAAGTCATCGCCTAGTATAACGAGATGACTTGGCGGTGCCTTTGTAAAAAGATTACAAAGAAGGTTGTTGACTGCGAGTGGCTGAACTGAAGTAGTGTGTGAGTAGCGTACCGTCTGTGTCTGATCGCAGGACGAGATAACACTGCGAGTGCAGTTCACTCCGCATCACAGCGGTCAGCGCGCAAAGAAGCATGACCGCCAACCTACCGTGGACGACTGACTGACTGATTGCCGTGGTTTAATTGCATCAGTGGCGGCGCGTACACGCACAATTCACCTGTTGTTGACGCCGCCTCATATGCACTAGTCACGCCATGCCGTGATGCCTAACAGCTGCTGCTGCTGCTGCTGCTGCTGCTGCTGCTGCTGCTATCATACTCCACGACTGCAAGATGCTCGCGACTTGACTGCAAACAGATGGTCTCGTCTCGTCGATTATTTATGACCCAACATGGTGCGACATTTTATGTCAAAAAAATCTCGTTTATTATCGGCCCAAGCTCGTAGCAGCAGCTAGGTATACAGGTGCACTCGCAAATCCCGAGACTCGACAAAAAACTGTGCGCAGCGGAATTACACATACGGTGACAACGACGTTATTTGCTGCTGTCATCTTGCAGGATATCAAAATGTAATTGTCTACATTACATGTACGTGTAACTCGCATGTCCGCACTAGTGACACACAGAATGGTGCGCATATCCTTGACCATAGATATGATTAATTAATTTAAGTGACGTTAGTGTAGGATCATACTTACTTATTGCAATCAGTAACTTGGGGTGTTGTATCGGTGCGACAATATTAATGAATTTAGCGTGAAAGCAAAATGCACACAATGACGCCAATATCCCTGATACAAGTCACCTGAAGTCACTTTTCTTTTTGTCGCGTTCATCTAATGTCCAATAGTGTCTGGTGTCTAAGATAAAATATTAAAAAAAGAAATTGTTTACTTCCATCGCACCAGAACTCATAATAAGTATCTTATTTGTAAAACCAGTGACTTGAACGATCGTATTTTTAGTCAGAGCTCTGCATAGAGATTGTTACTAGTTTTATCTCATTGCAGTTTCTGTATATGTTTGTGTTTTTACTCTACATGTAACGTACTAACTTCTTATATCTCTATTTTGTTAATATAGTTGCGTTTGTTTTGTTAAACATTAAAGAAACTTGATGGTGATGATCATGAAAATACATCTACTGCCTCACTCAGCACCATAGCACCACGCCAACAGTACACATCATTTACTGACCCTGGAAGGACGGCAGGCTTAGTTGGCCTATGACTGGTTGTTGATCTGTCTTTACAGAGCATGCGGGCTGACGAATCGCGAACAGACGACGACGACGACGACGAGGGAGATCAACCGATGTCTCCCGGTGGCGAAACGTCGCCTCCAGTCGGTGAGTAGCAACACGATTTAGTTTCATTTTTGGCGTGCGTCTAACGCAATTCCGTCTGTCTGTCTGTCTGTCCGACACACTATGAACCACGCCTAAACGGTTTGAAGTATCGAAATAAGCTGAATACCACACCACACGCTGATGCTGGTTTGCATTATTTTGCTCGATTCAGTATGAACTGTACAACTATTGTCCGTGTAGCCTAATTTTATCCACCAGTTCCGATTCTGCACTTTAGTCCCCCTGACGCTTCCAATGAATGAGAATGAGTTTTACTCTCAACGCACTCATATACGTCGCGTGCAGCCTTGGAGCCGGCCTCAGCGCTGAATGTGGCTGTAGGAGCCTAGCTAATGCCACAATCACCCATACAGAAACAACACTCATACGTACGACTTATCGTTTCATGGTCGTCTACAAGAGAGGTCTATTTTACAGTATTATTTTATCGGTGGGAGCTATATGAATAAAACTGACATTATGGTAGCTGTAAATAGAGACGTGAGCTGCAAACGACTGCTATCAACTTCGTCGCTGGCGGCACGCAGCTAGTGACAATGTCATGACAAGACTATTGAGCATCCTGTCCGTGCCACGGTACGACATGAATGTCCCTAGACACATTCGCTGGTACAATGCAGTGAATGGTCGCGCGCCTGTTGCATTTGTCCGTCGCTCTGACAGAGACATTGAACTGTGTGGGTGTCGCCAATGTCATCAAAATTACCGACTTAACCTTCACGACAACTTCTCCCTGACAAAACCCCTCCTCACACTGACCAAACTAACGCTTATTCTAACCACAACCTATTAAGATTAACCCATACCACAACTCCTAACAAGTGGCCAAAGTAATTTGGCGAAGGCCGCATCGAATCCGCGGAGAATCACTGAGTCAGTACTGAATAATGTTTGACTAAGTTGTAAACAAACCAAAGTGTTAAGAAAATGTTATATCGTTTTGGAAAAGATATAGACGAGGAATTGAGTGTTGGCTCTAATAACTAATGAACTTCTGTGACAGTCTTGTGGCAGATTCATTTTTATTTCGTTTATTTAGTTAAGTATAGATAAGTTTTTTGTTCATCATTCGTCTACCAACTTTGGTGAATAAAGACGATGAACTATTAACATGGTTTTTATTATTTATTATCGTTCATATTTTGTTTTTCTGTATTGCATCGACCATTTTTGGTGAATAAAGATGAATGTTAAGGATGTTTATCGGGAGAGGAGTTCGTCTTGAGGAGTTATGTCCGTGTCATCGATGGTTTCTGTACATTGCGGCAGTAGGCGCATGCCCACCTATCTGCTAATCGGTCCACAGGGTCAGGCGGTCAGTGTCCACTTTTGTCCGCCCTGGCTGACCACAGCCATCAGGCGATGACACCAAATCGCTTACGCTGACCGCATTATCACTGCCGCCGGCTCGCCCGGACAATGCGAAATGGACGATGAACACGCAGAATGAAGAGAGAAGAACTCAGGGGCGTCTCGTCGGGGAACCATTACTGAGTAACGGAAGAGCTATTCCGATGAGTTACGGCAGCATGTTACGCCCGTCGTCGTCGTCGTCGTAGTTCGGCGTGTTTCAACTGAGTCGATCAGCGTTCAACGCACATCACTTCTCCCACACGGGGCATCTGCCCTCGACTACCCCTAACGCTAACCCATGTACGGGTCAGACGTATGGAGTAATCGTAATGGGGGGGAGAATGCCCGGACTAATAAGTTCTTATCATTGCTGTTAACATCTCACGCCTGTTATTACGCCGTTGTGTTGGATCAAATATGATCATCACTCTGCTAGTTAATTTAAAATCGTTTTTATAGAGCTATTCTTAAGGTCAAATGTTAAAACTGTTGAAACGCATCAAAATCACTTTGGTTGTTAATGCGGTTTACCAAGTGTATTGTACCGGAAAAACAAGAGATATGCGAAAAAATAGGAAGTAGCACGTTCATCTGTGCTCTTACATTTATGTGTATAACTTATCCCGTTCCTCGTGAAAAACTGTTAACTTATTATTTATTTTATGTAACCATTCGTTAGTGAATATATATGATGTTTATGGCTATATTATGTAAGTCAGTACATTTTTGTATACACTATACACGTATATGTGAAGCAGTCGTTGCAGCCTAAATAGTCAACAAAGCACTCTGCTTGTGATTCGAAAGCTCTGCAGAATAACGCAAAAGTTTAGAACGCGAAACTATACTTACTCAGTTTTGGGGTCTTGCCTATATAATAGGCTTATATACTCTTCCGTTTGATATTTTGGCTTAAAGGCCTGTATAAAAAAGATAAATTCTGTAAATTCATTTACTATATTATATTTTAACTAACCGACTTGTTTAATGATTCAATGTATATACATGTACGGTAACTAAGATGGAAGTAATTTGCCAAAAAAAATTTACAAGGCCATATAGCTGCGTGTTCCGTGAGCTGTAGAAATTAGAATAGACCCGCGCGAATTCGCCCATTTGATTTGCTTTCGGAGTGAGTTGTTGTGCACTGCATGCTGTGCTACAAAATTATTGGTTTGTTACTGATTATCTTTATGATGGCCGGGTGTAAATGCGAAAGTGCGAAAAATGACAATGCATAATATGCAAAACATGTTAACGGGCCGTCGTAAAGTTACAGTTAGGATTTAGGTTATATAGGGTTTGGGTTACGTTTAGGGTTAGTGGTATAGGGTTAAAATTATGGTTATGGGCTTAGTTTATATATATAGTGTTGTCGTTTTTGGCAATTTCGCACTTTCGCATATTCGCATTTTATACATTCCGGTTATGGCGACTTTGTATTCGAATCTTACAATTTTCGGTAGGCCTATTCAGTAATTGAGAATATACGCAAAACAAAATTCAACACAAAAAAAATCTAAATTTTAAAAATGTCAAGTATGACAACCGAAACGGCTATTTGAAAAATAACAAAATTGTCTTTCAGTCGAAGGCGCGTTTTTGTCTTTTTTGCTGCCGTGAACTCGACCTTTAGCCGATGACCTTGATATACGACCCATACATCTCTGAAGATGTATAACATATATACACACCTGAAATGAACTTTCTGGGTCGAGGCTTTTCGAACGTTATCGTATGACATATATATAGACCGATGCGACAAATCGCACATCGACGCCGTTATGCGTGAGTGGTAAGAAAAGGTGGCGTCTTTTTTGGTTCATAGTGTATAATGGTGAGTAAAAGAGAGCTGGGCGGTATACATACGTAGATGTCGTGTGGTCGCGGATACATGGGCGACACTGACATACACGTGGTACTCGACTGTCGGTCTGGGTCTGTGAGACCGCGATAGACGTCCATGTGTGAGTGTGTGCGACCCCGCGACGTCGGTGACGCCAGTTGCGACTACACATCCACACCACACGCGCATTACACTTCCGATGATGACGTCACAGGTCACGTGATACAAGCGGCGGTCGGTGCACAAAATGGTCGGATGATGATGGCGCGGTCACTACGGACGCGGCTGCTCGCAATGGGTGTAGATCAACGATAAGCGTTGTCAGATGACGTGGTGAAATGTGCAACGCCAGATATGTACCTCCTCTGGTTATATGGTTTCCAGCTAACTCACCCCCAAGTCAAACCTAACCCTAACCCTAACTCCCGTCCAATACTGTCAGCGTCCACATTCCGCGTTATAAGCGTCAAAACGCCTGTCTGATCCGCGGACTGACGCTGACTGACTTGCTGGCAACACTCCGAGTCCAAGCACGCACATGTTCTGCCGCGACGAGTCCACTCCGTCCATCATACGACGGCATGAGTCGACCTCGCCGTGGCTGACTCGATGCGACGCAACGCGACACGGCGTTATGGCTTTTAATCCACGCCGGCTTTTCCGTCGACGCCGCCGCGCACGATCGCGCCAAATCTTTTGCCGACCGTCCGTCGTCCGACTCCCGACTGGAAAGACCCTCACCGTGACTACGCCACCGAGCGCCGTCAGCAGCCTGACTCCGGCCCACCCACATCGACCCTGGGTGAAATATTCATGCCCGGCACCGTGCGACAGCGAAAACCGTGCACTGCGCGAGCGAACGCGCGTCAAACATAAATGTCATACATTAGAGATGAAGCAGAAATTGTTTCGCTTCGCTGCTCTATCAACTATTTATATACGCTACATAGAGAGACAGCAGTCGAGTCGCACGGCACGCCGGGCGGTCGTCGTCGGCCGGGACTACCCAAGGCGTATAAATAAAATTGACTTATTTATTTATGGAGCGTGCGGGCCGGGCGCCGACGCACGACTCAATCAAGTGCTGATCACAAAATATGTATAATGCGACGAAGGCGGGACGACGGCGAGGCAACACAAGCACACCTATGAGATAAAGGAGAGTTACCTGAAAAGACTGTTGATGAACGTGGTGGTACATGCCGTACGGTGTCGCTCCGACGCTACCTCTCGACATCGTTAGAGTGTGACCGTTTCGTCCAAGTCGCGATGGTCTGCAATTTTATAGCGCGGCGGCGCGGAATTGGTCGTCAGCGCGCGGGCGACGCCGGTCGACACAGCACAGCGACGGACGGGCGGCAAGACAACGCTGCCGCCGCCGCCGTGGCGACCGACTTGGCAGCCGGCTGGGGGCGGGAGGCTGTCCCTCCCTCCTTCCCTCGTCCCTCCTCACTCTCCATCACTCCCCCGGTCAGTCGCTGGAGCCGGGCGCCGCATTGGTAGGACTGGCCGTCAATCAGTCGCTGCAGACAGTCGCCGTCGTCGGCTATCGTCGCTATCGTCGCAGTTTTCACAAATTAATAATTCTAATCTCTTTCCTCCGGATTTTATTCGCGACAATTCTGTCTATCTTTATGACACAATAATAACAAAAGCTTATATTTAAAGCATGTTCTATTTGATGGAGATAATTTTCAGTGCACTTGAGTATTATATTTTGTTTTTATGTTTGTTTTTATGCAGTTCGATACACGTCCATTATATGGGACTCAGTCTTCTTGTATAAGCCTATATACTGCGCGCTGCTATAATACTACACACTCATGAGCAATGTCATATGAGTTTATCATGAATATTTTCTTAAAGGCACTATTCTATGTGTACTCAAGAGTTTTGATTTGAGACTTATTAAGTGGACATGCCTCCAGTCCATAGTATAAACATGGCAAACATTTGGCTTTCAATAGCTGTATAATAACATTTTCTGAAGCGATTCTACCTATCTT
>Ga0126335_1002768_pt1 | contig 10663 bp, 7 predicted proteins | sample OlaspJWI45metaG_FD_108409 | JGI IMG/M metagenome (GOLD analysis project Ga0126335, IMG submission 108409) | Marine gutless worms symbiont microbial communities from Oahu, Hawaii - Olavius sp. 1 OAHU.JWI-45 metaG | ecosystem: Host-associated > Annelida > Digestive system > Unclassified | place... | reverse complement strand
GTGTCACAGTACAAATTTCAGCCATATTGGATAACTGGCGGCCAAGTTATAGCGATTTAACCATTTTACACTTTCGGGTCCATTTTGGAGTTCACTTTGCACCAACGGATCTCTGAGTTGGAGAGAGCCATCCCCACCCAGCTGGTACCATGAGGTACACCCACCATCGGTCCTTGATAAGTTTTTTCAGATTTCCTAAAAAGTCCTTCAGTTCAAAATGGCGGCACTCCGCAGCATGGTATCGAAATTTAGGTCAAATTTTTGGACTTTTTGCTCCTTTTTAAAAATGGGGAGGGGTGGGGGAATTTCTGTCAATTTTTATGGAGGAGTTCCAGCGCCCAACCTACGGTATTAAAACAATGGGCATCCCTCTGGCCAATCTCCATCTATAAGTTCCGGTGGCAAAAAAGAAAGCTACTTCCAGTTTCAAGATTGACCCCCTGTCATTTGGGGACCTTTGTACGCATCATCATGTAAAATTTCAATGAGACTGGACAATCGGCGGCCGAGTTAAACCATATAGCGACTTAATTAATTCAAAATGGTGCAGTCCGCCATTTTAGATTTTCGAGGAAAGCATATTTGGGCCATTCCGCATGTTGCCGGACCCCATTATCTATGCACACACCAAATGGCGGCGGAGTTCTACTTCCGGTTCCAACTGTGACAACTGGTGTCCGTCAGGAAACCTCCATATGTGTCATCAAGCAAAATTATGGCCATATCGGACAATCGGCGGCCAAGTTAGAGTGATTTAACCAATTTTACCTTTGGGGTCCAGGGCCCCCGCCTACGACAGGCATCCCCTCTGGCCATTCTCCATCTATACGTTCTGGTGGCAAAAAAGAAAGCAAGCACACGAGCAAAATATAAGGCCTTGCTTCGCACGGCCTAATAAGACATGGACATATAACATGAACAATGATTGCTATGCTTTACACACAACTATAACCTTATATCTCGTTATATGCCTGCAGATGCAAGCAATCCTTTCTCACATCTGCACGTATGCAGCAAGAACAGTTTGCAGTCTTCTGACCAATGTTTCATTAAATAATGAACAGAGTGGTCTGCAGTGAACAAAAACAAACACTAATGCGTTAATCATGCGTGTAAGAAAGAAGGCATAATCCCTTATTAGAGGCCAAAAGTTACAGTCTACATACCAGCGACAAGCAACAAATCCAAGCCACTCATAAATGTTTTGTATGAGACGAGATTCTGTGTTGGAAACATCATGTTGTATGTGAGGCACTGACGTGGTGCACAACATGGGTGGTCTGATACGGTAGACACCAGCTGTACAGGTGTAGCCAGTGCGGCTGAAGTAAGAACCAATGGAGCTGGCACAGATGTCAGTATCTCCACACAACAACCACAACATGCACGCCATGCTCAAACCAGCACAGGTGTCCAACCATCTGCATTTCACTCTCCGTTATTCTGCCCAGCAATCATAAGACATTCCAATCTGACTACGTGGCAGCATATGCAATTGGCCTCAATGAAGGGAGCCCAACAATGTATACACCTAAAGTTGGTTTGAAGTGTGCTTTATACTCAGTATCTATGCCTACTGCGTTTGGTGTGCAAAAGTCACTACATCATCCCACTTTTAGCATGCACCTTTAGTTTTCTTCACCTTTACTTTCATGCCACATTTACCATATTTATTTCTTTATATACTTATCAAGAAAAGTTGAACATAAGTACGATGTGACATGCTGACAAAATAAGAACAACTGAGTCTATTACCATGTGGAAGCCAGGCTAGGACGAAGTCAAAGAGAAGGTTAAGTCTGTCAGTAAAGCACCACAGCACTCGTTGGTAGTTCTTCTTGCCAGGTACAAACTGTGGACTGATCAGATTCACATTCACAACATACCGACTAACATCTTTGTGACTAGACCTCACCGGCTGGCCTTCCAAGCCAAGCTGTGTGTAAACGTCTTTGTTCATGTTTAGAACTAGTCTGCCTTTACACACCAACACACATCCTTCATGCTAAAGAAACATTCAGATGTGTGACTGAGTATCAGTAATAACCAGATGGCAATGGTTGGTGTGGCCAGCCATTGGGATCACCAGGATTTGGTACAGGGGGCACGAAACTGAGATGCTGAAAAATGTCCGGGGAATCTTCTCCCTGACAAATAGAAGATGTGTGGAGGAGCATCTGTGGAGCATGGTAAGCCAGCTTAGCAGGGTCAGGTTTGAGTGATTTCTAGGCATGGCAGAATGGTTAGAACCTATCTCGACTGTTGCTGATTTCCTACCTTTTCAAAGCAATTACAGAGTTTTCGTATTTGGTCCGCGGTCCCCCAGATATGCTCCTACAAAACTACATGCATGTACAAAAATATTACAAAATACAACACAGTGACATGAATCAAATAATTATCACAAACTAGTCAAAATGACTGAAAATCGATCCTAAGATATAGCATGAGCTGTTGTTTTACTCAGTGCTCAGTTTCACTACAATGCAACGACTGTCTGCAACTCTGCATCTTAAACAGTCACTCGTAGAACCACGATTGATATTCTGAAAAGTTCCAACACTAAAGCCCAATTCTGACCCTGTCATTAACCCTTTCAGCTGACCCTAACCTAACCCAAACAGTATTTCTAAGCTCAAATGAATCAAAGCCAAGCATTAAATACATATTGCAACCTTATGAATATCGAGCATTTACCAAAAACCATAACTAGTATACAGAGTATGTACAACACATGCCAGTATAATGTATACAAGCAACTGGCATTCTATAGCTACATTTCAACAGTGCAGTCAGCCGAAGCAATCAGTATCTCTCTTCATGACTTAGTTTTGCATAGCTTTCGTTAGGGCCCGTATCCCTCTACATATGCACACAAATTTCAAGTTTCTAGCTTCAGCCGTTCTGGAGATAGGAGGTGGGGTGGGTCCCAAAATTCAGAATTAGGTGACATAACCCCGCCCTGGACCCCCTATGGCCTACTTTCGCACAGTTTTCATTAACGCCCCCATCCCTCCATATGCACACAAAATTTCAAGTCTCTAGGTTCATCTGTTCCGGAGATACGAGGTCATTGATTCATCCCACATCCGTAGACATACTTGGCCATACGCTGACACCACTGTGATCTGTCGAGAGCTGCCACCTCTTCCTCCTCCCGGGTGAGTCCCATTTTTTGCAGATCCTTCTCGACTATGCCTCTCCAGTTTGTCCTTGGCCAATCCGATCCAATCCCGTCTTGAAGCCTTGAACCTCCCAGTGTAATGCTTGCTGTGGAATGCGCTGGTGATCTATTCGCAGCACATGACCAAGCTCAGTGTAGTCTTCTTTCGCTGACAGAGCTTGCAATGCTGTGTTGTTTGGTTTTCGCCCTAACTTCCTGATTTGTTAGTTTGTCTTTCCAGGAGACACTTATTACGCTTCTTTGCAACCTATGATGGGCACCCTGCAGTCGTTTCAATGATGCTGCTATTAATGGCCACGATTCTGCACTATACATATGAGGGGGACTCCAAAATTTAAAAGTGGGCTCCCTTCCCCTTTGTGGAGATATTTCTGTGGGCCCCCAGGAGTGTTGACCCCAAACAGCATCTTGACCTGTTCAGCCATATTAGCATTATTCATCATCACTGCTCCCTGGGCAACTGCTCCACGACATTTCCCTAGCACAAATGCCCCTAGACAGTACACCTGCAATATACCAGAACTGACAAGTTAGGGTTGGGGTTATGTTAGACGCAGCAAGAGACTTCGCTGTGACAGGGATGGGTGGACATGCCTGTTTGAATTCACGATGTATTGACTTATTCTAGTGGAAAAAAACTGTAAGAACGTCAAGTGATTTCAGCTACGGGACAACTGCACACATCATCCAGTAATGCATGTAGAGAGATGACATGTACCTGACGGACAGACGGCGACAGAGATGTCAGACGTGTCTATGTGGCCGTCAATACTTAGCATGTACATTTGACCTGCAGGTATTGCAATGAAACACATGCACACCGCTATTACACTGACTCTCACCAATGACATTCAACAGATCTATGACTTCATCACACACAATAACATCAGAAAAATCTAATGTTTATCCTCAGTTGTGCGGCCGTTTGTATACTGCAAACCATAAAAAAGTGGCAGTCTATGTTTGACCATAACTTTGGCTAATGTCAACTGATTCTGTGATTTTTTGATCCTTTTTATCATGAAAAATGAAAAAATTCTTCATTCAACTACGGTAAAATTACCACATCACCATTGTGTGCACATCTTACTTCATACAATGAAATAACAACACCAAAAACACTACACCGATCTTCAAAGCAAAAGAAAACAGAAACATCACTGCCAGTGCTGTCATCATGACAATGTCACTTCAATAGTAATAACCATAATGTGCACATCATGTGCAACCAATTATCATTGTTGTCTGGTTCCCTTGCGACAGTTCTCAGAATATCTGCCAATTTAAAAGGCCGCAGATATTCTTGACAGCTTTGCAATTCGTCTCAAAACTCGGCAGCGAATGTCATTAACAGTGTGCAGAATGTTACCAGCAGATGTCGAGCTAAATACAGTATCTGCAGACAGTGCTACAGACTCTCAACAACTCAATGAATAAGATATCTACCTATTATTAAACCTGTAGGCCTATACTACTAGTCACATGCTATGACTATAGGCCTACAGATCGTTCTTGCATTTCCAATGTGTTACACAGTACCAGTTCAAAATTCCTACGGGCCCAGGTCAATTTGGTAGTTACCAGATACTAGATACCAGACACTGAGCAAATGACAACATATTACCGCGGCGTGCATAAAGCCAATGGCTGGCCTACAGCTGGTGATTCTGTGGCAGTGGGTGAATATTTCTATGGCTGGTTACAGCTTTTGGACTATGGCGGCCAAGTGGCGGCTTGAGACAGTAGCATATAGGAAAAGTCACCATTTCATTAAACAAAGATACTGCCACTTTGATGTGCATTGATCGTCGACCCATGCTATTTTGCCAATGCTTGCAACTTTGGTATAAACTGAGTCGATTGTTGGCAGGTGGCTTAAATACTTGTCTTCATAATTGTCAGTATGGCTGTGGCATTGTCTGTTGCAACAGTGCTGTGGGTTTGGCAGAAACCCACAATCTATTGTTATTGCAGATAAAGACAAGGGTAATCTTCAGAACGGTGTTCCCAAATTACCTACCACCCCTGACGATCAATGTGCGCATCGTACCAGCATGGTGATGATGTCAAAGCATTATGACATAAGGCTGTGCTTTGCAGTGGCTGAGCTGTCATTTTGAGAGATATATTACTGTCGAATACGTTGTTCGTGGTGGGTAGACCGCATGCGCCGATACGTATAATGAATAATGTTTTGCCAGGCAACAATCTCAAAATATTTCAGTGTACACTGAATGCACTGCATGATACAATGCATGACCGCATGCAGTCGCTGATCTGATTTGGCTAGCAGAGCACCATTTAATATGAAACAGCAATGATTTCACGCACTGTCAATGTCCAGTGTCTCTCGTTTGTCGAGCCCAGTCACCTGATGGTTACTTGTTGAAATATCACGACTGCGTTAGAAGTATTCTCACAGGTTCATTCTTTGCAAAATGCGTTATGAGCGTGGAGAATGTTGCCACGGTGATGTTTTATTGGGTATTGTATGAACTGAAGTACAAGTATGTTATGCTGTTTGAGCAAATACAACACTGGGATACTGTTGTAAATGACAACAATTTCGTCTGTGCAGAATGCCATAACTGGTTACAGAATCAACAAGTTCAAATGGGTGGATTCGATGCCAACGGCCAACCAATGTACACGTTGATTTTTGAAGCGGACGAAACCTACTTTTTCCACTGCAAGTATCACCGCGGTCGACTCCGACGGGGCAGAATACTCAAACATGCCAGTGGACGATGTTGGCTGGAAATTGTAGCACGGAGAAATGCCCAGACATTAGAACGGACCATGTTCTTCCAGGAAGTATCATTGTCACTGATTCATGGGCTGCATATGCTAATGTTGGCCAACTGAATAACGGAGTTTATATCCATGAAGCTGTGATACATGCACAACAGTTCATTCATAATGTTCACCCACAAATTAATATGCAGGCAATTGAAGGACTGTTTATGCAGGAAAAGCGTAAACTGCGTTACCAGAGTGGCACAAGCCGTGCATTATTTCTCAGTTACTTGTCTGCTTGTCAGCAGTGTTTCAGTCACAAGTCACATGCATTTGGACAATATTTGAAACTGCTCAGTGACAACTACCATATCTGACATTATGCCCAGTCTATATTTATTATATGTTAATTAGCATAACTACTGTTTTTCCCACTTTCTTTCCACAGGCACGCGATCCGTGGATAGGTACAGTAAGCTGACCCTGAGCGAAGTGCTGTTGAGTACAGTTGCATTGTTACATTGAATAACATCAGTATACATGTTGTGTTGGCTTGGTAATTTGGGACCGCCATTGTGAGAAGTATCAAGACAAGTTTAGTACATGACCAATTCAGTACAAGTCACTAATAAGTTCCTGGTTCTTTTCATAGGCCTCCTGACACTCAGCCTTCTCCTCATTCTCCCCATTCTACTCATCTCACTTCATCTTCTCTGTCATCACATTCATTGTCTATCACTCCTTCACTCTTTCCCTCCAACCTGGAACCTTAAGTTTTTCAGAAATCTTTTCCACTTTAGTTATTTTACCCTTTCCTCCGGACTGACTTTATGGACTTTAGCCTATGATTCAACGGTTGGATTTGATTATGTATGGTAGACTCAGCTGTCTTATAGTCAACTTCTGACTACATGCTAAACTGTATAACTTATCTTATCTTGTAAATCACATCAATAAAATTAAACACACTAACAACATAAAGATTTCTGCCTAACACTTGTTGCTAAATTGAGCTCTGGTTAAAACGAAATTTCTGAGTGTTGCTAAAGCCTTTTGCTAAGATTTGTCTCAGACACATGACTTAGCAACACTTGACCTCATCCAATATCCAGTGTGAATTCAAAGCGTTAAACATGAACGGCTTTAACAACCTTGTTTGACAAAAGCTTCAATGAATTCAATGCTGATCAGTTTTCGGAGAGGCAACTTGCAGACTCTGTAGTACTGCTGCTCAGACAGTCTCGTCATAACTTCTTCAATGCGCTTCATGCCAGATGAACCTGGTGCAATTACAGTGACCTAAAACAACACAAAATTACAACAACATCACATGTGCTCTGCATCACCATCAGCAAATCCATAAACCATGACTGCAACCAACCAGCATACCAGTGAAAAAACCCAATAGCAGGACAAACTGGCAAAAACTGCACGGCACACAGACTGACTAAGATAGCTGATCTGTCAATGATATAAGCACACCTGATGCTGAACATCACAGACAGCAAGGCAATAGGCATATTGAGTCAGAGCTGGGGTTCAGGCCTGGAGTCATTAGAGGCTAAATACATGGACTCTAAAATACATGGACTGCAGGGCAGGGGCAGACAATGCCTGCCCCAGTTTGTTGAAGTGAACAGACATTAAGCCATTTGTCTGCCCTAGTTTTCTGACCAAATGTGATGCTGCACACTGACAAGAGATAGGCATTAAAACACAAGTAAACTGACTTACATCACAAGGTCCAGAAGTTTTCTGCTCGGCGGAAGAGCGTAATTAACAACTTAACACGTTTAGGTCAGGGATGTCATGTTACTAAGTATAGCTTGCTGCACACTACTGCAGCTTAGCACTGCTGACCTCTGGCGAGCAAAATGAAAAGAATGGCATTTATGGCGATTTTTCGCATTTTTTGTGCAAATTTTGCCACAATTAAAAAACTTTTTCCAGAAAGCTGACTTAAGTGGGCCAGGGCCAAGATCCCAGTGCCTCTAAAGTTACGACCTTATGGTGCTATACAAATCTGTTTATTATTATTATTATTAGGGTGGCCACCTTTTTGGTCTGTGATAGCGACTGTTAAGCAGTGGGTCTCTGCATGCATGCTGACAAGTCTTTACGGCTAGTGGTTATGATTTCCAACATCCAGGTTAATAAACACACATGCAGAAACACAGACTTGGTTTCAACAGCCTGTATGGCTATCTCAGCTAGGCTCCAGTCAGTTTAGTGAAAAAACAAGAACGTCACGCAAACGAGACATCTGAAGCAATTTAAGCAAATGTTCTATGTTGAGTTGGACATAACAAAAGCTCAGCAACCGCCAAGACTGCCATCATCTTTGTCACGCAAGATCACGTGTCACAGGACCGACAAATGGGATTATGATGGCAACTGCTAGTGCTGTGGTTCTGTTGGCAACCGTCACGCCTATGAGCAAAGGAATGCATTTCATGAAAATTTAGTTGAGAAATCGTTCAGGGAAGAGAGTGAAAACTGTGGTTTGGTAGCAATGTTCTTGAATGAGGCAGATATGCAGGTTAAGGCTGACAATGTTATAGGTAAATATGTTGATGTAAAGTCTACGAGATGTCTGTTTGTTGATGTGTCAGCAAGTTCTAGCGAGTGAGGGAGTGCGAGCAAGTTCGAATGAGTGCAAGCGGAGTTCGAGCGAATGTGAATGAGTTTGAGAGAGTGTGAGCCAATGGGTGGGCGAGTGAGTTCTAACGAGTATGAGTGAGTGCAAGTCAACGGGCAGGCGAGCGACTTCTAGCAAGTGTGAATGAATTTGAGAGAGTGTGAGCCAATGGATGGGCGAGGGAGTTCTTACGAGTATGAGTGAGTGCAAGTCAACGGGCAGGCGAGCGACTTCTAGCGAGTGTGAACGAGTGAGAGCGAGATCTAGTGCCAGAGAGTGCAAGTGATTTCTAGCAACTGTCAGTAAGTACGAGCTATCGTGCGGTGAGCCACGTCTAGCGAAACTAAGGTCCTTGAGTTACATTTTTGTCGCGACAGCATGGGTCTATCTTCAGACAGTTTGTCGTGGTAAGCTCCGAAACCTACCATTTTCAGCAAATAACTGCCGAACAGTCATATCCTGCCATAACGCCGTTCAAGTTCACCAATGTTACTACCAATGGATAGCCCATATATGACTTCCTATTAGTGGATCATACAAACTGACATCTTATCTTGCACCGTTTTTGAGATATCACTGGTTATTGGTCAAATTTTTTGCCGCAGATAGTCTGGGTACGCCTGTTTACCACATTTGCTTCAATTGCTTAGGGGAAGCTCTAAACCTACTGCCAGAAAATCTGATGTAAAGAATCCTCAAACAGCATCGTGTCGGACAGTGCAAACCCCATTTTGATATCTTGGGACCATTTTGGTGTTTCTGATTAGTGTGACAGACGAACAGACTGAATTGCGATGGAAATAGCATGCGTCTTACATTTGTAGCACGTATAGCATAGTTCCTGGTGTCTCTAAAGTCGTCATCTGAAGCACTGTTTTGCACGAAAATGCATTTTCAGGCGGACTCAGTCCGGATCTGCTGGGGAGAATACAGTGCTCCTCCAGACCCCCTAGCTGGATTTTGGGACCTACTTCTAAGGGAAGGAAAAGGGGTAGGGAGAGAGGAATGGGAGAGGGGAAGGGAAGGAAACGAAATGGAAAGGGAGGAATGAAGAGTTTAGCAAAAATTCATCCATATACTGAATAAGCAGCAAATAGAACGATGGCACCAGGTAGCAAATTTGTGTGAACTATTTTTAGGGAAATAGTTTTGATATAAAGTTTTGATGGAGATAATGTTAAAGAAGGCTGAAAATTTCCACGAAAAAACGCACAGAAATGCATCCATAAGCTGAATAAGCAGCAAACAGATTCATGGCGCCACCCATCGAAGTTATCTGAACTATTCATAGTAAAAAAATTTGATGGCCATGACGTTGAAGAAGGATGAATAATTTGGTGGGAAAACCCACAAAAATTCATCTACAAACTAAATAAACAGCAAATAGAACGATGGCACCACATAGCGAATTTAGCTGAACTATTTTTACCGAAAAGTTTTGATGGAGACAGTGTTGCAGAAAGCCAAAAATTTCCACGAAAAACGCACCAAAATTCGTCTATTAAATGTATAAGCAGCAAATAGAATTATGAAAAAATATCTGAATAAGCTGCATAGTGTAGTGATCCACACAGAATGGCTGTAGAGAATCAGTTGTCGCACTAAGTAGAGTACAGTAATTATCAGTAACAGACTGCATTTTCAGTAATAATTAAGCCTTTTCTGCCTTTCTAACATCGTTTTCTATCGTTTATAGGTCGTGAAATAAAATAAAATCCACATTAAAACACTACAAAGAAAATGCAAACACTTACCGGTAAGTATATGCGACGCACACCGGTCTACACAACACACTCACCAAACGCCCACACATGAAAGCGCTAAACGCCTCGTGAGTTGTGAGTAGGGAATGCATTCCCGGGCTCCCGTTTCGCGGGCGCCCGAGAATCCCGGTCATTATCCATTCCCGAATTCCCGGGAATAGAACTGCCTCGTTCCTGGCGAAAACGGGAATCGTGCAGCTGACGGCATTGCTGTCATAGAGCATCGTAGATTCGTAGCCGCTTGTTCGCGAGATGCCAGTTCAACGCTTGATTGATGAGTCACTGCTGGACGCTGTCACGATTAGGTGAAGGGTGGGGAGAGGGGCTATTACAGCGATGCGG
>Ga0126335_1002767_pt1 | contig 10664 bp, 9 predicted proteins | sample OlaspJWI45metaG_FD_108409 | JGI IMG/M metagenome (GOLD analysis project Ga0126335, IMG submission 108409) | Marine gutless worms symbiont microbial communities from Oahu, Hawaii - Olavius sp. 1 OAHU.JWI-45 metaG | ecosystem: Host-associated > Annelida > Digestive system > Unclassified | place... | reverse complement strand
GCACAATGAAAATTCCTAAGTATTTTATCTCTTTAGTCCACGGTAAGACATGACCCGTTGAAGTAGTAATATTCGCACAAGGTACGTCACAACGCGGTCCAATACGTAGACAGCATGATTTTTCATGCGCCTGCGATTCGTCAGCCTTATGACCGACACATGGCGCGTTAAACGCTGCATAATAATAATAATATCTAACCAGTTCAACTCACGTTCACAGAGACGGATTAATTTCTGTAACTCCATTACAGAATATGTAATTAACAGAATATCGTCAGCATAAAGGATGATAAATCGGCCGCAATTTGGGGTGCAAATTTCACTAAGGTCTTCAAGATAAATTGCGAACAAAAAAGGTGCTAAAACAGAGCCCTGGCGAACACCATACATGACCGAGAAGAAAGTTAACCGGATCTCGCCCCATTTAACACAACTAAAACAGACACAAATTATATCTTCAAGTAACCGGAGTAATTGAGCTGGTATATTTTTTCCATTAATTTAATGAAAAGCGCATGTAAATTTACTTTATCGAATGCTTTTGACAAGTCTATTGTATAGCACAAAGATTTATAGTACTACCATTATGGACAAAACGCTCAATTATACGTCGTACAGAGTATATGGCATGATTGCAGCTCAAGCTTTTTTTGAAACCAAACTGGGTATCCGAAGTTTTCAGCATATTTCTAAATTTAGCAAGTAGACAATACTCAAAAACTTTACATAATATCGGGCTAATAGCAATGGCTCTAAAGTCATTGCAAGTCATTGCTTTGTTGCGGCAGTCTTTGACTTTTGGCACTGCAGTGGTACAATGTAGCTGTACTTAAAACCAGCTGGGGCATGCTGACACTGAAATATAACATTGAACAGCTTAGACAGTAGGACTGGGTGGCTGAACAACAAGTGCTCATAGGTTAAGCCTGCTATATCTACTGCTTTACCAGTTTTAAGGTCAGCAATAACCTTACTTACTAGTGCGGTGTGTGGAATTCCTGCCTAGAAGTCCTTATAAAACATATCAGAGTAATATAAGACCACCAGTTATAATCAAAATCAATAACTAGAAAATGTGGCAATTAATTCTAGTTGTCGCCTAAGCATAATCGTTGCAACTATTTTCTTATTAGTGTTTTATTGTGATGGAATTATCAAAAGCCGAAAGGTTTGGATGTGACAATGATCTCTGCGCTAGTGATTTAGAGAACGATATTTTGACATTGTTCAACTTCAGTTTTGTGTGATGATTTTTCAAACATCGAACCCCACAAAGTCTAACATGAATGAATGAATGAATGTCTTTATTATGACATCTGACACCCTATAGGCAATGTACGCGAGCTGACTCACTGACTAACGCAAACAGACTGCATCCACTGTTTACACTTTTTCTCGTTTTGTAGAAATCAGCATGTTGACGTCATTATAAAACAAATTGAAAGCTATTTATCTAGTCTGGCTCAGCAACTGACTGGATGGACCAAGCAGTTTATCATCTGACTAGATGGCCACACGTCATGACCGCGACTCCGTGACTAATTGATATCGAACCACACCACGCGCTGGCGGCCGGTGATGACACGATGACACCGGCACCCCGCAGCGCAAGGGGTGAGGACTGCCCGACAATGAACCCCGAGTCCTACTCGAGATTCGAGAACGGGATAACCGCTTTTCGTCTGTAAACTTCACGCCGAGTAGAGCTCGGGTTTACCGCCAAAAATGTCTAAACAGGCCAGTGCTACTCTAAGCTCAGATGCACATATGGAGCTGGCATGTTCTCTGATCAATCACCTAGGCTGCTGTGTGCACTGTGCACTGCACAGTGCACACATGGCAGGTATATACATAGCCTGTAAGGTATATACGCCATTATAGGCCTATGCTATACGTAGAGTAAGCTTATTTTAGTGTTGGTGAACCGTAAACACGTGAACGCGTGCTGAATCCTGTTCAGAAGTCCTTCACAGGTAGGCCTAGATCTAGTACAATGTCAGTCAGTGAGTAAAGTGACACATTTACCCTTAGTGTTTCCCTCTTTTGACTCTGTCTCTTTTGACTGCTTTACGTAAAACGCAATAGTACGCTGTTCCCCAAAATTAGCCGTAGACTTGCCTCCTGCTCTGTTCACTAAAACATGCAGGCAACTAGGCATGTGCGACTGTTTCCATCACATCATACACGTCTTTGTTTTAATATCATTATCACGTAGGCCTATTAATTACAATTTTTGTCCATAAAGAAATACTGGACCAAAGTCCAAAGTATAAATAAACCGCGCAACTTAGAAATAGCCTAATTATTGGACGTCGCAAAAGTAGGCCGGTTTCACTTTAGCAGTGACAAAATATGCCTACAAAATCACTGTCTCGTCGTTTCCTGTTTTGATCTCAAAACGATGTCCTTAACTTACGGTAGGCCTAAGTTGGTACACTTTTATCGTATAAGCTAAACGATTTTTATTACGATCGCAGAAAGAAACATCTTAGCATTGTTACTGCAATCAGATCGATTGTTTAACTTTAAGAATTGGCGAAGTCGAAAAAAATGCATTTTTGTGACTGATACTAGAATCAATTTGTAGGGACAGAAATAGTAAGCCTACCGTAAGGCCTGATGGTTTTGGGCCTATTTGCAAACTAGGCATAGGCCTATCTGACTCGTTGCCCAGTGCTGCCAGGCTGCCGCGAGCAAAGACTAGATGGCCCACCTACTGCATAATGCAAACTTGGCGAAGGTCGGGTAGGACGGGCACCCATGGGAGGAACAAGACCGCCCATTGGCCAGTTACGTTTAATGATTAGGTTCTCCGTTCTGTCCTGATTTTGGACCATGTAGCCGCCGCAATACGCTAAGCAATACAGCCAAAGCATATTCGTCAATCAATCAATCAATCATTTCTTTATTAACACATGACAAAACGCATATGCTGACACCTGGGAATACACAATTACAACTAACTACTAACGTACTTAAATCTCTAAAGTGTGCGGTAAAAGCAGAGGCGCCATTTAGGGTATGCTGGGGTACAGACCCCCAATGATTGCAGTGTTGGGTAGTAACTTGTTTCAAGTAACTTAAGTTACAGTAACAAGTTACTTTTATAGTCACTTTACAAAAGTAGCTTGTTACAGAAAAGTAACAGTAACGAAATATTGGCCATCGTTACTTATTGTAACTCTGTTTGATTTGCAAACACAATAAAATTAGGCGGCCATACGTTTTGCGTTATCCCGAAATTTCATATAGCTCGTAACAATTTTGGCATTATGGCTGAGAAAAATCAGTATTTTATGTTTAGCACACTCTACGCTGTTACTCGTACTCAGTCGACAGTTTTTAGTTCGAGTTATTATGGCTGGTGCAGATTAGAGGTGAGAGAGAAACGTAGGCAATGTAGTCGCCTAATGCATATTGCAGAGAGTTAGCCTAGTACGAATATTTATACAGCATTCGGATCAGATAGTCGTCATCATTTAGGAATTTTGTCTTATTTATTAGGTAACAAGTAAGCCAATGCGTGCCTCACTTGTGTAATTTATTTTCCAGTTTAGTTTGCACGAAAATTGTTGAAATTCGTCAATATTTGACAAGAGTTGCAGTCAGTGTACGCTCCAACATTTGTGAACAACAGCGTATGCCTAAAGGGTAGTTTTAAATTTTATCAGGTAAGATGCACAGTTTGCACACACAAATAAAATGATGTAAATTTTACTATAGTTTTATGCTAAATATCTTCACGATTAAAACGATATAAAAACCATAAAAAATCAATTAAGATTATCCGCAGTTACAGTCATTTATAAAATGTCACGTTTTACGCATCACTGTGTATTAATAATAGCTAAAAAATGTTCAGATAATTTTTATCACCACAAGACTGGAAGTGAGCTGCGTGTCCTTGGCTCCCTTACCGACCTGTAGTAGGCTATGCTACTGTATGCATATTTTGTAAGTTATTTACATTTTACAACTAGTGAAAAAACTACTGATAGGATTGTGAAACGCATCGTTAACGTTAACGGGCCTTTACGACCATAGATAGGAATGATTTACGATCTTCATGGCGGCCTAGTTGATCTGTCAAACACTGTGGTTTATGGCGCCAGGCGTCTGCGCTCTGAATCGATAACTGTACGTGACTTGTGTACGGCTGCTTGTTTCTGTGTATACTGTATAAGTCATCGTTTTGTAAGTTGATTTCATGCTGCCTTTGTTGTTTTGTAACTGCCGAAGCCAGATGATTCGACTGTGCAGCGCAGCTGTACTTTGTTTTAGGCCCTTGTAGCTGCTGTCCTCGTATATTCTTGCTGGTAGCAGTGGTGAAAGGGCATACCGTACACAGCCTATGCCCTTGGTAGATGCTCAACGTTCTCGTCGTTTTTTTGAAACGGGCTTTCTTTTGAACAACGATCCCGACATCGCAGTCTCACCGCTACCTTTGCTGTTAGGGTTAGGACTACCTCCGGTAAATGCGGATGTGAGGACGCGAACCCACGCCGTTCGGGTAGGTGACAGTTAACTCAGCCCAAAGTCAGCTGGTCTCCATCCAAAGTTAACTGAACTTAACTCCTTCCCAAGGGTTAGGGTTAAGGTTTGGGTTATATCATACTAAAACTTAAGGGTTAGGGTCAGGATTAGGTTTGCCTTTGGGCAAGTTGATTCGTAAGCCATTCGGATTATCACTGCAACGTTGGGCGCTCCTGGAGTTTCATGACCTCACGTGGTAAGTAGGCTATATACCACACCATAACCCTAAACCCCAAAGTCTGAAACTGACTGTCCCTCTCCCCAAACCAGTAGCCTACTTTCCACGCGAGGTCGTGAAACTCCAGGAGTGCCCAACGCTGCATACCAGAGAGTGCTGTTTTATCTGTTGACACTTGTTCGAGCAACGTGTATTGTAAATTTGGTCTTGTGTCTTTCACTTTTCATTAAATTGTTGATATTCTCCTATTTATTACCAATATTAATAGCCGTAAACCTACTTAGTCACACCTTCTTATGACCACTTTAATTGATAGATCTCAGTTTCTCAGCCAGTGGAGCTGAGAGCTTGGGGACTGTCTTTACTCAGGTCACAGCAAAAGTTACAATGTATTTTCAAAGAAATTAATGATATACTTGCCTGATATTAAACAGGTTAAAAGGTACAGACTTGCAGCACGGTATCGACCAAACTAAAGCTAGCATTTTTGTTTTGTAACCATGCCTGCTACTTGTTACTTGTTTTCTAAGTTGAAAAATGATTAATAGACATCTTTATTCACCAAATACATGGTAGCAAGAATAAGAAAACCAAAATAAATAAACAACAGTATGGCACAGAATCGTCAGTGACATGCACACAGCATACCAAAGGAGTCGTGACAAAAGCAATATGGTTACAAAGCAAACATGTAAACACATTAAAACTTAGTTCAGATTTCTTTACACGCTTGGCCCACAGTACACTGGGCAAAGAAAAGCCAAAGAAATCTTGGCAATACTTAACAGTTTCAATATTTTTAGATACAGATAACTTCGTCTAAAACCTGTTAATGACAAAGTCAAGAGAAATCAAGTCTGACTTGGTTAAGGGGCAAGCTATATAATAACACTGGTAAATGTTTGCTTCTAATTAATTGGAGAGTAACCTCTTCAGAGGCTGTATGGCCGACTTTTGCAAACATTGCATTATCTGAGCAGTAGGACATTTTAGCATGGTCTTGTGAACATTTTAAAAAGCGAGAGCGCACGATATAGCTATATTTAAATCCAGATGGAACATAACAGCACATTAACATAAGTTGAAACAGTTTTGATAAAATGACATAAGGATGGATGAGAATAATATAAATGTTCAGCAGATAAACTGTTAATATTTAGAGCCTTGCCATGTGTAAGGTCCCAAGCAATATTGCTAACCAATTCAGTATCAATACTGTGATCATCACTTAAAGGTAAACCACAAAACCGACGACGCGTGGTAACATAGTTCTCTTTGATAGAATTATCCTTGTAGGGGTTATTGCAAAAGAATACCGAACTGAACAACAACAACAACAACTGTTTAACGGCCTTTGTTTCGGGACAACCCAGGTAGGCCGGTACCAGAAGAAACACTGCCTTCTGCCTTAGCATAGGGCTGTGCTGCGTACAGGCTGGGTTTCCCCACCTCCTGTTTTCTGGATTTTTTGGAGCATGGGAAGATGTTGGAGACTGAGGTACCGACAGTCCGGGTGGGCGCCACCCCAACCGGACTAACAGCGCCCCACCCCCACAACCCCCAAGGTATAAAACCTTGGGGGTTGTGGGGGTGAATACCGAACTGAAGTGAGAGGCAAATTTGTTAACAATAACGCCGGTACAGCCTTCAACCAGTGTGCAATGAGCAGTAGAGCTAAATTGTGAGCACCAACATTTCCAAAAGGCCTAACTGTTTTTCTTTAGTGGAGCATCATGGAGGTCATTAGTTTACATTTCCGTATTCAGTCTCATATTTTTCTTAAGCCGTTTACAATAAAGAAGTCGGCATGATTGTCTCTTGGTGAAGATTTGACCATGTTTAATATTTGGTTGATCTAACAGACTAATATTTTTATATTAACCGCTGATATTTTACTGTCTGCATTGTGACTGTGCATTGTGTACATTGTTTGTTGTCAGCTGGTAGTGACCTCTTGCATATTTGTGAATTATGGCGACTAAACGCACACAGAATTTGTTCACTGCTCAGATTCTGAAGACAAAATATGACGTAATGACACATTGCATTTTCTTTGTATTGCATGCGTGTGTATAAGGTTCTGAAAAACTAGCTAATAGCACAAGCTGTGTCTCTAAAGATAAAAGATTTATGACATAAGTGAGAAGCAGGTACGGTTTTTCTCATACTGGTAATCTCGAAGAATATTACTGCCAGAGTGGATTAGTAGCTGAGTGTAACCATTGATTAATTATTAATTTTAGTTTATTATGAATACAAGTGTTTAGGCTTCATAGTGATGTACCAGCATGTGTAGTTATTGCAGTCATTCAGCAGAACGTAAACTGGTTATGTACAAACCATTCTACTGTACACTGTGTTCCAATAAAAATGTCCACATTGTTAATTTTTCTGTGGTTCTACAAACTTTGACTGAGTTCTATAAAATTTGGTACACAGTATACTGAGATAAAATGAAAAACAGCAGTTACTTATTTACCCACCTGACCTACATATTGCTGCCACAATCCCTTGGGAGAAGTTGAATTTTCTAACGATAACACTGTTAAACAAAGTTACACATTACAATTGCCAAACTAAAAAAATCTAGTTCTTCACACAATCATTGTCCAACTGAGCCTGCATATTACTGCAGGCATTCACAATAGCCTTCCCTTCCAACTGCACAAGCCTGTAGTATCGGATTTCGTCTTCAAGTTTTAAAATCATTTTAGCAGCGTTTTGATGTATCAAATCAGCCAAAGTGTTCTAAAACCAGGAATTATTTTTTCTCAGGATAGTGTAGCAGCAGTACTGCAGGTGAGTTGGACATGTCGGTAGTCGTGTGTTGCAAGTTTCTTACAGTATACTGTGAGCCATATATTATTGAAATTTGGTCAACATTTGTAGAAACTACAATGACACAAACATGGATGTTTTTGGTACACAGTGTATAATAATGTGCTTAATGCAGATAAGTGTCAGTAATTCAGTATAATGATTGAGTTTCTTGGCAAGTGCACTGTTGTGCTGTTGCCTGCAGGTATAATGAGTCTGTGTTCTGTTTTAATTGGGCTGCTGCTTGCTGTTGTACACGTATTTTTTTAAAGTTAAGCAACATAACAGTATTTTGTGCCGTCGTAGCTCAGAGTTGTTTCAGAGGCATTGTTTTCAGGTCTGTCCAGGATTCTGTGTTTCTGTCGCCACATCCTGAAATTGCAGCATTTTGCACAAGAGATTAAGTGACTAGTGATTACAATCCCGGGAGCATTTACCAATCCCGGGATTGAGAAACCGCTTGGGATCCTGGGATTTCGGTTTCTAGGATTGCAGTCACTATTTGCGACATGTTATAAGCTCGTGGATGTGATGTTTGACTACAGTATGATGTAATCAAGTGAGCACAAGCGGGCAGAAGCATAAGCAGCATTTAAATGCATTTCAGTACGGCAGTACTAGTGGAGCATAGTGCGAGACCTTCACCATCTTCTAGCATTGCCTCCAGTGTCCAGCCATCTGTCCCATTAGCAGACGTAGTCTGTCAGTTAATTCAGCTGATGCTAAACTACAGTGGGGTTGACATTTGTAGCTGTGGCCTTTACTTGGAGCGGTCGGCCTTGGCTGTGTTATGGCAACTGCATTCAGCATTTACTCTATTTTTCAGAAGCCCGACGTCAGGTATTTATTGCATTTGTCTTTCAGCCTGTGTAAACTGTGTCATGGAGTTGTAATAGTTGGTGATAGATCCAGGGGGTTAAAAATGAGCTAAAAAGCAAATCGCTGAAGTGGCTAATTCTTGAAACTGTCAGATGGAGCAAAACTATCATGCAGCAGGACCAAGTTATTATTATTATTTTTATTTATTATTATTATTAGGCTCCATCGAATGCACCGACAAATATTGTTACTGATGTGTGTGGTGTCAGTCTGTTTGTCTGTCATGCGGTACAACTCGTGGCCCAGCAACTCGACAGACTCAGGCTAGATGTGGTAGTCATTGAGGTGGTGGTGGGCATGGGTCCAGTATGGACGGACATGTGTGCGACCAATTGTATAGTGTAAAACCACCACAGATGTGTCACTGTGTGGGGGTCATTCGGCGTCACTGTGTGGGGGTCATTCGGTGCAGCCTTTGCACAATCACTTTGGCCTTTTGCTATTATTATTATTATTCTTAATGCTGTAAAATGCAGAAGGGCTGAAACAAAAAAACTACATGGTTATTACAACTACTGCTATGTATTATTGTTTTTAGTTTTATTTTTTTGGCCCGCTAGCGTAAAGCCTGAGGTTGGAAATATTGAAGTTAAACAAGGGCAAGCACTGGCGTTTCACTCAGAAAGATCTGAATGCTGTCATCACTTAATAGACTTACGCTAATTAGGGATTATCCTGAAGTTTGACAATAATGTTGAAGGTAGTATTTTATGAAGTCACCTGATGTAAGTAAGAAAGTAATCTTTATTAAGAGGCACAGTAATATACATAGTGAGGAAGATGAGGATAAGGTGCAGACTGCGGAGTAACCTCGCGTGACATGATGTTTTGTTTAATTCTGTACGGAGTGGAGATCGCTGCATAATTTTGCATAACTTTATTGGGTTTAGGGTTAGGGTAAGGACTACGGTAGGGCGTATGGTTTTAGGTCAGGCTTAGGATTTGTGATAGGTTTTGATTTGAGCTTACAGTAACAGAGTTTTGGGATTTTGACTTAACAGATATTTTTCTACCAGATGACAGGACCGGATACATAATATATGACATGACTGTCATTGCTATATATGGAAACAGTGCTTAAACTGCCTGTGTGTAACTGCTGCTTAACTGTGGGTGGAGAGGTCACATGCTCGTTGAGGTGGCCCAGCAACTCGACAGACTGAGGCTAGATGTGGTAGTCATTGAGGTGGTGGTGGGCATCGGTCCAGTATGTGTGCGACCAATTGTATAGTGTAAAACCACCACAGATGTGTTCTCATGTTAGGGTCCTGACAACAATGATAATAATATCGTATATAGAGAAGTGTCTTCTGTTTGTGTTTTGCATAGGCTGATGAAGGGCCCCAATATTCCACCGTGGGAAGAAGTTGACCCAGAGAAGCCACAGAAGGTTGGTTATACATTCAGCAAAAGTGGTGTAACTTGGCAGCAGCGGCTGGGAGGGGGACAGTAAGTGCTGGTGTAGCCAGGGATCTGGGGTAAACACAAAACGTACATAATGAAACATTGCAGTTAAAGCCTGACATTCTTTGTTATTTTTCATCAATTTGGGTAATCTCTGCTTATCTTGTGAAACTAACCAATTTAGAGCAGTTGGCCTTATTCATGTGTGACCTATATAGTAATTAGGTAACACCAGAACGAGGCTACTTCAGCAACAAAAATTGCAGTGGCTGGCGTTTGGCATAAGTAGGGCTTGTGGTACCTTCCACATCCCAAAATACCATGGTACGACTACGGTTCTGTACCGACAACTACGACGACGAAGGCAGGCTACTCCTGCAAGTATACTGTCATGGGGCACTGCGTGACTGCAATATATCACATGCCCATTGTGCCAAAAAGACAAGCTCAACAGTTTTCGTAGTAGTAGTCGTAGTTGTAATTGTCAATGTCATAGTAGTTGCATCTGTTGTTGTAGTTGTTCTCGTAGTGCTCGCTGCAGTTAGTTGTAGTTGTCGTCCTCTGCATCATTGTCATTGTAGTTGTCGCCCTAAGAGTTGTCATAGTCGTAGTCGTAGTCGTAGTTGTCGCCGTCATTCTTATCGTTGTTGCTGTTGTCGTAGTAGTGGTATTTGAGATCGCCATTGTAGCTATCACTGTAGCAGTTGTCGTAGTCGTCCTCACAGTCGTTGTAGTTGTTGTAGTTGTCATAGTAGTAGTAGCAGCAGCAGCAAAAACAGATGAATTACTGTTGTAAAACGTTGTGTGTGTTTTACTGTATGTATATATATGCATATATATGTGTATATATATG
>Ga0126335_1002766_pt1 | contig 10665 bp, 9 predicted proteins | sample OlaspJWI45metaG_FD_108409 | JGI IMG/M metagenome (GOLD analysis project Ga0126335, IMG submission 108409) | Marine gutless worms symbiont microbial communities from Oahu, Hawaii - Olavius sp. 1 OAHU.JWI-45 metaG | ecosystem: Host-associated > Annelida > Digestive system > Unclassified | place... | reverse complement strand
TTGACTGTTTGAAATTGTGTTATTAAATTAGAGCTGTCGAGTTGTCTATTTGTGTTGTGAGGTGTGAGTTTTTAGAGTTGTGTTTTTATAGTTACAATTCTGTACCTACGGGCAGTTGTTAGAACTAAAACTGTTAGCCTTTCTGCCCGGCACATTGCATATTTTACTGTTCATTTCTGCATATTGTGCAAATAAATGATGATGATGAAATAATTTAAAGTGCTCAGTTTCCAACTCTTTTCAGGAAATTCTTTAATGAACTTTCTGGCACTATAGTTCTTAAATAGGTACAAGTTTTTGATCAAAATTGTAGCTTCATTATTTAAAACCATGGCTGTTCGTCTGCTAACAAGTAAACAAAAACAAATCATCATCATCATTTCATTATTTTATTTGAATCAGGCAACATGGCCCATACTGTACACAAACACACAAAAACATACAGACACGCGGTTTTCTGATTTACAAAGAATGTGAAATATGCAAGTGATAGAAAGTTTATTCAGGTATGTGCTTGCCAAAAATTATTTTAAAAAACTTGGTTTAACAAAGTTATTGCAAAACCAAAATGGTGCATTTTTTGGAACACTGTACACGGACTCACCGACGGATCTGTAGATATCATTGACAGCCTGTACGTGCTGGGTAAGCTGCTCAATGACGACGTCCATGTCTGAGTTGAACTTCTGGTAGAAGAGATGATCGGCTTGAAGGTACATGGTACAGGTCGTCTTAGAGGAGTCTGAGTAGAGAGGAGCTATGTATCGACCTGTGAACTTCCACTGATGATGCTGATGATGCCGATGATCGCGCTGACAGCAAGTATACATCATCATCATTATCATCATCAATTCAGCATCACGAAAATTTATTGTACGCTTCACTTCGACCACGGAATCATTGAGCAAGCGGTATGAGAGTGGCGTGTTCTACTGCCTTCATGTACGTGTTCGTGAGAACGGTGGCCACTTTAAGTACAAGTTGCTGTCTTGTGAGTAACTTGTAACTTTGCCATACTGGAAACTTTGGTTTTATGGTACAAATGAGCGAAAGTTTGTATCTCACGAACTGTGCAAGTAAGATTGCTGAAAGTTGCACCACATAAATGACAAATGAATAGTAGCTGTTGTGGTGAAAGTAGCAGCAAATTGCATAGGCCTATTTGCGTTACGCGATGTTTGAGTTACAGCGGTTTGTATTTTGGCGTTATGGAACAGTGTAGACCACAAATGCAGTACAAGAGCTAGGCCTATCCACAGCGTCCACAACAGGCACCAAAAACCAAACCAAATTTTATTTTGAATTGTTTTCCCAGACTTTGCTGATGCTAAAGAGAGCAAAATCTGTCACAGGACGTAGGCCTTAGTCCCCTGGCAGAGCCTATTGGTAAGTCCAGGCTTAACGCTCACCTATCTTACCTGATTCGTGGCAATTAAAGAATGCCTTTCAGTCAAAGTTAAGTGCCGTTTCTTCACACTTGGCCGTTACTGATTTTCATTGTCTTCTTCTGCATTTTGTGATATTACATGAGTTGGTTTTAGTAGGCTATACAGCGTTTGTGTGTTCTGATTACCTACGCGCATGCTGCGAGCAGGTATTGTTTTTGGCGGCATCTGTCTGTGAGTCTGTGCGTCTGTCTGTCCGCAGAAAATCTTGAAAACGTTTTATCAGAAATTAATGAGACTTGGTAAGGATATGCCTCGTGGTAAACGCTAGAAATGGTTCGAAATTGGCGACATTTCACCTTGAGAGCTATGTTGTACTTTTTCAATTCAACCTATATATTTTGAAAACTTGACCTAGCAACTTAACTTTCAGTTTGGAGACACATCTTCAGAATATATAGGTCACAGTTCAGTTTCAAGGTCATGGGTCCACAGCAGCAAATTTCGGATTTTTTTTAATTCAAGCTCTAATTTTTGAATGCCAGTGTGAGGGTACATCCTTAGAATATCTAGGTTACCTTCGAGCTTCAAGGTCACGTGATTAATCTCAAGGTCACGGTCTCAAAACAGCGGCAGCGCGCATGTTTGTGCTCCCCTCGGACACAGTTTAATTAGTATTTTGTACGCTATCTTCTGTGCTGCAATCTGGCATAAAGATGGCTGCCACATACGCTGGTAGTTCATTTTAACTGCATTCGTTAGGTGGCACCGCGATCGACTCGAAGGCAGTGCTTCTGCTGGCCCGGACAGTAGCACAGCGCTAAAACGTAACTTAAATGCTGCCGGACGGACGGACGGACAGTGGGCGGACACACGAATTGTATTGCTGTACGTAGCACTAACGTACTGCCAGTATAAACGATATTGTTAGGCTGCATCGAATGCACAATATGCACAGTGCGGTCTGTTGTAACCAATGATCCCATAGCATGGTGTGTCAGTCAGTCAGTCAGTCTCTCTGTCTGTCTTGCGGCTGCGCTGTGCAAAACGGCTGAGCTTATCGACGTCGTGTTCATGAGGAGATTCTCGGGCACACTGTATTAGATTGGGGGCGGTCAGTGGGGAAACTTTTGCCAATAGCAAAGTACTAATGTATAGGAACATTGCTGTTCGGATTCGATGCGGCCTTTGCCAAATTTCTTTGGCCTCTTGTTATTACAACGTATGTATTCGGTTGTTTACCTGTTGCAGACATTGTTAGAAGACGCACTTGTAAATTTCTACAGAAATTTGATGCAGTTGCCAATGTTATATGTCAAGCCTGTACAAGACGTTGATATTCCTGTCATTGTTTAGTTAAGTGTTTTTTTAGTTAAGCTGTTTGTCTTGCTACCTTGCGGTGAATGAAGATGAATATATTACAACCACTGTCGCACCTGATCGTAAGGCGAGAAAGGCTGTTGTCTGAGCGCGGAAGCCTGCTGCTGTGTTGCAGTGCGCTGGACATGCAGTATGTCAGAAAGACAGACGGTAGAGTTAACGAGTTGCGAGGTGGTGATGTCCGAGTGTCGGTACATGACTGATGGAAATGGCGCATCACGGATGTAGCGGTCTGCCCGCTCGACGCTGTACTCGCTGTCCGAGAGTTCCATCACGCCATCGAATACGCCGTCAACTGCCAGCGTCCCGTACACCGCCGACCGGCTCTCACCTTTACACAGCGTCATGTTAACGATACGCCATAGAATCCAGCGTTGGATTCCAGTTTTAAAAAATAGTAAAACAGTCATTTCTATTGCCCCTCCTACAATACATGTAAAGACCGATGGCACATAACATCAAATTGTGGTGATAGCAATGATGACAACGATAATGATAACGAAGATGATAATGATAATAATAAAAACATTAATAAAATAATTATAATAATAGTAATCTAAATGTTAGTCGTAGGCCCCTTTGAAAAGCCAAGTCTTCAATCGACGTTTGAAAGCGTCCGTTGAACAGGTCTTGAGGTCTGTGGGTAGACTGTTTCAGGCTTTGAGAGCAGCGACAGAAAATGCTCTGTCAACGAACCGACGGTGGGTGTGGGGGAAGACAGCCTAGTTCCCGTTTGCTGCCGCGCGCAACGTAGAGCCAACGACCACTACGAGAACGCTTTCTTGTTCCAATGCAACTATTCAACGATGTCGCCACCAGCAAGGCACTTTGCCTACACACCAGCGGACGAGTTCTAGACATAGGCCTATCAGATTTTTCTTAGCTTTCAGTATAAATTTTAACCCTCGTTGTCTTCTGTCTACTCTCAGTAGACGTAAAAATTATGTATCTACCAAATACAAACGCTCGTCAGCTCGCCAGCAAATAAAAGAAACAAAAATTACCTTCGACAAAGCCGCGGTAGGCTCGGTGGGAGTCGAAGCTGACGACATGTGTGGCATTTTCGACTGTTACGTTTCGTGAATAAACGTCGTCATCTCGTTTCAATCGAACCCTAAATACCCTGCATATCACACAGCACAAATAAAGGTATAGAAGGTCCAATTAGTAATTAATAAACTTGTTTACAATATACAACTGGTATGCGTCTTATTTATGTTAAAGCTCGACTTTACGAAGATTTTTAAAAAACGTTGAAAATTATTATGCAGTGAATCTGACATTTTTTTCGAAATAAAAACATACTCAAAATAATAAAACTTATGACAAGGAGGTAGGCGACTGGGTTGGCGTCCTGTTCAGTCTCATACACCGGTCAAGGATTAATAACTATTTCTTTTACAACAGGGCATGCACGTTAGCGTGACACCGGTCTACAGCGCACGGCCGATAAGTGACAAGCCAGTAAGTGACGTCATGCTGTGCGGTGCGACGAAACAAATTTGCCGCTGCATAGGCCTAACTGCGGGCATATATTCATGCACTCGAATTCATGAACAAGATCGGCGTAGACCGGGACAGAAAAACTGAAACTGGGGACTGCTTAGCAGTACTTACGCCAGCCGACGCCACACAAAAAGAAGAAACGCACTTGTCTGTCAGAGTTTTTGCGACTGCTTCTTTTGTCACAACTTATTGGAGGTAGTGGAGAGTTTAGTCTGTTGTGAGCTTAAATCAAAGTATATAATATGGCCAGCGAAGCGATTTCAGTTATGCCCGGGAGCTGTCCTTCTTGGCCAGCTTCGCTGGCCATATATATACTTTGCTTAAATCGTGCATTCACTTACTTCTTATTTCGCTTTTTGTCTGTATTATTCTCGCCACTAAATCACTGTGTCCAAAATAAACAAGACGACGATGTTGACGCTCTGATGATGCTGATATACGGCGACTGTCGCGGCCGGCTCCAAATACACGCGCTTGCATTAGCAATGTAAACAGAGCTATTCATCCGTCTATCTAATAATCGAATGCCGTCGTTGGTCAGCGCGACTCGTCGTCGTATTTTGGTCATCTTTTCCCGCTGTATTCTTTTCGTCGTCGGTCAGGGCGCGGCGGGACGCACTGACTCATGTACGAAGACCAAGACAATATTGTCAATACATCTGCAGTCTGCCGGCCGGCTACCAGGCGCGGTCTCGCGGGTGGTCCCCGGCCGCTACAATAGATCTCTGCCATTCCTAGCACCAACGACGTCGTCCATCGTGCCGTGGGCGCAGCCAACAGGGAGTCCTGGGGACATCAGAGCGCCGTAATCAAAAGACGAAATTTTCTTCTCGAGAAAACTTGAAAATAACTCCGTGAGATACGACAAGAGTTTTGCGTCGTTTTGCCACGCTGCGAAATTGTTTAAGATGCGAACGTCAACGTGTACTAAAGAAACTCATTTGTTTATTTACGTATTTATTTATAACCCATTAGGAAACCTAAACTCCGGGCGCTCGCCCAGAGAGCGGAGCTCATTGCAAGCGACGTAGAGATAAGAGGACACATGAATCAACGCGCTGGAATACGGTGGAAATACTTTTTATCTGTCGATTCTGCAGTGCACTAATTACTGTTGTGATACGACATTAACCCACGCCCAATTATTCCTTCGTCGCGAATTGGCTGTTTTGTTTCTGGTGTTGCGGCGTTTTAGTTACACACAATTGGCTGTTTTGCCGATCTTCGGCAGCATCTAACTCTGTCAATTTTGGCTAATTTTCAAAATGGAGACCAGCAAAAGACGTCAAATACCGACTTCGAACGCGTGTCCAAATTTCAGCTTCAGAAGCCTTCGCAAAAAGAAAAATTTCACGCTTTTTCGTAGTTTTCGTGAGTACTTCCGTCACGTTGAAAACTACTTCCGTCACGTTTCTAAACTACACACTAGTCAGCAGCAGCAACCACATGCAAAACCCAGTACGCGCACACGATTTTACTATGGCCGCACAGCCTGCCGGGCCTTCGGCCCGGACCGGGCTGCGCCCGATATTATTCGGCTTTAACCGAGACGGCCAATCGAACATTTTTGGTATACCTCTGTGCATTCCACAAATGTGCGAAAAACTGCTTTAAGTTACTGAATAACAACGTATGTGCGTGTATTTAAGGTTCTGATTTGAGAAATGAAGGTGCCTGCCCTGCAGCGTGCAGGCAAAAAAGGCTGAGGAACTAAAGTCTTCGAATGTTCTGACTGAAAATGGCATGTTCTTCATCGTATAAGACCATAAGCCGCTATTAAGACCCTCTTAGACTCATATTATTAGACCTCATTTAGGAGCCAATGTTTGGGGGGAGGTTACCACCGCCCAATGCCTTCCTTTCACTACACAAACCATTGGTCTGCACGTTTGGCGGACGGAAATAATAGTGCAGAATATCGACCGACAGCGTCCTCGGTTCAACAATTATGACACCGTCAACCGGTTGTTCTTCAACGGTCAGTTCCGGTGCAAACTCGTTACCAAGGTTGCTCAATAGGTTTTATTCCAATGGACTACCCACAGGATCAACATAACAACATATCCGAAACAAAACTCCAGCAAATGAGCGAAACAGTCCGAACAAATTGCGTTTCGATTGTAGGAGGTCTCCCCGCATTTTTGGCTTGCTTGCTGCCGTGACCTTGACTTTGACCTGATGACCTTGAAACACGAAACTGGTCTTTACTTTCTAAAGATATATCGGCAAACCAAAAATTAACGTATGCACACTTTTGAAAGTTAACATATAATAAACAAACGCGCATACACACAGACGTGACCGAGCACATAACCATACCGCTATATGCGAGTGGCAAAGTGACAAAGACATATAACGCGCGCGCGCTACTAACTACGTATTCTGAGTATCGCACGGTTGAATTCTGTATGTAACGCTGACGTCCGTGAAGCCAACTGTTCATGACGAAAGTCATTTATCATGTGCCAACGCCTACTGAGATCAACCGTTCATATTGGCAGATTACCAGGCTAACTCCTGCCAAAGCTGTTCTTGCAGCTCGTCAAGGCACTTCACACCTCTTCTATAACTGGCAAAGAATTCAAGGTCGATCTTTATGATGTTGGCTTCAACAAATATAATCTGTGTCACAAGCTTTCTCATAATCAAGCACTCGCCCATTCTCAAGACCTGTCTACATGTAGTTATAATGGCTGACAACGACGCAGAAGTAACCATAACGCTAAACCAATGCGCGAAATAATAGGCAATGAAACATGCATGCAATAGAAACTGAAAAAGATATATCTCAATAAACCACAGACGTGTTCATGACTTTTGCCTTCTAACGTCTGAAACTCTAAAACCAATGTAGACAATATTATAGCGCTTTTACTTTTCTACTAAATACAACATAATTATTATATATTATTACCTGCCGTAAGCGCGCATAGTAAATCGAAATGGAAGCGCGAAGTCGGGAGTGGAGCGAGTAGTTCTCTGTAAGATCGTTTGACGATCATAGTAAACTGGTTCATAGTGACTGATGAGATCTGACAGGCGTCTTCGTCGAACTGCAAAACAATACAGACACGACGCTACACAGAAGGGCGAAGCAAGGTTCACTGCTCAGAGCCTAAAGTAACTGTTGTAATCGAAAGCAACAGTTCAAACATTTGGAATTGAAAACATGAAATTAGTTTAAAGGCAATGATCTCGAAGTGCACTTCAAAACAAAAATCACCTTGGAGCAACTGTTGGTATATCTGGTGCATGTACGTTTAAATTAAATTAATTAAGAGACTGGATATGCCCACGTGGTTCGGTTTAATATAAGGAACAGAACGTCACGCGTCATGGTCAACCGCTGCAGCAGCAGTCGTAGACTAATTACCACCTGCGTAACGGCGTGGTAATGTGTTCAATTGCATCCGTGTCTGTTTGTCTCTTCGGTTTGTAACTTCCAAATGCCTCGACCTAACGGATTTTATTTCTTTTACATTTTTCATTTGACGCACGACCCTGAAATATGAGACTACAATAAAGCATCAAAAAGCCAGTTATCAGCCACACTCAACAAGATGATGCTTCAAAACACCTTTGGCTAAATGCCGTAAGATCAGACACTCTGTGGAAAAGAGACAGAGAAAGTTGCGGAGGCAAAGACTTGGAGTAAAGATGAGTTTTAAGACTAGAGCGGAAGAGATATCAGCTGTAAGCCTGTGAATAACAGCGCGACTGATTTCTCTCTGGGATTTGCCGCGAGCTATGAGGTCCCAAGAGACGTGTGTCGTGGTCTATTCATAGCGCAGAGCTCACATTCGTCGCCGGAGGCCGAGGACAGCGTCGACGTCAGTTGTCTGAGAACAATGACAAGACCGGCAAGTAGCAGGAGACATTGCTGGCCATCAAACATCGCCGCATTCGTCGTCACCTGCAACTGACAGACAACCAAATAACACTGCATTATAGCGCGTTTGGCGCATCGAGTGAATGCGGTAAAACATACTACACCAGCCTCAGCATCACCGTCTTTTGATGCGATTTATACTAACAGTACGCCATAACAACAACAATCGTCGTTGTCTTTAACCGTTGTCGCTCTGAGCTTCGTCGCGCTATCACTGTACAAAGATTGTTATTGATTGTTTTATCATAGTGCAGTTTTATATATTTTTGTATATTTTTTTATCTACAAGTAACTTACCTTTTTAGGCCTATCTCTCTCATTTGTTATCACAGTTGCGTTTGTCAACTTGTATTATTAAAGAAACTTGATGATGACGACGATGCTCTCTAACGGACCCCGTCTTTCGCTTCTTCCAATAACTGGTGTATGCTAGACCAGTCCATGATGTGATGTCGATCCAAGCCGTCTTCGGTCTGCCGCGTGTGCGTGAGTCTAGAACGGTGCCTTGAATTACTTCCTTTTCAAAACAATCACCAAGACTTTCTCAGGATTTGGCCAAAGTATGACAGTTTTCTTTGCTTTACTGCAGCAAAGACTGCAGCTTTCCACTCATGTTGTTTCCAGAACCCATTTCGACAACAATACAGAGTATTAAGTCACGTGTCGTTTATCATGTACACACACGCACAAACCTTATATATATAAGGCGGTTTGTGCGTGTGTACATGTATGTGTATATGTGTATGTATGTTCGCTTATAACTCGGGAACGGGACGGGCGATTGCCTCCAAATTTTCAGGGTAGCTTTGGGCGCCCCAGGGATTATTTTAGGCACAAAAAATTGGGGGTCGTAAGTTGGGGGCCAGAAAATGTACACTTTTGTTTCCCTCTGCACCGGCGTAGACCTAGGCAAATGGGCGTACTGGGAAGCCCTAGCCTACAGCCTTGGGCAGCAGTAGCTATAGGTTGGCCTCGCCGCTGAAGGGTACACTGCGATGTCTAATCGAACGGTCACATTCCCCGTGATGAGGGTTTCCTGCTATACAATAGGCTTGAGAGGCGTTGGCGCTGACGGCCCTACACTACGGGCAGTGGGTAGCATGGGAGACTGGAACCAAGCGAGAGATTGCGATGAGGCTGACGACTCTCGCAGTGCCCCTCTAAATTTTGTTCGCGTGTCTTGACTTTATGTAGGCTTATGTATGTGTTTTAAAAGTGAGGGCCTTGGGAGGGCGAAAAGAGGAATGGGGCTGCCTACGTAATGCCCGACTGGGCGGGCAGAATGGCTAGTGTCTTGATATATTCGATGGCTATATAATAATATATTTGAAAGTTGGTTTCGGTCAAGTTGGCCAGCTCTGAATGCGACTGACAACAGATAATTGCCGCTGCATTGTACACACACTGTCACCGTGTGTCGTCGGTCGCCACCTTGCGCTTGAATTATATATAAGTTACCAAGAAAATGGCGTGGAACACGAGAAGGGCAAAAGGCATGCAAACTCTCCAATTGTCTTCAACGTCGCTACCGAGCACTGCAATAAAATTGCGTCTAAAAATACAGCGATTATAGTTTGCGCGTGCATCTTTCTACGCATATCGGTAACACTCAGAGCATCTGAGGGTGTATACGTACTGTGGGGTACAGGTCCGCACAAAATCATGACAGTCATACCACCACTACCAGAACTTGGTCCTGAAACCAGAGCAGAACGTCCGCATCACACACACTCTCATATACGGTACGTTGAACACAGCAGCAGCAGCAGCAGCAGCAGCGGTCCTACCGGAGCAGCCAGAGCAGCAGCTACGGCCACGCAAGAGCCAACCCGTTCTGCGTGTGTGTCTCATCGTTGCACAATCGATCGATGTATGTATGCCTTTGACTAGACCGGGCCTCCGCCACACACTGGCCAAGCAGTAAACAACGGGAGAAACGGCCGTAAAGCAGATTACTTGACTGCGCGTTTTATAGCTCTGAGCGTCGTCGTCAATGCGTCGTCGACGACGACGACGTCGCCATAATATTATGTCGCGGTCCGCGGCCAAACTTGTACGACCGCCGACTACAGATTAACTGACACTCTGACAGACAGTCGGGTGAATATTCCCACGACGATTGACGACTTCTTGGTAGCGAGTAACGGGCGCAGATCCGAGAAAAGTGCGTTACTGGGCTGTGGTGGGCGACGAAAACACGAGCACAGGAATGAACTTAGGCTACAAAACAAAAGTCGACTATTGTAAAGAAAAAGATTACCGCGTCTACAATTTAAGTAACAGAGAAAGAAGTTTTGTCTCATCAAACAAGCGACAAAGAAAAGTTTGCGATTTTTTTCTGTGTGATCTGTTTTAGTCAAAATTCACAACTTTACAGTCTTTGTTTTATACGTATCATCGTATATCTAAATCTAAATATACTCGTATATAAAACGAGTTGACAAATCGCATCTCCAGTATAAAATCTAAATTGCAGTAACATGGAAATACAAGACTTAGACATTA
>Ga0126335_1002765_pt1 | contig 10665 bp, 4 predicted proteins | sample OlaspJWI45metaG_FD_108409 | JGI IMG/M metagenome (GOLD analysis project Ga0126335, IMG submission 108409) | Marine gutless worms symbiont microbial communities from Oahu, Hawaii - Olavius sp. 1 OAHU.JWI-45 metaG | ecosystem: Host-associated > Annelida > Digestive system > Unclassified | place... | reverse complement strand
TGCCTACCCCGGAGGGATGACCAGGCTGAGTTGGCCTGGGTGGCTGATTAAATACCGAGAGGGTGCGAACGCGATTCGAACTCGTAAACGTTACCCATCCCAGTACTAACCGGGCCCGATGTAAGATAACCACGTTGATCGTAACCAACGCGCTACCGCTACACCAAAGCGCCACCAAAGTTCATTTAACTTTTTATAATGTTGTGTCACTATGTAATGTGTATGCTGTAATTGCGATTACGTGCAAATTCAGCCTAAAATCTGAATGCATCTCATCATAGGTAAAATGTGGCGCACCTGTCATAGTGGAACACGTTTTCCGTCGGCGCAAAAGCACCTTTCTTGACAGTTATTTGATTGAGATGCCACTGCGGTCCGGCAGACTTTTCCACAACCAACTTCTCTAAATCGCCCAGATCTACCGCCTCTATGAAGAACGTGCTAACCTATCAACAGGCATTCATCTAATTACAATTAGCGAAATGATTTCAAAGACAATAAACAGAATATACATGACTAAACTTAGTAATCTAGAATAAACAGCAGCTCACGTGTTCAATCCAAGAAAATAAAAGTTATTCACCTGGAGTGGTTGAAATTTGTCTGAGCGCTCATTAGCTACATAGAGAAGTCTTCTTCCACTGTCACCACGCGTTCCATACAGCGTCACGTGCACTGACGATTCAGTGATGTCGGTGTCGCCGGAATCACCAGTCTGCACTGTTAACTTGTATGAAATCACTGTCGACAACCGGGCAAATACACTGTTGTAAACTAATCGAAATGCAACAAGTTAAAAGATGTAATTACACCGTGTTCCAAAAACGCTCATCTTTTTATTTCGCTGTAGTTTTTACAAACATTGACCGATTTTAATATTTGGCACACAGTATACTGAGGTAACTTGCAATACAGCAGTAACTCATTTGCCCACTTCACTTGCATACTGTGGCTATATTACCTTGAGAAACTTTGAATTGCGTAATAGTGACTTTATTAACGGTTGCGCATACTGAAAAATATAACAACTATTGCCCAAAAGAGCTCAAATATTACGATAACCTTCTCTTTCATTCACACAGGCCTAATTGGAGGTCATAAGCCTGGATCAGTAAACTTAGGAGTTTTACGCTGCAGTAACTCAATTGTCTGCTGTACACATCAGTGTGCTGGCACACTGCCTTGCTAGAAGATGTCAGCGTCACTGCACAAGTGGACGAAGCATCTCTTTGCTCCAGCATTCAGCTCAACATGGCTGGCAACAGCAAAAATCTTTCATCGGTCAGATTTCATCATCACGTTTCGAAGTCATTGATGAAACGCCAAAATGGTACGAAACCAAAAATTAATATTACCCAAGGTAGTGCAGCAACAGTACGCATGTAACGTGGATATATCAATAATCGTTGCGTTGCAAAATACTTCAGTATACTGTGCGCCAAATATTATGAAAATCAGTTAACATTTATAAAAAAACTACAGTAAAATAAAAAAAGGTGAGCGTTTTTTGAAACACGGTGTAAATCATGATTTAAGGCAAAATGTCTTTGCCTGTAACAATTCAGCCATAACTGCAAGTTGTCCCCACTGTCGAAAATAAAGTTTTTAACGTAATATGCTTATGGTCAGGATAACAAAATATCGAGAAGCTCAGATTAATAAATATGCTACTACTCAGCCATTTTACTGTTTTACGTTTTTACACATTTTAGCAGTCGTAGTTATTTAGCAATTTCTGTCTATCACATTTGTCACTGATATCGTTTATATCGACACCAAGCCATACATCATCACTTCAGCTATAACAAATTACAGCAGCATTCACAACAGTGAACAAAATCTAGTATTTTGCATGATCTAAATTTTTTTAATCATATGATACAAAATGCAAAAAAATGTGGACAAGCCAGCACCATCTGTGACTTCACATACAAGCAACAAAAGCACAAAACATTTAAGCAACTAGTAAATCTGAACAGCAATCCTGAGCAATGACGACAAGTTAGCACAAAACATTTTTCAACCTCGTAAAACTTCAGTGTTGGCTCTAATTGCTGGTAGCTCTTTGCAAATATCGCCTCCAATTTCTCCGATAAAGCGAGAAAAATCAAAAGTGAGTAGTTCATTGGTGTGAACGTCTTGTATTGTCAGCTGCAGCAGCACAAACAAGCATTTCCATGTTGGATGTTTGCAAGTGCTGAATTTCTGCATCAGTGTCATCTGCATACGAATCCTGCTTCTGATACCAGATAAAAAATCTTTTAAAAAGCTTAAACATAAGCAAGTAAAGTAATCAGTGCATCAGTGTCAACGTCGTTTTATACTGCACACTGTAAAACGATAATAATGAATAACCGTCACAGTGTTCAAAAAGCTATCACGATGACACCAAGTCCTGTCGTGTCGTATCTAACGTAAACTGGCCTTTATTAACTGATCGTAATATTTTAGTCGAATTTGGTGGTCACTGCCTAGAGTTCATATAGATTGGTTGATTAATGAAAAAAGTTTTAAAAGATAAAAAATTCCCTTTGTTCTGCACTTTATTGTTTAAGTACACTGCCTATACTACCAATATAATTAAAACGAATAATAATAAATTACCTGTCCAATGAACCAGACAGATGTGTGAGGATCGCTATGCTGCTCACTGCACACTCTTATCTTGTAAATAGCACCAATGTCACCGACCGACATCTGTGATATTGCAACGAGTTATATTGGCAATTAATAGATGCTCAAATTGCACCAAAATCTAGAATAATTGCAAATAACTTCTCAGCACAACAACGTTGATAGATTACTATTAATAAAAAATGTGACAAGAAATAAAGTAATAAATGAATATAGTTTTGTTCTGCTACTTAAACTTTATTTTTAAAATAGATTACTAAGCTAAAAGTCAAAGTGTTCATCAGGTTATTATGGCATTATACAACATTTTGTATATTTTCATCTGATGTGACTGATTTTATGTTGTATAGCCGTCTAACTGTATAGCTGCATACTTCTTTCTTTTTTATTATTATTAATAATTTATTTACTGTTCTATGGGCTCAGTGCCTGAAATAAAGATGGATTGATTGATTGATTGACTGATTGATTATTTATCATACAACAGATAACGAATTACTGTATACGCCTCTAATGAATAAGCAACAATGTAAAAATTCCACTAAAATTGTAATTGTTAGCTACATTGGATTCAGAGTATGACTCGTCGCTATTCCGGCTGATATTCAAATCCAGCGGACCAGCCATTCCATTGCTGCCATACACACATATCGTTGGTAAAGGCGAGTCTTCGTCTGCAAAGTCATTGCCGTTGTTTGAGTTAAAGTTCAAATCTTCATTTGCGTCACTGTCGTTGTCACTCAACTCTTTTGTCTTGCCACTGTTTGCAGCCGCCGACACCGTCACGCCAACCTTCAGACTACCGGCTGCAATAATTCATGCACTGAATGAAAGCGGCGAATATCACAAACATGATAAGATATGATGCTGCTATGATTAGATATTACAACGGCCAAATGCTGCGAGTGACCAAAGCAAGAAGTCAACAAGACTGCCTTCCAGTCGAAGGCGGGCCACCCACGTGCATTTTTTGCTGCCATGACCGTAAATGACGCCATAAAGACAAAGATAAAAACAGATAAAGACGTATCTGCACTCCACGAATGAAGTTTCTAGGTCAACACATTTGATATTAGAGCCAAAAGAGACAGACAGACAGATGCGACGATCGCATTACCATGCAGTTATGCGGGTGCCAATAACACAAGCAAAATCACTATCAGCCTGAACTATTTCGTGAACAGTGCAATCACTAGTTGCACTTCCTAATGTTCCTATACCAAAAATATTGAACAATCAACAAACAATTTCGTTCATGCTGCACCTACTCAAAGAATTTCAAGCCACATAAAAATTAACTTCTCAATATACTGCTTGTAATATCGACTTTGTAAGACGCAATGCTGTTCTTACAATGTTTTAACAATGTTTTATAATAACGACGACGTTAAAATACTCGATTAACTCGAATAACTCACAAGATTTCATATTTGGAGGTAAAGTTGAGTCAGTAGGTATTTCGCCAACTGGCAATAACGTCCGCTCAATTTTACGATCTTCACACCCAGTGTCAAACCAGCTGTAAACAACAGCAGAGTTTTCAAATGTGTAACCCTAACAGTCCATTTAATTTAATTTTGTAAATCTTTTACTTTCTGAGTAGAAAAGTTTTCGTTTAACAATTCTGACCACAAAAGAGTAAAATTGGTTACTACAGCTTCTGTAGCAGATAATTAATTTTCTAATCAAAGACAATAACTAAGTAAACACGTATACTCTAAACGCTGACAGAAATTGATCTAATTAAACAACTGTTGTACATTGATGACAAACAGACAGCAGCTACTAACCGATCACACGGAAACAACAGCTGATTCTGGCTGTCTCCGACGAGTAACTGCAGCCCAGTGCAGAACCATCCTTTTCCTCTACCGACACTGCTGTGACCCACTGTTATGTTCAGAACTTTACCAATGTCCACCGACTTCAACTCAAACTTGTCTTCCTGCAATGTCAACACACAAATGTATTATCAAACTTTTACTTCAGACTTTACCCGTTCCATAAATCATTTCCACTAGGCCTATAGACTGCTGCAGTGGTACTGCCTCCATAAAACATGAGACTGCACGTGGTTTTTTGAAATTTCTTGTGCTAATTGGTATAATTCGTAATCAGTGTTTAAAGATGGTTTCTACAGTGTGTCATAGAACTGGCTGGCTAACTAATAGTTACTGAACATCATCACATCGTACCATGTTACATCATACACTAGATTTACCTTGTTTTTTGAAATCAAAAATACATTTCTTAAGCACAGTAAAGAACACAGCCACCAGTAGTTAAATAATGCCAGTAAAACATTTGCGACGAAAAAGTTACCACTAAACCACAGTTAAAGATATAATACAATATAAAAAGTCGATTACCTGATCTCGACAAAACGGCTTCTGACAAGAAAGTGAACGAACGAGGTTAAACCGGGGAGTGCTGCCTTGGCTTCCAGTCAAAATGCAGTGGACTGTGGCGTTCGTCTCGGCTCGGGGAACGCTTCCTGTCTTCACCGTTAGAAAGTAAGTAACCTCTGTATGGCACAGTCACAGTTGCTTACTTTTCACTTTTTTGCACCCATGAGAGCTAAATTAACTTGTCATTATTGCCTTCACATTTCTGCGATGTACAGAAACGGTACCGGGCCCATCTCAATCATGTTCTTGAGCTAACACATTTTCAACGACAGTACTTATAAGCAACCTATGTACAACAAAGACAATGAAAATGTTTTGAAATAGGCCTACCTACTTAATTCGAATTGAAGTTATGAATACGAATCCTGCTTCTGATACCACATAAAATACCTTTTAAAAAGCTTAAACATAAGCAAGTGAAGTAATTAAATCGTTTAGTAAACTAACTTGGAGTAGTTTTGGGTTCTTCTTCCAGCAGCTGGGATGGTTCTTGTACAAGTTTTGGCAGTTGCTGAGGCAGAAGCGTTCTCTCAATAAGTCCATCGCCTTTTCCACGGTCAAGCCACTGACCGGATGGGAAATAAAACGACTGAATGTCTGTATCAGTTACTTGTCGAACAAGAACTTTGTCACAAAACCAGCCAAAACCTGTAATCACAGCACGCTGACAACTTAACAGTAGAGTGATAGTGTGCAATTGTAGACATACTGTGAAAGCTAAATTAACTTGTCTAATACTAATATTACTAATGCTAGAAATATTACTAATGCTAGAATACTACGACGTGCGCTCTAAACCTAAACCATTTATCAAAAATTATAATTGTATTATTATTACCATCGTTGTCATTATTTTCTCATTAATACAAAAGGCCTTCAATAAGTAATGAGAAAACACACACAAGAAATCAACTTGCATCATTACAATTTTTTAGAGGGTAACATACTTTTCTCATCTCTGTATTAAAAATACTCAAACATAAAATTTGTCAATATCCAATTAACCTGGGGTGACTGTGCTGTGTGAAATGACCAGCTTGCTAAGATTGCCAAGATGAACAGCCTCAAGTTGAAAACTGTTCGTTTTGCCAGGCAAGAAACACGACTCATCGCTTCTCGACTGATGATGCAGCAGCCTGCTGCCGGAATCACCATTACTGCCAAACAACTGGATGAACACACGGATGTCAGGTTCAGCAGGAGATTCCAAGCCAGTCGTCACGTCGATGTGAAAAACCACAGCTGCAACATGTTTAGACTTCATGTCAAGTTTCAGTTAAAGTCATTGTTACTGTTATTAAGTTAACTGTTTAACCTTTTCTAGCTATAAATTTTTCGTTTGTTTTTGGTGATAAAACAACACGAAACAAAATATGTTAATGCACTGTACTTAACTTTACTGCTTTGCTCTCAGTTACTGTATTAGCTTAGACAAAAAAGTAACTCGTAATGTTATGTAATGTAATCATAATTTTTATAGTAGCCTAAATGACAAAGGCTATTTTAGGTCCACCAAAGTGTCAAACAAATAATATCTCGATATATTGAACCGTTTAAGCGTGGATCACTAGCGTGATGGACGGACGGACAGACGGACGGATGGAGAGACAGGCGGGATTGCGATGGCAATAGCGGCTAACACGTTATACGCGCGCCAAAAACCAACAGCTATAAAATTCAGTCCGAAAATGACTGTGCTTTCATTAAGTCGTGTCTAAGGTCGCGTTTCGTTAGTTTTGTAACTATTTATTTGCAAATAGAGGTTTTGATCCTGAGTGACAGATGGCTCTATATTGCCTTACGTAGGAGTGGTTCATCTCCAGGCTTGCAGACCGCTACTTCTCGACATACGTCGTAGTCATCTTCATATCGTGACAACCAACGACTGACATCAACGCAGCATACGTGCTCGGTGATTAGATTCTTCAACTGAACCTATAGTTCAACAACGAACTTTCGTTAACGTTTACACAACGGTTTTGTATACAAAACGTTAAATGACATTCGTAGTATTAAATGTTAGATAGAGTATCACAGCAACAAAATATTCGCAGCGCAATATTATATTATCTCATAAAAGTCCCGCGTGTTGTTGGCTATAACTATGTCAAATCTTAACCGATTTTCAAAATTCTTTCACTGCTAGAAAGAGTATAAAATTTGCTACAAACCTTTTAAATATTTCTCACCATACCTTAGGTATGTTGCGGCACTACCTTGGGAAGTTAAAAGTTCAAACGGAGAAAAACGCAAACAAATGCATAGATTTTTTTCATATACAGTAGAGCCATTAAATGCAACTCGCTAACTAACTTATTACATTAGTTTTTATATAACTTTATTTCACCACAAACTGGTAGACAATAAGAAAGTGAGAGAAAAAACGAAAAAAACACTTGACTAAAGAATGACAGAAGTAAATAGAATATCTACGTCTGGTAGAGGCTTGACATATAACATTGGCAGCTACATCAAATTTCTGTAGAAATTTGCTTAACGTTTATTAAATATTCTTTGAAATAGCAAAAATGTTATCAGCGTCTTGCACACCGAACATGACTCATAAGACACTGTATAACTTCTCGACTAGGCAAAACCTCTTCCATTGCACCAGATCTGTGGCCATCAAGCAGCCCCTACATCATTCTGGCCTTCTACAATATAGTATAATAATAATAATAATGGGGCATCATTCAGCTGCGAGTTTGTCATTTTCCTTTAGCGAATTGAAGATGCGCTTGCCCAGCGCCTAACGTGCCTTAACCACAGCACCACTGACAAGTGGCGAGGTCATCTTTGGTCATGTGTACGAACAAATTATGGACACTTGAGCCACTGGTGTGAAAGTATTAACATCCATTTTGACTTCCCAAAATAATGCAGCAACATACTCAAGGTGTGGTGGTAAGTGTTTCATGATTCGTGTAGCAAATGTCATATTTTTGGCGGTTACAAAGTTTTGAAAATTGGTTAAGGTTTGACAAAGTTATTGGCGACAACACGCGGGACGTTTTTTTTGAGACACAGTGTAGATAAAGCAACTGTCATTAAAAAATCAAATACGGTAAACACACCTTTGATAAGAACCACCCATGGTGTTTGAAGTTATCATCATCACCAAGTAATTCAAACCGAACTTTGTACAACTCTCCAACGTTTTCACCAAAGTTGACCTGTTACCAGTAAAACACTAGCAGATAGTTATTTTGCTCATCTCACTTCCACTTCAAAGTCAAATTGATATAATTCGGACGATTAAAGCACAAGGAAAAGTACACAAAAAGTATGTTTTGATGTAGATCGTAGCACAGAGAAAGCAAAGTAATAAGTAACCAATCGTCCCCTGTATCTACGTTTGACTGTCGACGAATCGTAACGCCCTCCATGCTGACTTCAAACATCAGACAGAGAGAGCCCTGTGTCGGTATGATGACCTATTTCACCCAACGTTTTCGAATGCGGACTCTTGGTATTCCGTGCCAAGCTGTCCACGTATATGTTACAATATTATACCTTAAAGTCGTCCAATGCATCGGGAGTAAAGTGAGCGCCATTGTCGCTGCTGGCGAGAATTATGAGTTCAGAGATGGAGCGCGTTCCGTAGGCCCGCACAGCAACAGTCAGTGAAGAGGACATGTTTGGAGGAGATCCAGTCGTCACAGTGACTAGCCAGTCACCAGCTATGAACAACACAAGCATCAACACGCATCAGCACAACTGTAACATTGTGCATGTAAGCCTAGAGCCTAGGCTTGGAGAAATGAATGAAACAAGCGGGTAGGCAAATGAGCTGGCGCATAGTCAACAACTACACCATGATCCAAAAAACACTTATGACCTGCAGCAGTATGAAAGTGAGGTAGACATGTCAGTAATTGCTGTGTTACAAATTACGTCAGTGTACTGTGTGTCGAATATAGAAATCGATCAACGTTCATAGAATTTATTAAAGTACAGTGAGATTGAAAATGAGAAGCATTTTTGGACCGCGGTGTATTTCCTCGACGCTAGTGGCATATTATAAATAGGTTAGACTTGTTAGCGTGACATCTGTCTACAGTACCTGCGAATCAGCTATACAATGCAGACAAATATGCATAACGTGCATACATACGTATCGGGACAGAATGACTGAAAATAAAAACTCTTAGCATCGCGCCAGCCAACAAGTCTGATCTGGGTTCTTGTGTGTAATGATGTCAAACAATCGAACTAGATTTCAGCTCAGTAGCAGTCTAGCTAGACTGCAGTTTCTGTAAGTATACTGGCAAGTAAAAAGACTACTTACGCCGTGCAGATTCCGACACTGGCTCGGGTGATTCTTGCACTGCAGGTTCAGGCGTCGTCTGAACTGACGGCAATTTGACTGGAGACCGTGGTTTCACTACTGATTTAACTGTCCACGCACATCAATGCACAGTAAGTACGTCAAAAATCGTATAATATTTGTTCAAAAAGTTCAAAGTAAAATGCACTAATTGACTAATTAAATATGCAATAAATTACTAAATGGTTGTTAGATCTCAGTTTTGTTATGGCACACAAGACACTGCTGAATAGCAGTAACTGCTCTGAGTGAATAAAAATGAAAAAAATCATACGAAATTAACAAACACACAGTTCGAAGATGAACAAGTGGTCAAAGTAATTTGACAAAGGCTGAACCGAATGACCCCGCACAGTAATGCCGAGCCTGGGTTATTCGGTGCATTCGTGACAAACAGACAGACAGACACCGCGAACATCGGTAAGTATAGTCTCCATCTCATGCAGTCGACGCAGCCTAATAATTAACTCACCGCGTGGTTGATGTTTGTCGGTGATTTCACGATATTCTAGTCACAACAGCCACAAAACGTAGATAATCAATGTTAGCCTACTTGTCACAGCACACAGTGAGACACCAGCAGTAGTGCAGTAGGTGACTCGGTGTCTCAGTGGTTAGCGTCGTGGCTCGCGGCCCGAGAGGTCGTTTGTTCGACGCAGCCTACATCGCCGCTGCGCTCCAGTTGCCCAGTCAGACATGACAGTTTGAACAACTGTGATACCCGTCACGTAGCGGTCCTGGGCAGACTGTTTACTCACCGCGGTGATGCCTAGGCCAACTCAGCCTTCCATACCTCCGGGGTCGGTAAATGAGGATCAGCTTCGGCTCGGAAAACTAAGGCAGGTATGGTTCATTCTATTCGTGAATAAACTGTAAAATCAGTCGACAACGCGTGCCATACTTGAGCGCCTCTGCAGTGACGTTCCTTCACTAAGAGTGAGTGAGTGAGTGAGTGAGTGAGTGAGTGAGTGAGTGAGTGCGTGGATTTGTATAGCGCATCGACGTTGAGAACCCCTAATGCGCTGGATGCACTAGTAACGCGCGAACAAGTACGTTTTAAGTAGACGCCTAAAACAGTCTGTGCTAATCGTTGGATCCCGGATGAAATCCTATATTGAGTTCCATGCCATCGGGCCAGCAACTGAGAACGCCCGACGGCCGTAAGTGTTGAGCCGGAAACGCGGTACGACAAGTAGGTGACGGTTGGCAGAACGCAGATGCCGCTGCGTGTCAGCACTGGAGACCGGGATGCAGTGCTCCGACAGATACGGTGGTGCGCGGCCGTTCAGACACTGG